>Ga0157361_1000339_pt1 | contig 20713 bp, 18 predicted proteins | sample AttlaeALBM2_FD_111481 | JGI IMG/M metagenome (GOLD analysis project Ga0157361, IMG submission 111481) | Fungus gardens microbial communities from leaf cutter ant in Ribeirão Preto, State of São Paulo, Brazil - Atta laevigata ALBM2 | ecosystem: Host-associated > Fungi > Mycelium > Unclassified ...
AATATTTCATCAAAAATGTTTAAATAAGGAGAGAAAAGAGAAAGTCAGTCATTAATTTCTTCCAAAGTTTTCTCAATTTATTTGAATTTATTTGAATTTTTATGGAATTTTTCAAGAGAGTGTGTGAAGAAAGCTACTTGGTCAGTTCTGAGTCAGTAGCTATCATCCCACATTTGGTCTTGCATATATAGTAGATATTTTTCTTCTAGCCACTTTACAGCCTTTTTAAATAAGGCTCTGTTGTCTATAACTATCTTTACTAGACTTTCTCATTTACATATAATATCTTCAAATAGCCATTGTTCTATAGACCTAACATTCTTTTCTTTTAGAGCTTTAGCTTTTATCTATGATAATAGTTTACATTTTCCATGTACTATATATTTACAACCATTTAAAGGTAAATTCATATGTACTGTATCTGCATGTAAAACTTAGAAGATTGATAGTGTATGCGTTACTATTAGTGGTAGCTTTAAAGTTTTTCTCTGTTTAACTTGACATATATGATAAGTTTTAACATATCACATGGTGTCTTCTTTTATTTTTAGCCACCAAAATCTCTACTGAAATGGCTTATTGGTAGTGTAACTACCTCGGTGTCTTATCTCATCATAATATGATTTTAATATTTTTATTTTGTTTTTTTTAGCCATAATCAATTGTAGGCTGTCATTTCTTGTATTTTTCTTATACAATTTTCCATCTTCTTCATTTAACTAGTAATGAGAAGCTGCTTTTATTAAACTAGCTTGTTCAACTATTAGTTTTTCAAAAGATCTCTTACTCTTAGTTGCCAATAGCTCTTTTATTTGTTTTATTTTCTCATTTGCTCTTTTCGAGCATTCACTTCTTTTATTATTATCATACTCTTCATAACCACTTTCTAGATCTTGCTTAGGCTCTTTACTAGTCATTTCTAGGAATATGTCTCTTGTCTTCTTAACACTATTACTTCTTTTACCATTTTCTACTAGATTTCTTTCTAACTCCAATAAAGGCTCTTTTTTTATACTTTCATAAAAGAATCTCTCTCTAGAGTTGATTTCTTTATAAAATTCCTTTAATTCCAATAGATCCAAACTTTTGGGGTTTTTTTTCTCATTACTATATCTCCTGCCCCATTGTCTATATTGTCTGTAAAGTCTTTTTGTGGTAGGTCTCTTGGATACCATTTTCTTTTAGATAGATCATCTGGCCTAAACATCTTTTCTTTTTTATATACAATTTTGAAGAAATTAGTCCATATATAATTTACCTATCTATTTATCAGTGGTATTTGGTATCTTTCCTAGATTGTTTAACATTTCCATTAGATACTTGGCATCAGTCTCCACTATAAATATATCTCTTGTTCTAAGGCTCGTCTCAGTTCACATAGCTCTTGCTTTGGCTGAGAATATCTCTGCTGTCACAGATCTATCAATAATAAGTCAAATTTTATATAATGGATCTTCTTAGGATCTTTTTTATTTCTCTGGTATATATAATATTCTATTGCTCTCCATAACATATCTACTGCTAAGACTAGTAGCTGCTCACTTAAGAACTTTGGATTTCTTATGTAAAAACAGTCTTTTATAAGTATTTTAAGATCTTGTTGCATTTTCTGTTGTGTAAGCCCCTATTCAAATAGCATACCTTTCTTAACTATCTTATATAAGGGTGCCACTGTTATGCTGTAAGCAAATTTTCCACAGAAGATAACATTTGATATGCTTTATAACAACAGATTCTTAATTAGAATTTGCTTTAGAACCCTTTCTATAATCCTCAGAACATAATACTATATGATAAAGATACTAAGCCAGTAATAATCAACCTAGAGCTTATGCTGATACCTCGAGAGACAATTAGGATAAACTGACATCAGGTTACTAAGAAAGTCACTAAAGGACTATGCTCTAGATTCATCTTTAGATAGACTAACTTAGAAGGATGGCAGACTTGTACTCTAGAACTAGTACTACTCAGATGACGAACTTAGACTAATAGACTTTGTGCTTATAAATAAGCATTGATAGCATCAGATCAATTATATTTAGATAAATGACCTCTAGGATACAACTTGGAGATACTAGACATTTATGGGGACTTGCTAACTATTTAACAGGTAATCAACAAAGTCCAAATTACAAAGTAACATCAAGAGCATAATAGGGGAAGACAAAAGAATATTCTAGAAGGAAGCAGCAATGAAGACACATTATTTTTGATGGGAAGAACTTGGTGAAGGAACACATTATTACAAAGAAAGAAGAAAGTCACATCATTAGTAGAATTTTGGGAGGACTTAGGACAAAAAGAAGTCAAAGGAAATCCAAAAGTAGCAATAGTTCTCTTTTTATATTTTAATTCTTGAGTTTTAGGGCTTTGTAATGACATTAATATAGTATCTGGAGTATAGTTAGATGGAAGAAAAACCTCTTGACTTCTACCTCCATCTATACTGCCTCTGGAATCATGAATGTAGATCTATTGAGAATAAGAAAACTGGGACTAAGAGGATGTCTTAAGAAGAACACTGAATATACCCAGAACTCAATCTAGAGAAGAATAGTAAATGCAACTTGGGTAGGCTTTGGAGAGGACAATAGGCTAGGAAAGCTTGGCTAGGTGCATACTTAGATCATATCATACCTGTAAGGTTTGGTATTAGGAGTGTAGACAAGGGGGACAACTGAGTGTGGAGGGTCCATGAGTGATCAACTAACTGTATTTTCTAGTTGAGTCTAGTCATGGTGTGTAAAGGTTAATACCTTAGGAAGGCTATACAATAACAATCTAGAGAGATTTTATATTTATTTTACAACAACCAACATATATTTTATTAAAGCTGTATATAATTCTACTTTTCTAATTATTTGTAAACCTTTATCTTTGATTATCTCTCCTCAGACCTTTAATATGCAATTAGGAGCTAGCATATCATTATTTTGTTTGTTTTAGTGTGCAATTCCCTTTTGTACCCTTTCACTGCTACTGTCACAAAGTTGGGTATATGATTCCTACATTGCACTGCTGTTTCTAGAAAGGCCCTTATATCTGTAGTGTCTTCACAAGGTCCCCAGTACAATATCTTTCCAATGGCATCATTAGTAGGCTTTTTTCCTTCATATAAATATTCAAATCCTACTATAATGATGTGATCACTACATATCGTTGTCTTAGGACCTGAGAAGGTTCCTCCTGTATACTTCATCCTCTGTAAGATTTTATTCACATTCTCTAGATGCTTAAACATAAACCTTCTAATCTCTGGATTTCTATTTAGAGTTTCTACTCTGCCTCCTGGTAGTTCATACCTGGTCTTAGGATCTCTGATCAGCATATCATCAATATATGGTAATGTATACTTTGGTATCTCATCCCTTAATATATAAGTCACATTATCATGAAAGATAGGCACCAAATTTGTCCATCCCATAGGTAGAGTAACTGATCTTAATACTCTAAAGGGCATCTGGAAGGTAGTTAGGTCTCTAGACTGTTCTGCTAGTACTCTCTTGTTATATCCTACATATAAATCTAATATTCTACTATAGGCTCTTTTTGCAAAGTGCATAGCCAACTCTTTGGTTGCCAGCAGTAATCCTAAATGTACTATTGTCACTTTGTTCAATAGCTCTAGATTGTGAACTATTCTTAAGCTCTTGCCATTCTTCTTTATTACATAGAACTATCTAGACTAGTAGGATGAGTTAAATGGTTTGTGAACTTCTACATCTATCTTTCTCTTAATCATCTTACATACTTCTTCATAAATAGCTGGGGGAATTCTAAAAGGCTTTTCTACCCATGGAATATATGCAACCATTGGTATCTCTACTGGTGGAAAGTACTCCTCTTTAAATTTCCCTCTCTTTGTATTGTGGGAAAATAAACAAGTTCAGAGGGGAAAGTTATAGAAATGAATTGTCAAAGAGTAAGTCTATAATTGTGTCACTTTTATTCTATGTAATTACATAATTAAATAATTGAAAACAATAAGAAAAATAATAAACATTATCATTATACAGGTAGCCCAAAGGCTATCCCTACAGTATCATCCTATGCAAAAGCCTTGTTTTGTTCTCTTACTATCTAATGCATTAATTTTCTTTCTTTTGACCACAAAAATCCTTCTTCATGTGCTATATCCAACTTCTTCTTTCTCTCTAGAGTATAATATCCTCAAGGTTTGAACTTTGGTAGATGCTCTAGTAACTTGGGCATTCCTTATAAAGGATCCTCTATTATCTCCCTTATAATTCTGAATTGCTCTGGTAAGGTTTCTAGTACTGGCTTTATTTTCAGTGCCACCAGCTTGTACTTCTTTGTAAAGTAACTTACGACTTCTTCCTCTATTTCCTCTAGATTATCTATTTCCTCTCCCATAGCTATCCAGCATCATCAAAGGATATCAGGCCTTCTTATTTCCTACATTATTTGTTCTAGTAGCATTGCTTCCTCTTTTTTCAAGTTTAGCTTACTTCTCTCTAGATACAATAATCTTAACTCATCCATATTTAACATATTTCCTTTTATTAGCAGAATCTCACTGACAAAAGAACTTCTATCTCAATCTAGTTTAATTATACAAGGAACCTTTTCTCTGGGAAATGTCTTAGATTCCTTAAGGTTAACCAAAAATTTGTCAAGTTCTCTATTTTCCTTGGCAATTTTCCTCTTTTATATGTTAGTATTGCTACCTTATTCCTAGTATTTAGACAGGTAATATACACTGTCTAGTTTCCTTTCTTATCATTAACAATTCTACTCTTAGTTATAGTGTTAAATAATCACCCCAACAATACTATATAAGACACCACATCCATTACATGTACCTATAAGAGTACTGTCACTCCTTCTAGAGTAAAAGATATATTTTTTGCCAGTCTGTATGTTTTAGATAGGAATCCATTTGTACTCTGTATCTGGATACTAAGACTAGGGTTCTAGCTGACTTTATTGGTAGCAGCTACTTTCTTGGTCATTAAGACTATCTATGAGCTACTATCTAATAATATCTCTTCTTCTCCAATGCCATTTATTACAGCTGATACTACTCTTAGATAAGCCATATCTGGTGCTACTCTCTCTTCTTTTTCTTTTTCTTCTCCAATTGCAAATACATAACAATTACATTCTTCTGAACTCAATTTCTCTAGAAACTGTAAGACTAGATCAACTACAGCCCATACTTCGACGATCTTACTATCCTCTATCTTAATAACTTCCTGTCGTTTCTCTGGACTCTCTAGACTATTAACTGACACCACCTGCTTTTGTGGCTGGCCATTTTTCTTTTTCTAATCTTTGTTCTCTTTAGATTCATTCTTGTTCAAGTGTTTGCTTGTCAAGATCTCTTTTAAGGTTGTCTGTAACTTTGGTGCCATAGCCCATAATTCTTTAAAAGTCACTTTTATTTTTTCTTTCAACATTCTATCTAATATCTTGTCATATTCCAGAAATATGATAATTATGTAATTTTTTTCCTAATGATTCTCCTAAAATTAATAATAGTAGGATAGCGTAGTAGACTACTCTTCTCCTATTCTGGACTTACTATAAGTACTGAGTAGTACAGTGTAAATTCCTCAGTCTGTAAATTAACGTCATCTGGTCCTACTCTCGTCTTGTCCACTCAGACTCCTTCAGTTAACTCTTAGGACCTTTATCCTGACGACTTCCATCACTCCGAAATATGCGACCAACTCATGACTGGAGACCGGGGCGCAACACATAAGTTGAAGCCAAGGTCGTTCAATAAGTTGTTCTCCACTCCACTGTTCTTGACTACCCGCTGGAGTTCTCTTTGTACTATCACTAAGTAATACTCCTCTCCGATGTAGTACCTTACTCCGTCCCGGATTGTAGTTTTTGTCTATTATTCTACCCCTTTTATTCTTCCAAATTCTGTCCTTGACATATCTCCTTAGCCTTAACTCCTTCCTCAATAGATACCTTATTCTTTACTAGCATATCTCTCCAAGGAAATTGTCTGAAATATTTTGCTGAGAGTAGTAGAACATTGATTACTGGTACCTATGTGATTATCTTTCAATAAGGAAACTTGTGGTTTTGACTTGTAGTTGATGTTCTGGATTCACTACAAGTTCTATTTTCTACTTTTATTTGAGAGACAGGTTTGCTTTTAAAGTGGTAAGATTTCAAAGATAAATAGACAAAATCAAGATGAGGAGGAATCCTCACCAGAAGTGGTTTCTTCATTGGTATCTCTAAAAACCCAATTTCTTTCTAGGAGCTAAGTTCTGTCTTGTTTGAACATACTTTATAGCCATTCTTCTCAAGAAGGTCTCTATGTCTTCTTTTTCTTGCTCTGGAGTCGGCTCTTTTTCTAGATTTATCTTCTGTAACATAACCTCTAGACTATCAACTTTCTTTCTTAACTAGGACAGTTCTTCTAACCATTTACTCACTCTAAATAGAGCTTCTATTTGTCTCTTTATTGGTTGGGACGATATCATGACCCCTTCTATGTCTAGCTCTTAATCCTATATACTGCATGTCTCTAATTCCAGATCTCCCTATATCATCACTACTATTGATGATAGTAGGTACTTTCTCACATAGTCCTTAATAAACATATTATGTTCTATTGGATTTAGCTCTCCATTTGCAAACCTTACTATAAACTTATTTACTAATATTAATCCTTTCTTCTCATCTTCTGTCTTTTTAGAACAAAACAAGAACAAGTGGTCTGTCTCAAAGCAATAGAAACACTTTCTTGAAGGTCTAGGCAGTCCTATCTATGGCAGTTCCTGTCCATACCTCATTGGAAATTCTCCTATTTCTTTTGTCAAAGGTGCTGACATCTGTTCTTGTGAGTGTATGAGAGTTTTTATGCTATCTAGAGCCTCCTGTATACTCTTCTCATGATTCTCTCTTGATCTCTCTTGTTTCTCATATAATGTCTTTAATACATTAATATCTTATTACAAGACCTCTATATCTGGATATGCCTTGACTTTCTTTACTGACTCTTCTCTACTGTAATATACTAGTAAAAGGGGCAAAAGGGAATTTGGCTGTGACTAGCAAGTAGAAAGGGATAGTAACAGTTCCCAATTGCATACTAAAGAGTTTGTGGGGAGGAAAAGGAAGTGGGAGTATTAGAAAGAAATTAAAATATGAAACACAGCTTATCTGTAATATAAAAATAGATGGAATGATCAGGAGCTCAATCTAGATCTGCCTTGCATAATGTTCCTAAGGTGTCCACCTTTACACACTGTAACAAGCTCACTAGTAAAATAGTTAGTAAACCACTCATGGGCCTTATCATACTCAATTAAGCCCTCATCCACACTCTCATACCAAACCTTATGGGTGTGATACAATTTAAGTTGATAATTAGCTAGGCTTTTCAGACCTACTACTTCATAAAAGGTTATCTGAGCAACTACTGCATCTTGTCTCATGAAAGAGTAGGATATATAATAGGAAACATTCACTAACTCAACCTCTTACTAAGATCACCCCTTACACACTCAAGAGAATTACATTTACAATCTCAAGAGCTTCTAAGATGGAGGTAAGGGCCAAGGAGACTCTTCCCATCAATCTTCACTCTGAGAAATATATTAGAATATTACAAATGTTCAAGACTCAATTAGAAAGAAATAGAAAAGAAAATTCTCTATTCTACTACTCTCTCTCACATCTCCTCTCTATGACACCACTATGTAGCCATAACAGCCATCACTTTCCTGTCCTCTATATCTTCCAGACATGCTCATGTGATCCTGCTCTATCACCATACTTCACTCATGCCTATTGTTTCCTAAACCTTGAACCAGCTTCCTTCTACTCCAAATACAGTCTAGAAACACATGACAGTGTGTTCGAGTATCTGCAATACAATTGTTGTCTAGTAGCATATTTGTTTTTTGACTGGGTCTAGCAGTGATAGGATTACTAGTCACTAATAGACTTTTGATCTGCTGTTTTAGTAGTATATTAGTCTAAGTCCGCTCTAGATTGAAATTATCTTGCATTCTAAGAATACCCCTTAGCCTCTGACTTCTAAAATTTCAACATTGATAGTCTGTATTTGAGAAACCTAATGCTAGCTCATCAATCTTGTCTCCTAAGGTATATGCTTTCCTGGTATGTAACAGCTTGGCCACTACCTAATAAAAGTACCCAATCTTGGGTCTAGATTATGTCTGGGACTTGTAGGAGATCTCTAGAGTAGGTTTCAATAGTGAAATCTAGGGTTATAATTTTTATCCCATACTATTTTTTCGCAAAAAATTCTCTAATGGTATAATACTAGTTCTCTAGTGTCTGGGTTTACTTTTCTATTCCTAGATAATATTACTGGCATATATTTTAATTGTCATATTCTGGAAATATGATAATTATGTAATTTATTTCTCCTAATAATTCTCCTAAAATTAATAATAGTAAGATAATATAGTAGACTACTCTCTTCCTATTCCAGACTTCCTATAAGTACTATATAGTTACAGTGTAATTCCTAGTTCACTTCCTTAGGACCTCTTCTTTAATGACTTTTCTCTATTCCAAAATATGTGACCACTTCATGGCTAGAGACCAGGGTGTAATACATAAGTTGAAGCCAGGGTTGTTCATCAAGTTATATATTTGCTTTGACGTCTTTTACCTTTTGCTGAAGTTTTTCTTTGGAATTTATACTATTACTAAGTAATATTCTCTCTGGTATAGTATATTATTCTATTCAATGCCCATGCTATTATCTTTCTACTAACTAACTCTATAGCTTTCTGCACTACATGATCTAGATTGTAGGGATCCTTAATGTGACTTCTTCCTTGTGTATTTACCTTAAGAGTTCCCTGTATACTTAATCCAGTGTTAAGCATATCTTAAAATGTACTGTCTAAAGTTTTAACAAAGAGCTCAACAAGCTCTTTATTTCCTGTCACTGCTGGTGGTTTGAGGCACTTCTAAGTGATATACAAAAACCTTCTCTTAAAGCTCATGAGTTGCTTCTTCTCTAATAAGTTGATTCCGGCATTCTCTCTATACAATTTTCTTAGATAATCTATACTACCTTATTCTTTAGTAGTTAGTTCTAGGTACTCTGTCTTAAGTCTATCTAGGAACCAATTCCAAGACCTAGCTTTATGTTCTTTGAAGCTAGTCCATTGGTTATATATATTGGCATCTACATATCTAGTAATCTAATCTAATTTCTTTTGATCATCTGTTATTTCTGTAGTTTGGAACAACTGTTCCATTATTCTAAGAAAATTTCTGAGTATCCTTGACTGTCTATCCCACTTAGGAATGCTTGGGCTAAGGGATAAAGGCATGTTTAATTTAGCAGTCATATTTAATTTTGGGTACAAAGTAGTAGCTTAGGTAATAAATGGCAGCATTAATATTCAAGATAGTAGTAACAAAGTAAGTTTGTCAGAAAGCACTTACATTACCTCTGATGCAGGTTCTTCTGGTGATTCTTTGGGAATTATACATATACTTGAAAGACTAGACTTTTCTAGGAAAATAGGTCTAATCTGTTCCACTAAAGTATCTAAGAAGGGGTTCAGTTCAACATCTAAGGGAGATCTAAGGCTTAACATAGGCTATTCTGATAGTTCTGATATCTTGGAGGTCATTTTCATACTTGTTCATCTTCTATTAGCTACAAATCTTGCTTTCTTCTATAATATGTGTTCTGGGTTATCTACTAGATATACCAATCCAGTATGCTGTGCTGTAGAAGTTTGATGACTCCTAGTTCTAGTTTCTGGTTGGTTTTCTACTCTAAAAAGATTTAAAGAATTAGGCATCTTTTTAAAAATAAAGTTTAGGATACTCAAAGTATTAAAGTGAAAGAGGAGCAAAAAGAATAGAAAACCCTTAAATCTAAAACTCCCCTTGTGGTGGGCTCCAGATAAAAGGGTACAAAAGGGAATTGCATACTGGGACAAACAAAATAATGATGTGCTAGCTCCCAATTGCATGCTAAGGGTCCAAGAGGAGATAATCAAAGATGAAGGTTTATAAATAATTAGAAAAGTAGAATTATATACGGCTTTAGTAAGATATATATTGGTTGTTATAAAAGAATTATAAGATTTTTCTAGATTGTTGTTGCATAGTCTTTTTAAGGTATTAACCTTTATATACCATGACTAGACTCAACTGGAAAATATAGTTAGTTGATCACTCATAGATCCTTCACACTCAGTTGCCCCCTTGTCTGTACTTCTAATACCAAACCTTATAGGTGTAATGTAATTCAAGTGTATACCTAGCTAAGCTTTCCTAGCCTGTTGTTCTTTCCAAAGCCTGCCCAAGTTGCATCTGCTATTCCTCTCTAGATCGAGTTCTAGGTATATTCAGTATTCTTCTCAAGACATCTCCCTGGTCCCAGTCTTCTTACTCTTAATAGATTTGCATTCATAATTTCAGAGTATCACAAACTTCATTTAGTCATATCTCCATCAATTCTTTGATAATTCTCACAGTCTCAAAGGCTATGGAAAGCCCTTAAAAAACCTTTTGATCGATGCTAGTCATGTCTTGAGGCAATCAATATTGGCTAAGATATTAAGCAGATCAACTAGTAACCACTATGTTACTGTTTATTAAATTACTAATATCTCAGAAACTGCCACAATTGATGCTTTGGTTTTAGGCTCAGCAAAAGCCTTTTTCATAACGCTCAGAATGAGCCTAGAACAACCTCAAGGCAATTAATATTAGTGGAGATATGAAGGCCTCAATGTTTGTATATGGACTTTATTAAATTACCCATAGATAGTTATCTGTTCTTTTCTTAGAACAAAGGACAGCCTCCGTAAGATTAAGTTATCACTATATTAAGCACAAAGGTACTATCATATGTAGAACAATAGGTAGTAGCATATGATGATCTGTCCTAGTATACAGACTATCACAATTATGTATATAAGGACTTATAGTCTAAGGATTAGACCTCAGACTTAATAACATCTTTTATCACTTGTCTAACTTTGCATTTTTGAACTCTTTAAAGTATCAAAGCACCCATCACAAATAGTAAGTAACCATTTGTAATATAGAGGCAGTATAGATAAAGGTAGAAGTCAAGAGATTTTTCCCCAATCCAACTGTACTCCAGATACTATATTAAAGTTATTACAAAGCCCTAAAACTCAAGAAATAAAATATAAAAAGGGAACTATTTGTTATGTATGTGTGGAGTAGGAATGAAATAACCTGGAGTAAAACAAGATTACTTAGGAAAAAAGGGATTAACAACAAAATTAGGGAACAACCTTGGCCTCAGCTTGTGTGCTGTACCTCAATCTACTATTGTATATAGTTGCATATTTTAGGGAATTGTTATCAGGAGTTTAGGAGAGAAATGGTATATAGATTAATAGAAGTGAGAATAAAACATGTAAGAGACATTAATCTATGAACTAAGAAACTAGGATGTAACTAATTAGAGTACTTATACTATGTCTGGAATAGAAAGAGTACAAGTAACTAGTTTACATCATGATTCTATAGAAGTAGACAACAGGAGTTTAGGAGCAAATTTTAGTAATAAATAAAATATAAAAGGAATTATTTTATTAAAATCATTATTTTCTGTCATATGACACTATTGCTACTTTTGGATTTCCTTTAACTCCTTTTTGTCCTAAGTCTTTCCAAAATCCTACTGATGATATAGCTCTCTCCTGTCTTTATGATAATGCATCTTCTCACCAAGTTCTTTCTATTAAAAATGACATATCTTTATTGCTACTTCCTTCTAGAATATTCTTTCTTCTTCTTCTATCATTCTCTTGATGTTGCTTTGTAATTTGAACTTTCTTGATTACCTGTTAAACAGTTAGTAAGTTCCAATCAATGTCTAGTATCTCTAAGTTGCATTCTAGAGGTTATTTATTTAAATATAATTGATCTGATGCCATTAATGCTTATTTGTAATTAATAGCCTATCTGATCAAGTCTATCACTGGTATACTGCTGGTTCTAAAGTTCAAGTGTTCTATCTCTCTCAAGGTATATCCCATATAAAGTGGATCTAGAACGTTTTTCTCTAATAATTCTGTCTATAACCTGATGCTAACTTATCTTACTTGCCTCCTGAGGTATTTGCATAAGCTCTAGGTCTAGTTCTATCTACTCACTATTTCACATAACACTTTGGTATGTTCTAAGAACTGATAATGGGTTCTAGAGCAAATTTTAATTAGGAATTTACTAGCAGTGTAACAATGTTAGTAGGCTTATTTAACAAAGAAATCCACCTAGCACTAGTGCAAAAACTGGTTGAGATTGGTCAATTAAGAAGTTTGGATTTATTGGACAATTGGTACAAAAAAGCAATGAACTTTGAAAGATTAAGGAGAGAAGCAATCAAAGAATTAAAAGGAAAGAAAACTATAGAAAAGTCAGGAGATAACAGGAAGAAATTAGTTTTAGATGTTCTAAGGTAAGATCCCAACATAATAGAAATGGATAAACAAAGAGAGACAAGGAAGTGCTACAACTGTGAAGAAATGGGTTAGCTTACTGCAAGGCACTTTAAACTGAGGAAGAAGAGAAGAGAAGAAGTAAGAATTGTAGAAAAGACAAGGGAGGATTTCTCCTAGGGCAAAGAGTGAGTACTAACTCACTTGCCTTCATAGATTTAAAATTTTGATTGCCTGATAAATCAATAAAAGATTTTTGGGATCATTTTGGTACAAGAAAATACAAATCTAATTGGGATTATTCAGTTGAATAGGTAACTTGAAAAATTTGATGGAGTAACAAAAAGAAAGCCTTAGAGATGTTAAAGGTCTGGGCTTATAGTTCAAGAACAGAAGAATATACAAAAAAGAAATTGAAAGAGTTGAACGGGATAATAGATAATGAAGTGCTAGTAGTTCTAAAGGCATTAGAAGAACTATTAGTACTTAGAAAAATAGGAGACAAATAACTAAATGTTTGAGTTAGACTGTTGATAACTAATACCCAAAGAGTATTTTGTAAACAAGCATTGGTCAACTCAGGAAGCTCAAGTTTATACATAAGTCAAAAATTTGTAAAGGAGAATAATCTTGATACCTACAAGCTACCTTTCTCAATTATCTACTATAATACTAATGGCTTTACAAACAAAAATGGAAGTGTTGTGAAAGTAATTGAGATGAACATGACTATTAGCCACTATCAGGAGTTAATCCAACTATTAGTAACAAATTTTGGCAACTATGATCTATTCTTGGGATATAACTAGTTACAGAAACATAATCTGTCTATTGACTAGAAGGACTCTTTAATCAGTCTACAGAATTGTTGCCAATGGTGTAGAAAAATATATATGCCAAAGGAACCAGAAAAAGGTGAAGAAGGAGAAAAAGTAAAAGAAGAGAAAATAGGAGAGGATAAGAAAGTATTGTTCATTAATCTAGAGGAAGAAGCATGAAGAAGAGAGGAATTGAACATTAGAATGAGAAATAAAGAAATTGAGTTTTTAACAAAGTGGTATTTGAAAAGTTATCAGACCAATCTAAATGGGATCATGCCATTGAACTAATGCCTAGTATGATACTAAAAAAACTGTAAAATTTATCCATTCAATGTTAAAGAACAGGAAGAACTCAACAAGTTTCTTAATAAGCACCTGAAGTCAAGAAGAATTAGATTGTCCAAGTCACCCTGTATAGCCCTATTATTTTTTGTAAAGTAAAAAGATAAATTCCTTTGTTTGGTACAAGATTATTGACAACTCAATGAAGTAACAATAAAGAACAAATATCCCTTACCATTAATTCAAGAATTAATTGACAAGATACAAGAAGCTTGATACTTTACCAAGCTTGATATTTAATAGGAGCATAATAATATAAGAATAAAAGAGGGAGATGAATGAAAAGTTGTCTTTTAAATAAACCAAGGTCTATTCAAATCCCTAGTAATGTACTTTGGCATGTGTAATTTGCCCACAACCTTCCAGCTCATAATAGACACTCTATTTCATGAATTAATTATGATAGGGAAGATTGTAATCTATATAGACAATATTTTAATCTTCATTCAAACCATGGAAGAATACAGAGATATAATAAGACAGGTACTACAAATACTAACCAACAACAAACTATTGCTTCATCACAATTAATATAAGTTCCACCAAACTAAGATTGAATACCTTAGAGTCATTATATTACAAGACAGTATAGAGACTGATTTTACTAAAATAAAGGGCATAGCTTAATGGCCAGAACCTCAAGATAAAAGAGAAGTGTGACAATTCTTAGGATTCTGTAACTTCTATCAAAGATTCATCCCTAGATTTGCACAAGTTACCAAACCATTGACTGAGTTGATGGGAAAGAAGCAAGAAGAGAAGAAGAACACCTTTGATAGACTCAAAAATAAAATAATAAACCTCTCTATACTGGTAATTCCCAACCTCAAAGGAAAATTGCAAATGGAAACTAATGCCTTAGTGTATGCTATAGGAGGAGTATTGTCCCAGCAACAAGAAGATGACTCTTGAAAACCTATTGCATATCTGTCCAAAGCAATAAATAAAATAAAGAGAAACTATGAGATCTATGACAGGGAACTACTAGCAATCATGGAAAGACTTAAACAATGGTAACAATATCTCATAGAAAGTAACCAATTCAAGATATGGACCAACTACAAGAACCTAGAATACTTTAAAAAGCCACAGAAGCTCAATTGCTGTCAAGTGCTGTTACACTACCAGTGAATTTGTGGCAGAAAGTAGCATTTGATACACCTTATAGTAACAAATTCCTAATCAGAATTTGCTCTAGAATCCATTATTAGTTCGTAGAACATACCAAAGTGTTATATAAAACATTAAGCAAGTAGAATTGAACTTAGAGCTCATAAAAGTACCTTAGAAGACAAGCAAAATAAACTGGTATTAGGTTATACACAGAGTTATTAGATGACAATGTTTTAGATTCACCTTGTGTTAAATATACCTTGATAGAAATGGAATACTTGAGCTCTAGACTTAGTAGTATACCAGTGACAAACTTAGACAAATAGACTACTGATGACAAATAAGTATTGATGGTATTAGATCAAATATATTCAGATAAATGACATCTAGGACGCAACTTATAGAATTTGGACAGTGGTTGGGGCTAACTAACACTTGACAGGTAACTAAGAAGTTCTAAATTACAAGCTAACAAAAAAGAGAAGAACATTGAAGAATGAAAAAGATTCTAGAAGGAAACAGCAATAGGGACATGTCATTAATGGAAAGAAGTCAGAAGAAGAATGTATAATCTGTAGGAATTTAGGGGAACTTTGAGTAAGGAGTTAAGAGAATCCTAAAAATAATAATAGTTTTCTTTTTATATTTTTTTCTTTGAGTTTCAACCATTTGTAAAAACTTTAATATAGTATCTAGAGAGCAGAATAATAATAAAAAACCTCTTGGCACTTACTTCCATCATCACTATCTCTGGAATCATTAAATGCAAAACTATTGAGTGTAAGAGTTTAAAGTTGGTATGATATCTTGAGAAAAACACAGAATATACCTAGAACCTGATCTAGGGAGAAATAGCAGATGCAACTTGGGCAGGCTTTGGAAAGGACAGCAGGCTAGGAAAGCTTGGCTAGGTGCACACTTGGATTGCATCACACCTGTAAGATTCAGTGTTGAAAGTATAGACAAGGGGGTAACTGAGTATGAAGGGTTTATGAGTGATCAACTAACTGTATTTTCTAGTGAAGTCTAGTCACAATATGTCAAGGTTGACACCTTAGGAAAGCTATGCAATGACAATCTAAAGAGAGCTTACTCTCCTTTCAACTGTAAACATAATTTATTTTATCTAAAACTATGTATAATATCTAGTTTTATCTTTTATTTAAAACCTTTACTTCAGTTATCTTCCCTCAAACCTTTAGCATGCAATTAGGAGCTGGTACTACATATTATTGTTTGTCTCAGTATGCAATTCCCTTTTGTATTCTTTTAGTGCAATAGATAATGAAGTTTCAAGAGTATAACTTCCAACTGATACATAAACCCAGTAGTTCCTAGAAAAAAGTAGACATGTTATCTCAGAGACCAGACCATACTCAGGGGAAAAATGACAATGAAGATCAGCCATTGTTGAAAGAAGAATTATTCAGGAGCTTAATAACTCAAAAGGAAGAGTTTTGGAAAAAGATTAAAGAAGCAGAGGAATCTACAAAAGAGGAAGTAAAAGAAGCAGTAGAATGACAAGAAGAAGGTTGGAGACAAGAGGGAAAAGTGAAACTATAGAAAAAAAGAGTCTATGTTCTGGTGAAAGGGTGCAAAAGGGAATTGCATACTGGGACAAACAAAATTGTTGTTGCATAGTTTTTCTAAGGTATTAACCTTTATATACCATGACTAGACTCAACTGGAAAATACAGCTAGTTGATCACTCATAGATCCTCCATACTCAGTTGCCCCCTTGTCTGCACTCCTAATACCAAACCTTATAGGTGTGATGCAATCCAAGTGTGCACCTAGCTAAGCTTTCCTAGTCTGTTGTTCTCTCCAAAGCCTGCCCAAGTTGCATCTGCTATTCCTCTCTAGATTGAGTTCTGGGTATATTCAGTGTTCTTCTCAAGACATTTCCCTGGTCCCAGTCTTCTTATTCTCAATAGATCCACATTTATGATTCTAGAGGTAGTATAGATAGAGGTAAGAGTTAAAAGGTTCTTCCCCAATCTAACTGTACTCCAAATACTATATTAAAGTTGTTACAAATCTCTGAAACTCAATGAATAAATATAAAAAGGGAACTATTGCTACTTTTGGATTCCCATCAACTCCTTCTCTTGCTAATTCCCTCTAAACTTCTAAGGCTTATGCATTTCTCTTCTTTTTTTATGATAACATGTTCCCTTACTAAGTCCTTTCCATCAAAGATGATGTGTTTTGCAATAGACATCTTTCTAAAATGTTCTTCTTTTCTCCTTGTGCTTTCTCTCAATGTTGTCTTATGATTAGTAGCTCTCTAGTTACCTGTTAGTCATTAGCAAGCTTTAACTGTTATCTAAGTTTTCTAAGTCATATCCCAGATGTCATTTATCTAAATATACCTAAGTTAATGCTATCAATGCTTATTTATGAGCACAGAGTTTATCAGTCTAAGTTTGTCATCCGAGTACCATTGGTTCTAGAACACAAGTCTGCTATCTTTCTGAGTTAGCCCATTCAAATGTGGATCTAGAGTATAGGCCCTTAGTAACTTTCTTTATAATCTAATGCTAGTCTATCCTAGTTGTCTCTTGAGGTTTCAACATGAGCTCTAGGTCAATTATTACCTGCTTAATATATTTATTATATAATATTACATTCTAAGGATATAAAAAGGGTTCTAGAGCAAATCCTAATTAAGAATCCATTAGTATAAAGCATATCAAATGTTATCTTCTATGGAAAATTTGCTTGTAGCATAACACTAGACTTAGCTATATTTCAAGAAGAAATCATTATGAAACACCATAACTTTGAATTGACCAGACATCTAGAATATACCAAAACATATGAATTGATAATAAGAAACTACTAGTAGCCTTGGATGCTAGAAAATATCAAATAATATGTTGTGAAATGTAAAAAGTGCTAAGCAAATAAACCTAATTGGCAACCTAAGAAGAATTGCTTATATCCTAACAAAGTATCACAAGGCCCTTAGGAGGTCATTAGTGTTGATCTAATAGGACCTTTATTGGAGTCAACAGGATATGATAACATATTAGTAGTAGTAGATTGCTTTTCCAAGATAGCTCATTACATGCTAAGGATATAGGAGTCCCTTAGAAGATTATCAGTGACTGAGGACCACAATTTGTATTGAGATTTATAAAGGAACTATGTTTACAACTTGGCATAGAAAGAAATCCATCAACTGCTTACCACCCTTAGACTGACAGTCAAATAGAAAGAGTCAATCAAGAACTTGAACAGTATCTCTGACTCTACTGTAGTTATAGGCAGAACAATTGGGCAGAATAGTTACTAATCACGGAATTTTCCTATAACAACTAGATTTATTCTAGCATAGGATGATCTCTCTTTATGATTAACCTAGGACACTACCCAAGCACAGGAAGGGATATAAGTAGGACTACAGAAGACTCTCCAGGAACAGAACAATTCCTCAAAACAATTAAGGAAATTAGAGCCAAAATAGAAACTATGTTCAAAAAGACTAATAAAGTAATAAAGAGGAAATGGGATGCTAAAAAGAAATATGGAGTTGAGTAGTCAAAAGGAGACTTAGTATAGGTAGATGCAATGCATTACAATACTAATCAACCTGCTAAAAATTATTCACCAAGCAATTGGGACTATTTTCCATAATACAAAAAATTGGTAAATCAGCATATGAACTCAAGATCCCATCTACTTAGAAATCTATTTATCCTGTTGTTAACAAGTCATACCTTACTTTTTACATTACACCTACCTTTGAATAACAGTTGCAAAGGTCTGATAACAAGATCACTAACCCCATAGGCCAAACAAATATATAGGAGATAGAAGAAATACTCAACTCTTGATAGAGGGAGAATAAACTACAATATCTCATTAAATGGAAGGGGCAACCACTCAAAAAAAGAACCTGGGAGTATAAGGAAAAAGTAATTAAGGGAGCCCTGAGGTCATATAAGGAGTTCTATCAGAAATATCTGGACACTCCTAGAGTTCTCACTATCTGGTTACCTGTGAAAATGTATGTTGATATTGCAAGGACATGATCTTAGAAGGGGAGTAATGTAACATGTTCACCTCATGTCTGTATGATGAGGTATGGCATTTGTTATAACGAAGGTATGATATAATGTCTTGAAGAAGGCACGAGAACAGATGTAGTATATATAATATAGTTGTTAGCATAGTGAGGACTCTAACTGTTACGAACTCCTCTAGAACCCAGTATTTGAGTTGGAAAGAAATTTATTAACCAGAATGAAACTAGGGTTCTATTACCCTTACTAACTACTTATATATACTTCATAGTCTCTATTCTACACTACATCGTCGACTCGTGTCTTTCTCTCACTGCTATATCATTGTCTCAAGTGTTTCTCCACTTACTATATCACTATTCTGTTATAGAACAAAGACGAATCATTACATTACCCTCCTCCTAAGATTGCATTCTTGCAATATTGGCATACGTTTTTCTGGGTAATCAGATGGTAGAGACTCTGGGAGCGTCTGGGTATTTTTGATGAAACTCCTTACACAATCTTGGAGCTCCTTTAATTACTTCGTTCCTATTTTCCCAAGTTTTTTCCTCAAGTAGTTAACCTCTTTATTTGATAAGGTATTGTAGTTTACTTCCTCTCTATCTAGAGTTGAGTATTTCTTCTATCTCTTGTATGTTAGTTGGAGTGGTAGGGTTAATGACTCTATTATCGGATTTTTGTGATTGTTGTTCAAACATGGGCTTTATATAAGATGTAAGATACGATTCATTGACAATGGGATGAATCGACTTCCATATGGAGGGAATTTTGAGTTCATAGGCTGATTTGCTGACTTTCCATATTATAGGAAAAGGTCCTAATTGTTTGGTCGACAATTTCTTCGAAGGTTGATCTGTACTATAATGTGTCATATCTACCCATACTAAATCTCCATTTTTCCACTTGATCTCTGACTTCTTCTTAGCATTCCACTTCTTTTTTATCATCATGTTTATTTTCTTTAATACCTCTTCTACTTCGTTCCTAATTTCTCTAATTGTTTTGAGGAATTTTTCAGTTCCAGGGAAGTCATCTGTAGTTTTCTCTATGTCTTGTCCCATGTTTGGATGATGACCTAAGTTGATTCAAAACAGTGACTGTTCTATACTAGAGTGAATCCGATTGTTATAGGAGAACTCAGCAATTGATAACTATTTTGCCCAGTTATTTTGTCAGTAATTGTAGTACAGTCTCAAATACTGTTCGAGTTCTTGATTAACCTGTTCTGTTTGTCCATTGATTTGGGGATAATAGGCAGTCAAAGAATTTCTTTCTACTCCGAGTCGACAACATAGTTCTTTCATGAATCTAGATACAAACTGTAGTCCTCAATTACTAATAACCTTTTGAGGGATCCCTACATTCTTGAAGACTTGATCCCACAATACTTTGGCTACTCCTTGTGCCGTGATGTTTATGTTGATTGGTACATAACGAGCCATCTTGGAGAAGTGATCTACTATCACCAATATTCCATTATACCCTGACGACTCTGGTAGTAGTCCTATTAAGTCAATAATAATAATCTCCCAGGGGCCCCTTAGGATTTTGTTAGAATAGAGATTATTCCTCTTGGGTTGTTGGTTGGGTTTGGTTGCTTGGCATCTTTCACAGCCCGCAACGTATCGTTGTTACACCGCTAGAGAATTTTCTGCAGAAATGTAGCATAGAATACAATTTATACCCCTGGATTTCATTATTGGAATTCACTCTAGAGACTTCCTACAAGCCCCAGACATAATCTAGACCCAAGATTGGATACTTCTCTTAAGTAGTGACCAAGCTACCACATGCTAAGAATAGCATATACCTCGGGAGGCAAGACTGATGAGCTAGCATCAGATTTCTCAGATACAGACTATCAATGTTAAAGCTCTAGAAATCAAAGGCTCAGAGATATCCTTGGAATGCGAGATAATTTCAATCTAGAGTGGACTTAGACTAATATGACATCAAGGTGGCAGATCAAAAGTCTATCAGTGACTAGTGATCC
>Ga0157361_1000341_pt1 | contig 20614 bp, 14 predicted proteins | sample AttlaeALBM2_FD_111481 | JGI IMG/M metagenome (GOLD analysis project Ga0157361, IMG submission 111481) | Fungus gardens microbial communities from leaf cutter ant in Ribeirão Preto, State of São Paulo, Brazil - Atta laevigata ALBM2 | ecosystem: Host-associated > Fungi > Mycelium > Unclassified ...
ACGCTGAACGCCGCCGATATCGCGCCGCAGGTGACCTGGGGCACCAACCCGGGCCAGGTGATCGCCGTGGACGAGCTGATCCCGAACCCGGCCTCGTTTGCCGATCCGGTCGAACGCGCCTCAGCCGAGAAGGCGCTCGCCTATATGAATCTGCAGCCGGGCATTCGCCTGACCGACGTGGCGATCGATAAAGTGTTTATCGGCTCCTGCACCAACTCACGTATCGAAGATCTGCGCGCGGCTGCGGCAATTGCGAAGGGCCGTAAAGTGGCTCCGGGCGTGGTCGCCATGGTTGTCCCCGGTTCCGGCCCGGTGAAAGCCCAGGCGGAAGCCGAGGGTCTGGACAAAATTTTCCTGGAGGCCGGTTTTGAGTGGCGCCTGCCGGGCTGCTCGATGTGCCTGGCGATGAACAACGATCGCCTGAATCCCGGCGAGCGCTGCGCCTCAACCAGTAACCGTAATTTTGAAGGCCGTCAGGGCCGCGGCGGGCGCACGCACCTGGTGAGCCCGGCGATGGCCGCCGCTGCCGCGGTGACCGGACGTTTTGCCGACATTCGTGAATTGACTCAGGGAGCATAAGCCATGGCGAACAAATTTACCCAGCACACCGGGATCGTGGCGCCGCTGGATGCCGCTAACGTCGATACCGATGCCATTATTCCAAAGCAGTTTCTGCAGAAAGTCACGCGCACGGGCTTTGGTGCGCATCTGTTCCACGACTGGCGTTTTGATGACGATGCCGGCACCCAGCCGACCGCCAGCTTTGTACTGAACAAGCCGGAATTCAAAGGCACCAGCATCCTGCTGGCGCGGGAAAACTTTGGCTGCGGCTCCTCGCGTGAGCACGCCCCCTGGGCACTGACCGATTTCGGTTTCCACGTCGTGATCGCGCCGAGCTTCGCTGACATCTTCTACGGCAACAGCTTCAATAACCAGCTGCTGCCGGTGAAGCTGAGTGAAGAGCAGGTTGAGGAGATGTTCCAGCTGGTGGCGGCTCAGCCAGGTATCCGTTTTACCGTGGACCTGGAAGCGCAGACGGTCACGGCGGGCGACAAGGTTTATAGCTTCGCGATCGACAGCTTCCGTCGTCACTGCATGATCAATGGCCTCGACAGCATCGGACTGACGCTGCAGCACGAAGCATCAATCGCGGACTATGAAGCCAGCCAGCCGGCGTTTTTGCGTTAAGGTTTCCGGGCAGCCCATTGCGCCGCTACACACTGATCTGTAGCGGCGCACTGTTTTACGTACGCACGTCCCGCACCCGCGCGGCCAGCAGCAGCGCCACAATTGCCATGACCAGTGCCAGCCAGTACACCGCTTCATGACCGAACCGCTCACTCAGCGTTCCCTGAATCAAACCGGCAATAATCAGCCCGGTAGAGATTGATGTCGTAAACATGGTGGTCGCCGCCCCGGCACGTCCTGGCATCAGATCCTGAAACCACAACATCCCAATACCGGCGATAATGCCGATAAACGCCGCGTTAAACAGCTGCAGCGCCATCAGTGCGGTGCGCGACGTGAACAGCACCATGCCGAGATAAAACAGAATGCCCGCTACCAGCGCCAGCAGCATCATCGGGCGCTTGCCGTAGCGCCTGGCATAGTGCCCGGCCAGCAGCATGATCGGGATCTCCAGCCCGGCGGCGGTGCCCATCAGCAGCCCGGCCAGCTTCTCGGGCAGACCAAGCGTTGCGCTGATATAGAGCGGCATATCAATGATATACATGGTATTGCACGCCCACATGACCACCGAAGCGATAAACAGCAGCCGCACCTGGCTGTCTCTCCACGGGCTGAGCTGCGTCAGCACCTGCTCCGGCGTCGCCACCACGCGCGGCACCGAGGGCAGCGTGCGCCAGATCAGCACCATGCTGAGCAGAAAGATGGCCGCCGCTACGCTAAATAGCGTGACGAAACCGTAGTTGAGCGCCAGCGCAAACGACAGCGGCGGGCCAATCACCCACGCCAGCGACAGCTGCGCCCGCATCACCGAGCTAAACATCACCACTTCGCGCGCGGATTGATCGGCGTACTCACGCGCCAGCGCAAAGATTTGCGGGATCGCCACGCTGGCGATGGCCGACAGCAATACGCCAGCGGTAATCAGCGTCAGATAGTGGCGATTAAAAGCAAACAGCAGCGCATTGAGCACAGCCATCAGGCAGCAGAACAGAATCAGGTTGCGGCGATCGCCCTGCGTATCCGAACGTTTCGCCATCAGCAGGCTGATCGCGATGCCGGCAATGGCGTTGATGGTGAAAAACAGCCCGACCCAGAATGGCCGCACCTGTACTTCACGCGTCAGAAACAGACTCAGCGTTGGTGCCTGTAGCGCACCGGCCACGCCCACCATAAACGACACGGCCATAAACGAGAGATAGATCGGATTCAGGCGGCGCTGCCGCGTTAACAGCGATTTCATGCAGAAATCCCTTTGAGGAGAAAGCAGGACCAAAAAAACAGCGTAGAAGATTTCACAGCAAAACGAAAAAAGCCAGCAGAGATAACCTGCTGGCGGTGAAAGTGCACCCTACTCAGAAAAGGTTCCACCGCAGCGGAACCGCTGGCAGAGCGCCACTCATTGCTGAATGCCTCCCGCTCTTCCATTGCCTGGCAGTATGCCTCTAATATGAGGCAGGAAAAACTGAGCGAAGTTGAGAAGGAGTTCCCCTTTTATGTCCTCTGCCCGCCTGCAGCAGCAATTTATCCGCCTGTGGCAACACTGCCAGGGCCAGGATCAGGAGACCACCCTGAATGAGCTGGCGGCATTGCTGCACTGCTCGCGTCGGCATATGCGCAACCTGCTCAATGCCATGCAACAGGCCGGCTGGCTGATCTGGCAGGCTGAGGCTGGCCGCGGTAAGCGCTCTCTGCTGCGTTTTTGCTACACCGGGCTGGCCCTGCAGCAGCAGCGCGCGGAGGATCTGCTGGAGCAGGATCGCATCGACCAGCTGGTACAGCTGGTGGGCGACAAAAATCAGGTGCGCCAGATGATTGCGGCGCATCTTGGCCGCAGCTTCCGCCAGGGCAAGCATATCCTGCGCGTGCTCTACTACCGCCCGCTGCCTAATCTTCTGCCCGGCTCTCCGTTGCGTCGTTCAGAGACCCACCTGGCACGCCAGATATTTAGCGGTCTGACGCGGGTAAATGAGGAAAAGGGGGAAATCGAGCCGGATATCGCCCACCACTGGCAGCAAACCTCGCCGCTGCACTGGCGTTTCTTTCTGCGTCCGGCTATTCGCTTTCATCACGGACGCGAGCTGGAGATGGAAGTTGTCATCGCCTCGCTGGAGCGGGTGCGCAGCCAGCCGCTGTTCTCCCATATCGACACGCTGCACTCCCCTGCCCCCTGGACGCTGGATATTCACCTCCGCCAGCCGGATGACTGGCTGCCATGGCTGCTGGGCAGCGTCAGCGCCATGCTCCTGCCGCGTGAATGGCCGACGCTGCGCCATTTTGCCCGCCAGCCCATCGGCACCGGCCCCTACAGCGTGGTGCGCAATCAGTACAGCCAGCTCAAAATCGCCGCCTTTGATGACTACTTCGGTTATCGCGCACTGATCGATGACGTCTCCATCTGGGTATTGCCGGAGATCAGCGACGAACTGGTCTACGCAGGCGTGAAGCTGGAGGGGGAGACGGCGGACGAGAAATCGGAAGAGAGCCGTCTGGAGGAGGGCTGCTATTTTCTTTTGTTCGATCAACGCTCGGCACGCGGCCGCGACGCTGCGTTTCGCCGCTGGGCCAGCTATCTGCTCAATCCCATCGCCCTGCTGAACCACGCCGGCGTTGGCTATCAACGCTACTGGTTTCCGGCGTATGGCTTACTGCCGCGCTGGCACCATCGCCGCGATCTGACGCCCGCCAGCAAACCTGCCGGCCTGACGCAGCTGACGCTCAGCTGGTACAGCCATCACGTTGAGCATGAGGGCATTGCTAATGCGCTGCGGCCGCTACTGGCGCAGCAGGGCGTGGAGCTGATTACCCGTGAAGTGAGTTATGAAGCGTGGTTCGAGGGCGCGGGCGAGAGCGATATCTGGCTCGGCAGCGTTAACTTCACGCTGCCGCTCGACTATGCGCTGTTCGCCCAGCTCTACGAGCTGCCGCTGATGCAGCACTGCATCCCCATCGACTGGCAGGGCGATGCGACGCGCTGGCGCGAAAAGTCACTGCCGCTGGCGGAGTGGAGCAAACAGCTGGTAAACAGTGATTATCTGCACCCGCTGTTCCACCACTGGCTGCTGCTGGAGGGACAGCGCAGTATGCGTGGCGTGCGCCTCAATACGCTGGGCTGGTTTGACTTTAAATCCGCGTGGTTCGCGCCACCGGAGCTGTGATGCTTTCGCGCTGTCACAGAAATGTCTACTATAGGCCGTTCTCAACGGGGTGCCGGTTAACTGGCTGAGAGAGACCCGTCGAACCTGATCCGGCTGATACCGGCGTAGGGATTTGAGATGCCTGATGCTCAGATCCTTTGCGATGCAACGTTATCCTCTCCTTAAGGAGCGCAAAGTGTTAAACAAAGTTCTGCCTGTCTTGCTGCTGGTCTCTGCCCCGGTCTTTGCCGCCAAACCTGTGCTAACCGTCTATACCTATGACTCTTTTGCTGCCGACTGGGGCCCCGGCCCGGCGGTAAAAAAAGCCTTTGAGGCCGGGTGCAGCTGCGAACTGAACTACGTTGCGCTGGAGGATGGCGTTTCGCTGCTGAACCGCCTGCGCATGGAGGGCAAAAACAGTAAAGCCGACGTGGTGCTGGGCCTGGATAACAATCTGGTTCAGGCTGCAGAGAAGACCGGCCTGTTTGCTGCCAGCAAGGTGGATACCCACAATCTGCAGCTGCCGGATGGCTGGACCAACAGCACCTTCATTCCGTTTGATTACGGCTACTTCGCCTTCGTCTACGATAAAAACAAACTCAAGAATCCACCCAAAAGCCTGAAAGAGCTGGTCGAAAGCCCGGAGAAGTGGCGCGTGATTTATGAAGATCCGCGCACCAGCACGCCCGGGCTTGGTCTGCTGCTGTGGATGCAAAAAGTGTACGGCGACAACGTCAGTGACGCCTGGCAGAAGCTGGCGCAGAAAACCGTGACCGTCACCAAAGGCTGGAGCGAAGCCTACGGTTTGTTCCTGAAGGGCGAAGGAGATTTGGTGCTGAGTTACACTACGTCTCCGGCGTATCACCTGATTGAAGAGAAAAAAGCGAATTACGCAGCCGCAACGTTTAGCGAAGGCCACTATCTGCAGGTAGAAGTTGCCGCGCAGCTTGCCAGCAGCAAACAGCCGCAGCTGGCGCAGCAGTTCATGCAGTTTATGGTATCGCCCGCCTTCCAGCAGACTATCCCGACCGGCAACTGGATGTATCCGGTGATCAAAAGCACGCTGCCCGCGGGCTATCAGTCACTGAGCGTGCCGGAAAACGCGCTGCAGTTCACCCCGGCAGAGGTAGCCGATCACCGTGCGGCCTGGATCCGCACCTGGCAACAAGCCGTCAGCCGCTGATGCCCGGCTGGCTGATTCCCGGTACCTTTACGGCGCTGCTGCTGTGTGCGGTGGCGCTGCTGGCGTTTGGCGCCCTGGTGCTGGTGGCTCCCGCGACCGACTGGCGCACACTGCTGAGCGACAGTTATCTGCACCATGTGCTGGCGTTCTCATTTGAACAGGCGCTGCTTTCGGCCCTGCTCTCGGTTTTGCCGGCCATTCTGCTGGCGCGTGCGCTCTATCGCCGCCGTTTTCCCGGCCGCAATCTGCTGCTGCGCCTGTGTGCCATGACGCTGGTGCTGCCGGTGCTGGTGGCGGTATTTGGTCTGTTAAGCGTCTATGGCCGCAGCGGCTGGCTGGCGCAGCTGTGCGCAGCGGTCGGCGTTGAGTATCACTTCTCCCCTTACGGCCTGCAGGGCATTCTGCTGGCGCACGTATTCTTTAATCTGCCGCTGGCGACGCGCATGCTGCTACAGGCTCTGGAGAACATCCCGGGGGAGCAGCGTCAGGTGGCGGCGCAGCTCGGTTTGCGCGGCTGGCATCTCTTCCGGCTGCTGGAGTGGCCGTGGCTGCGCCGGCAGATTCTGCCCACCGCCGCCCTGATTTTTATGCTGTGCTTTGCCAGCTTCGCTACCGTGCTGGCGCTGGGCGGCGGTCCGCAGGCCACCACGCTGGAGCTGGCCATCTATCAGGCGCTGAGCTTTGATTACGATCCCGCACGGGCTGCGCTGCTGGCGCTGCTGCAGCTGGCCTGCTGCCTGCTGCTGGTGCTGCTGAGCCAGCGCTTCAGCAAAGCCCTGGCGACGGGCAGCCAGAGCCTGCGCGGCTGGCGCGATCCCCAGGATTCGTGGTGTGCGCGCCTCGGCGATACGCTGCTGATCGCGCTGGCGCTGCTGCTGTTACTGCCGCCGCTGGCCGCGGTGATCGCGGATGGCCTGCGCGGTGGCGTGGCGGGCGCGCTGCAGCAGGGAGCGCTGTGGCAGGCAACGTTTACGTCACTGCGTATCGCCGTGGGTGCGGGCGTCATGTGCGTGGTACTCACCATGATGCTGCTGTGGAGCAGCCGCGAACTGCGCCAGCGCCAGCGGCTGGTCCCGGCGCAGGCGATGGAGATGAGCGGCATGCTGATTCTGGCAATGCCGGGGATCGTACTGGCCAGTGGCTTTTTCCTGCTGTTCAATGCCACGACAGGCCTGCCGCAGCGCGCCGATGGCCTGGTAATATTTACCAATGCGCTGATCGCCATTCCCTACGCCATGAAAGTGCTGGAGAACCCGATGCGCGATATCAGCGCCCGCTATGGCCAGCTGTGTGCCGCGCTGGGCGTAACCGGTTTTAATCGCCTGCGGTTAATTGAGCTGCGCGCGCTTAAGCGCCCGCTGGCACAGGCGCTGGCCTTTGCCTGCGTCTTGTCGATTGGCGATTTTGGCGTGGTTGCGCTGTTTGGCAGCGCCGATTTCCGCACGCTGCCCTTTTATCTGTACCAGCAGATTGGTGCTTATCGCGGTGCCGACGGCGCCGTAACTGCCCTGCTACTTCTGCTGCTCTGTTTATTACTCTTCACGCTGATGGAAAAACTGCCGGGTCGCCATGCTGATACTGAATAATCTGACTTACCTGTACCAGCATCTGCCGATGCGCTTTAGCTTTCGTGCGCAGGCCGGTGAACGGCTGGCGATTCTGGGCCCAAGCGGGGCGGGGAAAAGCACCCTGCTGAGCCTGCTCGGCGGCTTTTTGCCGGTCAGCCAGGGCAGCGTAGTGATTGCGGGTGTCGATCACACGCACAGCGTGCCCTCAGCCCGACCGGTGTCGATGCTGTTCCAGGAGAACAATCTGTTCCCGCACCTCACGGTGCAGCAGAATCTCGGGTTGGGGTTGCACCCCGGCCTGAAGCTCACGCGTGATCAGCAGCAGCAGGTGACGCACATCGCCGAACAGACCGGCCTGCAGGAGATGCTTACGCGCCTGCCGGGTCAGCTCTCCGGCGGTCAGCGACAGCGCGTGGCGCTGGCGCGCTGCCTGCTGCGTAATCAGCCGGTGCTACTGCTGGATGAGCCCTTTTCGGCGCTCGATCCGGCACTGCGCGGAGAGATGCTGCAGCTGGTGCGTTCGGTGTGTGAAGCGCGCAATATTACGCTGCTGATGGTGTCGCACAGTCTGGAGGATGCGCAGCAGATCGCCGCGCGCAGCCTGGTGATTGTTGATGGACGGGTTTACTGGGATGGGCAGACCGCCAGCCTGCTGGCCGGGGAGAGTGAAGCCGCCGCCATCCTTGGCGTACATTCGCGTTAAGCGAAGAACACTTTCCACAGTAGCTGAAGGAAAATCGGCATCATCGGGTGGAACAGCAGCGCAATAAACGCCGCTACCGCCACGCCGGCCATCAGAGGAGCCAGCCAGCGCAGGCGGTCCCTCGGCAGATACTTCGTTGCCCAGTCCACGGTTTTCCCGCTGCGCCACCAGCGCCACAGCAGCCATCCACCCAGCCACAGCAGTATTGTCACCAGTAACAGCAGCCATTTGAAGCTGTCGCCCTGCGCCGCCTGCGGCACGTCAATCGCCACGCCCGCCAAAATGCCCGGCATCAGATAGGCCGGCGGCCAGAGAATGCAGCCGATAATGTTGGGCGGCAGGAACTTGCGCACCGGCAGTTCGAGCATGCCGGCGGCCAGCGGGATCAGCGGGCGCGTCGGGCCGACAAAACGCCCGACCAGAATGGTGAACATGCTGTGCTGATGCAGCGCGTGCTCGGTTTTATCCAGCAGGCCCTGATACTTCTTCAGGTACTTCCAGCGGTGCAGCGGCCCCTGGAATTTCCAGCCGATACCGTAGGAGACCCAGTCACCAATCAGGCAGCCAGCCAGCCCGGCCGCCCAGGCAGGATAAAGCCCTATCTGGCCGCTCCCCACCAGCGCGCCGAGACTGGCCATCAATACCGTGCCTGGCAACAGTAAGCCGACAAACGCCAGCGACTCTAAAAAGGTCACCAGCGCAACGGCGATGAGGGCGTACTCCAGCGATTGCGTAAACAGGTGTTGAATCCAGGCTTCCATAACTATCCTCTGCGGAATATAGAGGCTGGATTGTCCGGAGCCGGAGCGGAAGCGTCAAGGCAAGATTTGTAGGCTTTTCCCTTGCGGCACGTCGCGTGCGTCCACAAGAGGATTTGGCGATACTGGATAAACATCCATGTTATACTGTCTGTCATTCACTTTCCGGAGTTAACGTGACCGATCCACGCGCAGGCTTTCTCTTAACCCGCCACTGGCGGGACACCCCTGGCGGCAGCGAAGTGGTGCTGTGGCTGGCAACGGATAGCGGCCCGCAGCGGCTGGTACTGCCCGCGCAGGAGTCGGTCGCCTTTATTCCGCAGGTGTTTCGCCGCCAAACCGAAGCGCTAATCGCCGGTGAGTCCCACACGCGCCTGCAAACGCTCGAGCTGAAAGATTTCCGCCGCCGTCCGGTATTTGGCCTTTACTGCCGTAGCCACCGTCAGTTACAAAATCTGGAAAAACGCCTGCGCGAAAACGGTATTGCAGTATACGAGGCCGATATCCGGCCGCCGGAGCGCTACCTTATGGAGCGCTTTATCACTGCACCGGTGTGGTTCAGCGGCGAAGCGCGCGGCGACAGCCTGGTTAATGCGCGCCTGAAGCCGCATCCCGACTATCGTCCGCAGCTGAAGTGGGTTTCGCTGGATATCGAAACCACGCAGCACGGTGAGCTGTACTGCATCGGGCTGGAGGGTTGTGGCCAGCGGCAGGTCTACATGCTGGGGCCGCCTAACGGCGATGCCGGCGCGCTCGATTTCGAACTTATCTACGTCGATAGCCGTCCGCAGCTGCTGGAGCAGCTCAATGCCTGGTTTGTGCGCCACGATCCTGACGTCATCATCGGCTGGAACGTGGTGCAGTTTGATCTGCGCGTATTACAGAAACACGCTGACCGCTACAACATTCCGCTGCGGCTGGGGCGCCATAACCAGCCGCTGGAGTGGCGTGAGCACGGCTTTAAGCCCGGCGTCTTTTTTGCTCAGGCCAGCGGACGTCTGGTGATCGATGGCATTGAAGCGCTGAAATCGGCCTTCTGGGACTTCCCCTCTTTTAGCCTGGAAGCGGTATCGCGCCAGCTGCTGGGAGAAGGCAAAGCCATCAATAATCCGTGGCAGCGCATGGAGGAGATCAACTGGCGCTTTGCTAATGACAAACCGGCGCTGGCGAAGTACAACCTGAAGGATTGCGAGCTGGTAACGCGCATTTTTCAGCACACCGCCATCATGCCCTTTCTGCTGGAGCGCGCCACCGTCAACGGCCTGGCGGTGGATCGCCACGGCGGCTCGGTAGCGGCCTTCAGCCACCTTTACATTCCGCGTATGCACCGGGCAGGCTTTGTTGCCCCCAATATGGGCGAAGTCGCGCCTGATGCCAGCCCCGGCGGCTACGTGATGGATTCACGCCCGGGTCTGTATGATTCTGTGCTGGTGCTGGACTATAAAAGCCTCTATCCGTCGATCATCCGTACGTTCCTCATCGACCCGGTCGGGCTGGTCGAGGGGCTGGCGCATCCGGAGGATGCCGATTCGGTGCCTGGCTTCCGCGATGCCCGTTTTTCACGCCATACGCACTGCCTGCCGGCGATTGTCGGGCAGATTTGGCAGGGGCGCGAAGCGGCCAAACGGGACGGCAATAAGCCGCTGTCGCAGGCGCTGAAGATAATCATGAACGCCCTGTATGGCGTACTGGGCACCAGCGCCTGCCGCTTCTTTGATCCGCGCCTTGCCTCCTCTATCACGCTGCGCGGTCACGCGATTATGCAGCAGACGCGTGAGCTGATTGAGGCGCAGGGTTTCGATGTTATCTATGGTGATACCGACTCCACTTTTGTCTGGCTGAAAGGCGTGCACAGCGAAGCCGGGGCGGCGGCCATCGGGCATCGCCTGACAGAGCATGTTAACACCTGGTGGCGGCAGCATCTGCAGCAGACATATGGCCTGGATAGCGCGCTGGAGCTGGAGTATGAAACCCACTTCAGCCGCTTCCTGATGCCTACCATTCGCGGTGCCGAACAGGGCAGCAAGAAGCGCTACGCCGGGCTGATTCGCCACGAGGATGGCGAGCGGCTGGTGTTTAAGGGGCTGGAGTCGGTACGCACCGACTGGACGCCGCTGGCGCAGCAGTTTCAGCAGACGCTGTATGGCCGCATTTTCCGCGGCGAGCCCTGGCAGGATTACATCCGGACGACCGTGGCGCAACTGCTGGCGGGTGAGCTGGACGATCAGCTGGTGTATAAAAAACGTCTGCGCCGCCCGCTGAAAGATTACGAACGTAATGTGCCACCACACGTACGCGCTGCGCGCCTGGCTGACGAACACAATCGCAAGCTGCAGCGGCCGCTGCAGTACCAGAATGGCGGCTCCATCCGCTATGTGATGGCAACCGCCGGGCCGGAACCGCTGGAGGCGCGCAGCACGCCGCTGGACTACGATCACTACGTGAGCAAGCAGTTACAGCCGGTTGCCGACGGGATTTTACCCTTCGTCGGTGATGACTTTGCTACACTGATTACCGGGCAGCTGGGGCTTTTTTGACAGGTGACGAATGCCCTGCCATCCAGTACCATAGCGCTCTTCCTGATTCTCACCGCACTCACAACCTGACCAGACACCTGTTTGGCGGTTCAGTATTGCCTGAGAGCAGTTGAACATCTTTATGTCATTTTGAGAATCGAGCTAAAAATATATGGTTTTTACACTGGGTCAGCGCTGGATTAGTGATACGGAAAGTGAACTGGGACTGGGTACGGTTGTGGCGCTGGATACGCGCATGGTCACGATTATGTTTCCTGCAACCGGCGAAAACCGCCTTTATGCCCGTAATGATTCCCCTGTTACCCGTGTGATTTTTAATCCGGGTGATACCGTCACCAGCCATGATGGCTGGCAGATGCAGGTGGATGAAGTCCGCAACGAAAATGATTTAGTGACGTATATCGGCACGCGTCTCGATACTGAAGAGAACAATGTAGTGCTGCGCGAAGTGATGCTCGACAGCAAGCTGGTGTTCAGCAAGCCGCAGGATCGCCTGTTTGCCGGCCAGCTGGACCGCATGGATCGCTTCGCCCTGCGCTTCCGTGCGCGTAAATATCAGAGCGAGCAGTACCGCCTGCCGATCAGCGGCCTGCGCGGTATGCGCACTAACCTGATTCCGCATCAGCTGCATATCGCGCACGATGTGGGCCGTCGTCACGCGCCCCGCGTGCTGCTGGCGGATGAAGTGGGCCTGGGGAAAACCATCGAAGCCGGTATGATCATTCAGCAGCAGCTGCTGGCCGGTCGGGCCGATCGCGTGCTGATCGTCGTGCCCGAAACCCTGCAGCATCAGTGGCTGGTAGAGATGCTGCGTCGCTTCAACCTGCGCTTTGCGCTGTTTGATGATGACCGCTACACCGAAGCGCAGCACGATAGCGACAACCCGTTTGATACCGAACAGTTGATTATCTGCTCGCTGGATTTCGTGCGCCGTAATAAGCAGCGTCTTGAGCTGATGGCTGACGCCGACTGGGATCTGCTGGTGGTGGATGAAGCGCACCATCTGGCATGGAGCGAAGCGGCGCCCAGCCGCGAGTATCAGGTCATTGAGCAGCTGGCAGAGAAAACGCCAGGCGTACTGCTGCTGACCGCCACACCAGAGCAGCTCGGCATGGAGAGCCATTTTGCTCGCCTGCGCCTGCTCGATCCCAATCGCTTCCACGATTTCAGCCAGTTTGTTGCGGAGCAGCAGCACTATCGTCCGGTTGCGGACGCCGTCAGCTCACTGCTGGCCGATCAGGCCATCAGCAAGGATGAGATGAACCTGATCAACGAGCTGGTTGGCGAGCAGGATATCGAACCGCTGCTGCAGGTAGCGAACAGCGATCGTGAAGGCAAAGAGGATGCGCGCAAAGAGCTGATCGCCATGCTGATGGATCGTCATGGCACCAGCCGCGTCCTGTTCCGCAACACGCGTAACGGCGTAAAAGGCTTTCCGAAACGCGAACTGCATCAGATCCGCCTGCCCTTACCGGCCCAGTATCAAACGGCAATCAAAGTCTCCGGTATTATGGGTGCCCGCAAAAGTGCGGAAGAGCGCGCGCGCGATATGCTCTATCCGGAGCAGATTTATCAGGAGTTTGAAGGCGATAGCGGTATGTGGTGGAACTTCGACCCGCGCGTAGAGTGGCTGATGGGCTACCTCACCAGCAACCGTAAAGAGAAAGTGCTGGTGATCTGCGCCAAAGCCGCCACTGCGCTCCAGCTGGAGCAGGTGCTGCGGGAGCGCGAAGGCATTCGTGCCGCCGTGTTCCACGAAGGCCTCTCTATCATTGAGCGCGACCGCGCGGCGGCATTCTTCGCCTCCCAGGATGAGGGCGCCCAGGTGCTGCTCTGCTCAGAGATTGGCTCTGAAGGCCGTAACTTCCAGTTTGCCAGCCGCCTGGTGATGTTCGATCTGCCGTTTAACCCGGATCTGCTGGAGCAGCGTATCGGGCGTCTCGATCGTATTGGTCAGCTGCATGATATCCAGATCCTGGTGCCATGGCTGGAGAAAACGGCGCAGGCCGTGCTGCTGCGCTGGTATCACGAGGGGCTGGACGCGTTCGAGCACACCTGCCCGACCGGCCGCACCATTTACGATCAGCAGTACAATCAGCTGATTGAGTACCTGGCGGCGCCGGAAAATCCGGAAGGGCTGGACACATTCATCGCTGAGAGCCGCAAGCAGCATGATGCACTGAAAACGCAGCTGGAGCAGGGGCGCGATCGCCTGCTGGAGCTGAACTCCAACGGTGGCGAAGCAGCGCAGGCGCTGGCCGATGCGATTGGCGAGCAGGATAACGACACCGAGCTGGTGAACTTCGCGCTGAACCTGTTTGATATCGTCGGGATTAATCAGGAAGACCGCAGCGATAATCTGATCGTGCTGACGCCGTCAGATCACATGCTGGTACCCGATTTCCCAGGCCTGCCGGAAGAGGGTTGCACCGTGACCTTTAACCGTAATCAGGCGCTGTCACGCGAAGACACCCAGTTCATCACCTGGGAACATCCGCTGATTCGCAACGGCCTGGATCTGATTCTCTCCGGCGATACCGGCAGCTGTGCGCTGTCGCTGCTGAAGAACAAGGCGCTGCCGGTTGGCACCCTGCTGGTAGAGATGATCTACGTGGTGGAAGCCCAGGCGCCGAAAAACCTGCAGCTGACCCGCTTCCTGCCGCCTACGCCAGTGCGTTTGCTGATGGATCGCGCCGGTAATAATCTTGCCGGTAAAGTGGAGTTTGAGAGCTTTAACCGGCAGCTGAATGCGGTCAATCGCCATACCGGCAGCAAGCTGGTCAACGCGGTACAGCAGGATGTGCACGCCATTCTGACGCAGGCCGAAAAGGTGATTGTGCCGGAAGCGCAGGCGCTGATTGCGGCCGCGAAAGCGGAAGCCGACGAGAAGCTGAGCGCCGAACTGTCCCGCCTGGAAGCGCTGAGAGCGGTTAACCCAAACATCCGTGATGATGAGGTTGAGGCGCTGGAGAGCAATCGTGAACAGGTGCTGGCGAGCCTTGGCGAAGCCAACTGGCGTCTTGATGCATTGCGTTTGATCGTGGTTACGCACCAATAACCGGAGCCGCCTCAATCATGCTAATGGAACCTTACAATCCGCCGCGCGATCCCTGGCTGCACACGCTGTACCAGGATGAGCATATTATGGTGGTAAACAAGCCGAGCGGTTTACTCTCGGTGCCGGGCCGTCTGGAGGAGCACAAAGATAGCGTGATGACGCGCATTCAGCGTGACTTCCCGCAGGCGGAGTCGGTTCACCGGCTCGATATGGCGACCAGCGGCGTGATTGTGGTGGCGCTGAACAAAGCGGCGGAGCGTGAGCTGAAGCGGCAGTTTCGCGAGCGCGAGCCCGCTAAATACTACGTGGCGCGCATCTGGGGCCATCCGGCGGCAGAAAAAGGCGTGATTGATCTGCCGCTGATTTGCGACTGGCCCAATCGGCCAAAGCAGATGGTCAGCGTTGAACACGGTAAACCGGCGCAGACAGAGTATCAGGTGCTGGCGTATGAGGCGGGTAACAGCGCACGCGTTCAGCTGAAGCCGATTACCGGTCGCTCGCATCAGCTGCGTGTACATCTGCTGGCGCTGGGCCATCCGATTCTGGGCGATCGCTTCTACGCGCATCCGGAGGCACTGGCGATGGCGCCCCGCCTGCAGCTGCACGCCGAATCGCTGACGATCACCCATCCGGCTTTCGGCAACAGCATGACATTCCGGCAGCCCGCCGATTTTTAGCCATAAAAAAGGTCGTCATCAATGACGACCTTACAAAACAGACGTCATTGATGACGTCTATTTAAATCCCTTCTCCTTGCGAATCAGGTCATAAGCGGCCTGAATCTCCTGCGCTTTCTGCTTCGCCATCTCCATCATCTCTGGCGGCAACCCTTTCGCCACCAGTTTATCCGGATGGTGCTCGCTCATCAGCTTGCGGTAGGCGCGCTTGATGGTGGTGCTGTCATCGCTGCTTTTAACGCCCAGCACGCTGCAGGCATCGTCCAGCGTTGGGCCGCGTTTCGCCTGCTGATAAGCGCCGCCATACCCGGAGCCGCCGCCGAACTGCTGGCCACCCTCCATCATGCGCAGGAACTGATCAAACTGCGCACGCGAAATGCCCAGCTCTTCGGCAATCACATACAGCACCTGACGTTCATTCGGGTGCAAAGAGCCATCGGCAAATGCCGCCTGTATCTGAATCTCCAGAAACATCCGGATCAGATCGAAGCGTCCGAAACAGGCGCTGCGCAGCTCACGCAATTTATTGCGCAGCGGATAGTCGCTCTGTTTGCCCTCGCGAAAGGCGCGCTGTGCCATGGTGCGCGCTTCGCCATGCAGCTGCATGCGATCCATAAATAAAGAGGCGATCTGAATATCCGCTTCCGTGACGCGCCCTTTGGATTTGGTCAAATGGCCCATCACCTGGAACGTGGTCCTGAAAAACAGCGTCTGACGCGCCTGGTTATTGGCGAAGTAACCCTGTCCCTTTACGCTACGCACTTTATCAAACAGGTGACCAATGATCAGACCCAGTACGATGCCCCAAAAGCCTGCTCCGGAAATTAAGCCGAGAGCCAGACCAATAACTTTTCCCCAGTAGCGCATAAACTCCTCAATTCGCCATGCTTGCGGCCGAAAATTGCATTATCATACCTGTCATTTATCTCCGCGCCTAACGGCAACGCAGACAGAAAAGGATTAACACTGGCGCAACGCCGGGCGGTACGTTAGTCTCTGTCCGGATTGTCGGCATGATGCCAGTTTCCATGGAATTATCGAAACCGCGTATGAAAAAACGTATACCAACCCTGCTGGCTACCATGATTGGTGCAGCGCTCTATAGTCAGCACGCACTGGCCGACGATCTGATGTCGCAATGTATGCTGGGCGTGCCGAGCTACAACCGACCGCTGGTCAGTGGTGACACGAATTCGCTGCCGGTCACCATCAACTCTGATTCAGCCAAAGGGAACTATCCGGACGACGCGGTGTTCACCGGCAATGTCAACGTGCAACAGGGCAACAGCCGCCTGACGGCCGATGAGATGCAGCTGCATCAGCGTCAGCAGGAGGGGCAAACCACGCCGGTACGCACCGTGGATGCGCTGGGTAATGTGCACTACGACGACAATCAGGTCATCCTGAAAGGTCCGAAAGCCTGGTCCAACCTGAATACCAAAGACACCAACGTGTGGAACGGTAACTATCAGATGGTCGGCCGCCAGGGCCGCGGCGATGCCGATCAGATGAAACTGCGCGGTAACAACCGCTATACCATTCTGGAAAACGGCAGCTTTACCTCCTGCCTGCCGGGTTCCAACAGCTGGAGCGTAGTGGGCTCTGAAGTGATTCAGGACCGCCAGGAAGAGGTGGCGGAGATCTGGAACGCGCGCTTCAAGCTTGGCAACGTGCCGGTGTTCTACAGCCCTTATCTGCAGCTGCCCATTGGCGATCGTCGCCGCTCGGGCTTCCTGATCCCCAATGCAAAATATGGCAGCAATAACGGTTTCGAATTTATCCTGCCGTACTACTGGAACATTGCGCCGCAGGCCGATGCCACTATCACGCCGCACTACATGAGCAAGCGTGGGCTACAGCTGCAGAACGAATTCCGCTATCTGACCCAGTTTGGTGCCGGTTTGATGGAGTTCGACTACCTGCAATCGGATAAGCAGTACGATAACGACAAATCCGTGCGTGGCATTGCGCAGGACGACAGCTCTGACCGCTGGCTGTTCTTCTGGCGCCATTCAGGCGTTTACGACCAGCACTGGCGCTTTAACGCCGACTATACCAAAGTCAGCGATCCCTACTATTTCAACGACCTGGATTCGACCTACTACAGCTCGACCGACGGCTACGCCACGCAGAAATTCAGCATCGGCTACGCGGACACCAACTGGGATGCGACGCTGTCGAGCAAGGATTTCCAGGTCTTTGGTACCACCAGCAACCGCAATATTTATCGCGCGATGCCGCAGCTCGATCTGAACTTCTATCAGAACGATATCGGGCCCTTTGACGGACGCATCTATGCGCAGGCGGTGAAGTTTACCAACGTTAGCGAACGTATGCCGGAAGCTACCCGTCTGCATATCGAACCGACGCTGAATCTGCCGCTCTCTAACGGCTGGGCGAGTCTGGATACGGAAGCCAAACTGCTGGCCACGCACTACCAGCAGGATGGCATCGACGATTACAACAACTCGTTGAATGCCAACAGCCCAAGCGGCATGCTGAAAGATTCCGTTAACCGTACGCTGCCGCAGTTCAAAGTGGATGGCCGCCTGGTCTTCGATCGCAACATGGATTGGGCTGAAGGCTATACCCAGACGCTGGAGCCGCGCGTTCAGTATCTCTACATCCCGTATCGCGACCAGAGCAACATCTATCCGTACGACTCTACGCTGCTGCAGACTGACTATACCGGCCTGTTCCGCGACCGCACCTACAGCGGCCTCGATCGCATTGCGTCATCGAACGAAGTCTCTACCGGTGTGACCACGCGCATTTATGATAACGATCTCGTTGAACGTTTTAACGTTTCTGTGGGTCAAATCTACTCGTTTACCCCGTCTCGTACCGGCGTAAACCAGACGAATAAAGAAGATGATACCGGCAGCCTGGTGTGGGCCGGCGACACTTACTGGAAAGTCAGCGATCGCTGGGGCGTCCGTGGTGGCCTGCAATATGACACGCGCCTTGATAACGTTTCGCAGGGAAACGCGATTGTTGAGTACCGCCGTGATGCCGATCGTATGATCCAGCTCAGCTATCGCTACAGCAGCCCGGAGTATGTGGCGCAGGCGTTGAATAACGCCAGTCTGGTGACCAACCCGATCTATAAAAACGGGATTTCACAGGTCGGCACGACGGCCAGCTGGCCGATTGCGGATGCCTGGTCGCTGGTGGGCGGTTACTACTACGACACGCGCAACAGCCGTCCGGCTGAGCAGATGGTCGGCCTGCAGTACAGCTCCTGCTGCTACGCCATTCGTCTGGGTTACGAGCGCAAGATCAACGGTTGGGAAAACAACGACAGTAAGTATGACAACCAAATCTCATTCAACATTGAGCTGCGTGGTCTGAGCTCCAACTATGGCTTAGGCACCAATGAAATGCTGCGTCAGGGCATCATCCCTTACCAGCGCGCTTTCTGATGTTGTGATGTTTGACAGGCTATCCCGCAGTGCGGAAACAACAATGGATAAAGTATGAAGAACTGGAGAATGCTGATTCTTGGTGTGGCGATTACCGCTAACACTGCGTTCGCAGCCCCACAGGTGGTTGATAAAGTTGCTGCAGTCGTGAACAACGGCGTGGTGCTGGAGAGTGACGTCGACAACATGATGCGCACGGTGAAAGCCCAGGCGCAGCAGGCCGGTCAGCAATTACCTGATGACAACACATTGCGTCATCAGATCCTTGAACGCCAGGTCATGGATAACATCATTCTGCAAATGGGTGAGAAAGCCGGTTTACAGATCAGCGATCAGCAGCTGGATCAGGCGATTCAGAACATTGCGGCCCAAAACCGCATGAGCCTTGACCAGCTGCGCAGCCGTCTGGCCTATGACGGCATGAACTACAACGATTATCGCGCGCAGATCCGCAAAGAGATGCTGATCTCGGAAGTGCGCAATAATGAAGTACGCCGTCGCGTGACGATTCTGCCGCAGGAGGTGGATACGCTGGCAACGCAGATTGGCTCGCAGAACACGCAGGGAACCGAGCTGAACATCAGCCAGATTCTGCTGCCGCTGCCGGAAAATCCTACGCAGCAGCAGGTGGATGATCAGGAGGCGCTGGCGCGTCAGCTGGTGGGTGAGCTGAAAGGCGGTGCCGACTTTGGCAAACTGGCCGTAACCTACTCTGCCGATCCACAGGCGCTGAAAGGCGGCAACATGGGCTGGGGCAAAATCGAAGAGCTGCCTACCCTGTTCTCGCAGGCGCTGAGCAGTGCGAAGAAAGGCGATGTTGTGGGCCCGATCCGCTCAGGTGTGGGCTTCCATATCCTGAAAGTTAACGACCTGCGCGGTGAGAGCAAGAATATCTCCGTTACTGAAGTACATGCACGCCACATTCTGCTGAAGCCTTCGCCCATCCTCAGTGACGAGCAGGCGCGTCAGAAGATTGAACAGATTGCCGCGGACATTAAGAGCGGTAAAACCAGCTTCGCGGCAGCGGCCAAACAGTTCTCTGACGATCCCGGTTCAGCGAATCAGGGCGGCGATCTCGGCTGGGCCTCACCGGATATCTACGACCCGGCGTTCCGTGATGCGCTGCTGAAGCTGCAGAAGGGCCAGGTCTCCGCGCCGGTCCACTCCTCTTTCGGCTGGCATCTGATTCAGCTGATGGATACCCGTCAGGTGGATAAAACCGATGCGGCGCAGAAAGAGCGCGCTTACCGCCTGCTGTTCAACCGTAAGTTCGCTGAAGAGGCGCAAACCTGGATGCAGGAGCAGCGCGCCAGTGCTTATGTGAAGATTCTGGATGGTAATGCTCAGTAATTATCGCGTTGTCATTACGCCCGGCGAACCCGCCGGGATTGGTCCCGATCTCACCGTACAGCTGGCGCAGCAAAACTGGCCGGTTGAGCTGGTTGTGTGCGCGGATGGCGACGTACTGCGCCAGCGCGCCGCGCAGCTCGGTTTACCGCTGACGCTGCGCGACTATCAGCCTGGCACTGCCGCTCAGCCGCAGCAGGCGGGTACGCTGACGCTGTTGCAGGTCGACTGCGCACAGCCGGTTACGCCGGGTGAGCTGAACGTCGCGAACGGGCACTACGTGCTGGCCACACTGGCACGCGCCTGCGATGGCTGTATTAACGGCGAGTTTGCCGCATTGATTACCGGGCCGGTGCACAAAGGCGTTATTAATGATGCCGGCATCGCCTTTACCGGCCATACCGAATTCTTCGCCGATCGCGCCGGTGGCGATCGCGTGGTGATGATGCTGGCAACCGAAGAGCTGCGCGTGGCGCTGGCGACGACGCATCTGCCGCTGAAAGCGGTAGCTGACGCCATTACCCGCGACAGCCTGCATGAAGTGATCACCATCCTGCATCAGGATTTGCAGCAGAAGTTTGGTCTGGCTAATCCCCATATCTTCGTCTGCGGCCTGAATCCGCACGCGGGTGAAAGCGGTCATATGGGCCGTGAAGAGATCGACACCATTATTCCCGCGCTTGACGCACTGCGTCAGCAGGGCATGCAGCTGACCGGTCCGCTACCGGCCGATACGCTGTTTCAGCCGAAATATCTGCAACATGCCGACGCGGTACTGGCGATGTATCACGACCAGGGCCTGCCGGTACTAAAATTTCAGGGGTTTGGCCGCGCGGTGAATATCACCCTTGGCCTGCCCTTTATCCGGACTTCTGTTGACCACGGCACCGCGCTGGAACTGGCCGGTCTGGGCACAGCAGAGCCGGGCAGCTTTATCACGGCGCTTAATCTCGCCATCACTATGATCAAGAGCAGTAATGAATAATCGCGTCCATCAGGGGCATTACGCCCGTAAACGTTTCGGGCAGAACTTCCTGAA
>Ga0157361_1000343_pt1 | contig 20401 bp, 21 predicted proteins | sample AttlaeALBM2_FD_111481 | JGI IMG/M metagenome (GOLD analysis project Ga0157361, IMG submission 111481) | Fungus gardens microbial communities from leaf cutter ant in Ribeirão Preto, State of São Paulo, Brazil - Atta laevigata ALBM2 | ecosystem: Host-associated > Fungi > Mycelium > Unclassified ...
ATTAATTACCCATAGATAGTCATCTGTCCTTTTCTTAGAACAAAGGACAGCCTCCATAAGGTTAAGTTATTGCATTTTCAAGTATAAAGGCACTACCATATGTAGAACAATAGGTAGTAGCATATGATGATCTGTTCTAGTGTATAGACCATCACAATTATGTATATAAAAACTCATAGTCTGAGGATTAGACCTCAGACTTAACAACATCTTTTGTCACTTGTCTAACTTTGTATTTTTGAACTCTTTAAAGTATCAAAGCACCCATCATAAATAGTAAGTGACCATTTGTGATAGTAACTATCACAGTTGTGCTATGGACTAGTAGTCACATACTGTATGGTTTACCACTACACCAAAAAGGCGACATTAGCAAGACTACTTGCTAATAAAGGTCTAGCTATTTATGTAGTTCATTTGAACAGGTATTTTGTTATATCTCCATAACACTATTTAGTAGTCACTTTTCTGTGATATTGGGGCTATCATAATCAGTGACATCAGCACTATTACTTAAGCTAGAGTAGTTGCTGAAGAACTGTAAAGTTCTAACATGATTAGAAATTGTTAACATTGTAGTAACTAGTTTTGTTGTCTCTAAAGCTATCACCTAAAATCCAGTTATAAATTCTATCCTAATTACTCTTTGAGCAAATTAGGGAATTAGCTTAGCAGAGGGTGCAACTAATTATTAAAGCTAACCCTAGTCAAGTCTTAGGCTTGATAGTATAAGGAAACTTTTTCTCTACTGTGTAACACTAGTATGTCTTAGAACTTGAATTCAGATCCTAATGTCACAAACTTCATTTGGCCATATCTCCATCAATTCTTTGACAATTCTCACAGTCTTAATGGCTATAGAAAGCCCTCAAAAAAATCTTTCAATCAATACTAGTCATGTCTTAAGGCAATCAATATTGGCCAAGATATCAGGTAGATCAACAGATAACCACCATGTTACTGTTTATTAAATAGCTAATATCTTGGAAACTGCTACAATTGATGCTTGAGTTGTAGGCTCAGCATAAGCTCTCTTTATAACACTCAGAATGAGCCTAAAACAACCTTAAGGCAATTACTATTAGTGGAGATATGAAGTCCTCAATATTTGTACACAAATATTAATTAATTATCCACAGATAGTCATCTGCCTTTAATTAGAACAAAGAATAGCCTCTATATAGTTAAGTTATTGCATTTTAGAATATAAAGGCACTACTATATGTAGAACAATAGATAGTAGTATGTAATGGCCTGTTCTAGTGCACAGACCAATCACTTTCCTGTATATAAGGACTCTTTGTCTGAGGGTTAGATCTCAGACTTAACAACATCTTTTGTTACTATCTACCTTTGCATTTTAAGCTTTTTTGAATATTCAATTTTCAATCACAAATCAAGTAAGTGACCATTTGTGATACCTTGCTTGGAATGCTGTGTCAGAAGAGATATCAACTGTCCAGAATTGTAATGATCGACCTCATTTCATACAGGTGTTTATCATGATGCAACCACATAGACCACTTCTTTGTTTTATATTACTTCATATATCTAATGGCTCAGTCAGCGTCTCACTGGTGGGGCATGTTCTTTGCTCAGCAGACCTTATGTCTGCCATATGTATTCCTTATTCACTCCTCATAGTACATAGGTATATATACAGTAGATACTCTCCTATATTCCCTACACTTTACCAATTGTATCATTCCCTTCCTTCCTCAACTCTTATATCATTCCCTTCCTTCCTCAACTCTTATATCATCCTCAAGTCTTTACTTGAAGTTGCAACCTAAGTTACTCCTCAAGGTCATAACATTTGGTAAAGTATCACCAACTCACCTTGCAACTGGGGGAATGGCAAATTAGCAGACCGGCCATCAGTATATTGTAAAGATTGCTACCGAACAAATAATTGGAGCACAGGAGGTAGAAGATCTTGAAGAACAACTCAGTTCAGTTCACATTAGTGAAGAACAATTAGAGTATTAAGAAGAGTCCAAAGAACAAGACATACAAGACACAGAATCAGAAGCCAACGAAACAGGCAACAAAGAAGAAGAACTCAACGAGTTAAGTGACGCACCATCCATAGGACAACCAAAGCAAAATATGTCTGGAACATGAGCAGGTACACCAGCACCAATGGCTAGAACGGCACCAGCATTAGCACCAACAGAGATAGTAAACCACAAATCAATGGTCCCAGAACCTGGATGGTTTAATGGGGACAGGAAGACATTTAAAGACTAGTGGAGAGCTATGAAGCTCTACCTTAGAGCAAACAAGATTACAGATGCCAATAAAAAGATTATCGCAGTACTAGGCAGATTCCGAGGAGGAACTACAGGAACATTTGCTCAACAGAAACTTAACAGATTAGATGGAGGAGACGACACTCCAAGTTGGGATGCCTTTGAGGCAGAATTACAACTGGTATACAGTGACAAGATGAAAGAAGCTGACGCAGAATGGCGCATCAAAACATTCACACAAGGAAAGAAACATATCGTGGATTTTCTTATCAAATTTATGGCTTTAGCAAGCAAAGCATAGACAGACAATCAGCATGTGATATTTTTGCTGAAAAAGAACATAAACAGGGAGATTATCAGAGCCATAATGGCATATCCACTAACCCAAGCTTCTAAGAGCCTAGAACAGTGGAAAGAAGCAATCACAGCAGTAGGACAAGGATACGAGTAGACCAACGTCCGCTATAACTATAGAACAGGTTCAGGAATAACCTATAGAGGAATGGGCAAACCAATGGAAATAGGACGACAACAGAATAATGGACAAGGATGCAAACCCAAGTGTTACAACTGTAACAAATTTGGACACATGGCAAAAGATTGTCAACAACCAAAGAAAGAGAAGAAACCACAAGGATATTTCAAGTGTGGCAAAGAAGGACATATTGCTATAGGGTACAGAGCACCTCAACAAATGAAGACTAGGAGTTCATAACAAGAAGACTCAGAGAACAAAGAACAGAAGGGTTTTGTTGAAGGTTTGGAGTAGGCACAATATGACAAACCACTGTAAATAGTTCCGCCAAGAATCGATATGTTATTCCACAATGGAGAAAACAGTTGAGGGAACTAATAGTGCATCCAACAATCAAAACCAAAGATGAAAGAAAAATCAAGGTCAAAGCATTAATCGACTCAGGATGTATAAACACCACAATCGCTAGGAAAACAGTAGAAGAGAAAGGAATATCTACCAAATCACTCCCAAGACCCTTCAACATATACAATTCAGATGGATCAAGAAATGGAGAAAAGACAATTAAGGAATTTGTACCTTTGGAAATCAACTTGAATAGACACATCAAACAAATTGATGCAGTAGTATCAGAAATCAAGGAAACGGATCTATTCCTAGGACATGACTGGTTAGTGGAACACAACCCAGAAGTAGACTGGAAAGAAGGAGTCATACAGTTCACAAGATGCCCAGGACACTGCAAAACAGAACACGAATCTATATGGTTTACCCCATGGTCAAGGAGACTACTACCAAAGGAAGAAAAAGAATCAAAGGGAGGAGACAAAGAACCCAATCCAACAAATCCTAAAGATCTTCCAAAATACGTCCAACTACTCACGTACTTATTCAACAAGAAAAAGTTTGAAAAACTACCAGACAAATGAGAATGGGACCATGAAATCAACCTAACAGAAGAAGCACCAAAGGAACTCAACATAAAAGCCTATCCAATGACACTTAAGGAAGAAGAAATACTCAACCAATGGCTGAATGAACAACTCAAAGTGGGACTCATTGTAGAGTCAAACTCAAGATATACAACACCATGTTTCTTCATACCAAAGAAAGATGGAACACTATGATTGGTACAAGACTATAGACGGCTAAACCAACACATAATCAAAGATAAAATGCTATTACCCCTAATCAATGAAGTAATTGACAAACTCAAAGATGCAAAATACTTCAACAAATTGGACTTAATCTGGGGATATAACAATGTATGGATAAAAGAAGGCGATGAATGAAAAGCAGCCTTTTTGACAAACAAAGGACTATTCGAACCAAAAGTGATGTACTTTGGACTGTGTAACTCGCCAGGAACATTTCAACAGATAATGACAAGTATCTTCTGAGAACTATTACACAAAGGAACCCTCGCAAACTATATGGATGACTTTGTAATCCTAGCTAAAACAGAAAAAGAGCTAGAAGAACGCACAATCAGATTTCTCAAGATAGCAGAGAAACATAATTTATGTTTCAAATGGTCAAAATGCGATTTTAATGCCACAGAAATATCCATACTAGGGGTACAAGTCGGAAATGGAGAAGTACAAATGGAAGAAGAAAAGGTCAAAGCAATCAAGGAATATGTCAGTGTCTAAAGTCTGATGACCGGAATTAAGCCAACTGTCTCTTTGTTCAGAGTTTGACAAAGAGAACTCGATGGAGTTCTTGCTCATTTCTCTACCTACTTATACACTTTACTACTGTGGCTATGTGCTTATTCTCCCATGGTCCTCATGTTACTCTAGTCATGTGACACCTTGTGACTGTGACCATCTGTGACATCTGTCACAGCATTGTGACATTGTGACAAAGTCATATGATACTTTCCCACGCTCCACCTTGTAGTTGTAAGTCCAAAGGAAAAGAAAAATATAAATAATAACCTAGCCATTTTGCCAAGTCATGACAGAATAGAAGACACCAACAAAAGTAAAGGATGTCGAAAGCTTCTTAGGCTTTGCAAACTTCTATCGACGATTCATCAAAGATTTCAGCCATATTGCAGTACCATTAAATTGACTAAAAGGAAAAGGAGGATAGAAATGGACAGAAGAAAAACAAAATGCATTTGAAGAGCTGAAACAAAAGATAATCACGCAACCAGTACTGGCCCTACCCAGAAGAGAAGAAAAATTCAGGGTAGAAGTAGATGTATCAGGACATGCAATTGGAGGAGTCCTTTCACAAGAACAAGAAGGCAAATGGAAACCAGTTACTTTCCTATCAAGAACAATGTCATCCACAGAAAGAAACTACAAAATATACAACAAGGAACTACTGGTAATAGTCAAAGCACTAGACAAATGGCAACAATACCTATTGGATGCAGTTGAGAAATTTGAAGTATAGACAGACTATGAAAATCTCAAGTACTTCAGAGAACTACATAAACTCAACAGTCGACAAGCAAGATAGTACCTGAAACTACAAGACTACAACTTTACTCTACGACATATTCCAGGGAAGACAAATATGAAAGTAGACATATTATCTAGAAGAGAGAAAGTGGACATGAAAGAAGATAACTAGGATACTCAGATGTTCAAAGAAGAGTTATAGATATGACGAACAACAAATCAAGATGGAACGCCTATCATACTACTCAGACAAGAACATTTACAAGTAATAGAAGAAGGAATACAAGAACAAATCAAGAAAATACAAACAAGGGAACAAGAAGTAATAAGACAGTTGGAGAAAAAGGATAAACAAACATGGGAAGAAAATGGAATCATCTACATAGATGGCAAGATTTATGTTCCAAAAAACAGACAACTTCGAGATGAAATACTCAGTGACAACCACAACCCACCAGATGTTGGATACCCAGGACAACACAGAATAATGGAATTAATCAAGAGAAACTATTGGTGGCCAGGAATATACAATGATGTACGAAAATACGTCTAAGGATGCTAGGAATGTCAACAAAACAAGGTGCAACACATGAAGAAAGCAGTACCTTTACACCCCTTACTCACACCAAAAACACCATGGGAGGAAATCAGCATTGACATCATAGGACCTCTACCAAAATCAGAAGACAAAGATGCTATTTTGGTAGTTGTAGACTGATTTTCCAAAATGATCAGACTCATGGCTACAATGACTTCAATCTCCTCAAGTGAAGTAGCAAGGATATATTAGGACAACATATGGAAAATACACGGCATACCAAAGAAGATCATCAGCGATAGAGGGCCCCAATTCATATCAACATTCATGGAAGAACTGTACAAAGCATTAGGAATCAAAAGAGTGATGTCAACAGCCTACTATCCACAAACAGATGGCCAAACAGAAAGGATCAATCAAGAAATTAAAGTGTTTCTAAGACACTACATTAACTACAGACAAGACGATTGAACAAAATGGCTGGCAACAGCAGAATTCCAGTATAATGACAAGGAACATGCAGCAACAGGACACTCTCCATTCTATGTGAACTATGGAGGACACCCCTGGAAAGAAAACCTAATAGTGGAAATGGAGATACCAAACTTGGAAGACCTATTAAAGAAGATGGAAACAACAAGGGAAGAAGCAAAAACAGCAATAGAAAGAACAAAGGAAATGATGAAAAGGCAATATGACAAGAGAACACGCCAATTACAAAGTCTCAAAACAGGAGAACAAGTATGGCTAGAGGCAAGAAACATTCAAACAAACTGACCCTCAAAGAAGCTGGACCAGAAAAGATATGGACCCTTTACAATCAAAGAAAAAATCAGACAGGGAGCATACAAGCTAGAACTTCCAGAAGGATAGGCTATACATGATATTTTCAATAAAGACCTATTAACACGTTGCAAAAAGGTGGAGTTTACAAGTCAACATAAGGACCTAGTACCACTACCTGACATTATCAATGAAGAAGAAGAATACGAAGTAGAGGAAATCAGGGGACATTGTAAAAAAGGAAGAGAAACCCAATTCCTTATTCACTGGAAAGGATATGGAAATGAACATGACCAATGGATGGTAGAAGCAAACCTACCACATGCAAAAGAAGCAATTCAAGATTATTGAACACAGCTTTCGAGACGAAACCTATAAAAGAGAGAACTAAAAGTCATTTTTCAACATCTCAAACACATACCAGCACTCGAGAAATACTTTCAAACATGTCTTCTTTTACCAATGCTGCTACCAATGCCTCTACCACTGCTGCCTCCCTTACCTGGATCCAGGAAACCTATAACAAGATCATACATTGTAACAACAAAACCAAAGATTGGGCAAGCAAAATGGATTGTATCATTTAAGCCATTAAAGCTATGGCAGGACTCAAAAAAAAAGCAGAAGAACTAGTCAGGATGGCTGATATTATTAACAACACCATAGCAGATGCAGAAACAAGCACATTACTCGCTGGAGAAGGATATCGCACAGATATTGCCACACAATTCTACGAAGTAGCTGAAACACTTAGACTCATCTTGCATGATGCCTTACCCCAATGATTTCATAGTATTCAATGCAACCTAGTCAATGAACTTACAACATGCCAAGGTCAAGGACATCCAACAATTGACAATCATATTTGAGGATTATAAGAATCATTCACTCATACCAATTGATTCACTTCCCTTCCACGAGTCAAACCAACAGTTCCTCTAAGAGAAAACAAAGAAGAAGAAGAAGAAGTCATTTTAATATGTCCCTCTCCACCACCAAATGATAAATCCACCACCATATTATCAAGCAATGAATCAATGGTCTCAGCATCCAAAAATCCCAATACACAGTTATCAGAAGAAATCAACAATCTTATCACAAGTTTAAAACAATTCAAAGCTCCATCTAACATTATGTGTTTCTACCACCTGCAGGATATCATACCATCAACAGGAATGGAGAAAAAAGTTATAGATATTGGAACTGGATTGTCAAAGGATTGCTTGAATTAAAGCAAAACTCTGAAACAGTACAAAGGGGATTCAAAATACCACTATATGCAAGAGGATGTCAAGGACAGAATCTGGAGGAACGGAAGTGAAGGATAATAGTTAGAAACTACACTCCGTTCCGGAGTAAAGTACAATGTCGGAGGGAAGGTACTTAGCGATAAGAGAAAAGGAGGCTCCAGTAGCAAGACAAGAATGTCGGGGTGGAGAGCGACTTATTGAACGACCTTGGCTTCAACTTATGTGTTGTGCCCCAGTCTTCAGTCGTGAGATTGGTCACGTATTTTGGAGTGGGGGAAATCACCAAAACAGAGGTCCCAGAGAGTCAAGTGAAAGAGTCCAAATGAACAAGATGGGCTTAGGACCAGATGACGTTAATTTACAAACTGAGGAATTACACTGTAACTACTCAGTACTTATAGTATGTGCAGAATAGGAGGAGAGTAGTCTACTACGCTATCCTACTATTATTAATTTTAGGGGAATTATTAGGAGAAAGAAATTATATAATTATCATATTTCTGGAATATGACAGAGGACCACTACATGAACCATGGTTTATATCAGAAGCAGCAGATGAAGGCTATATTGTAGGTCCACAAAAAAAGTTGGTGGCTATCTATGCTATGGGAGAAGAAAGGTTGTAGAAAATTCATGAGGACATGAACCCTAAGAAGGAGGTATTGTAATAATCGATCTCATTTCATACAGGTGTTTATCATGATGCAACCACATGGACCACTTCTTTGTTTCATATCACTTCATATATCTAATAGCTCAGTCAGCGCCTCACTGGTGGGATATGTTCTTTGCTCAGCAGACCTTATGTCTGCCACATGTATTCCTCATTCACTCCTCATGGTACATAGGTATATATACAGTAGATACTCTCCTATATTCCCTATGCTTTACCAATTGTATCATTCCCTTTCTTCCTCAACTCTTATATCATCCTCAAGTCTTTACTTGAAGTTGCAATCTGAGTTACTCCTCAAGGTCGTAACAAGAATCAGTAAGAGAACATACTATCACACCAGTAGAGAGACTGTTTACAGCAACTTAAGCTCAAAATCAATATCTAAACCTCTCAAAAACATAGCAAAAGTAATAACAAAAGAAGGCTCAGAAAAAGGAAGCAACTACTTAGGACCTTTATTACTAAACTTACCAGAACTATCTTTGGAACCCTAGAATAAAATATCCAACCTGGAGTTACATACCATGCTCTTAGCATTAGCCAGAAATAACATATCCCAACCTCAAAAGTGACATTGTGCTATTAGAGAACCTGACCTCTTTAGTAGAGAAAGTCCCAACAAACTTTGGGCTTTTATTTTTTAATGTCAGATTTATTTTAGGGCCTGTAAAGGAGAGTTTAAAGAGAACTCTAAGAAGATTTTTTTTGCAATCTCTTATCTTAGAGAAATAGCCCTAGACTACTTTGAGCCCTTCATTAACGAGCTAGATCCTCACTAATACCTTGATTTCTTAGAAGATTAGGCTGTCTTTGTTCAATAGCTATCTAACATTTTTGGGTCCTATTTGCTGAAAGATGATGATAAGGATGCTATTATGGCTATTCCTTTTCCCTATGATGGAAAAGTGTCCAACTATTTCATCTAATTTGTAAAGTACCAAAACTAAATCTGCTAGGACAACTGGTCCTTTTACAAGGTTGTAAAGGATGCAATACCTACCATAATTAGAAAGGAGCTATGCTATAGCAAGGAGAATTTATCTTTCTTTAAAGGTTATAAGCAAGTAGTTATGAGAATAGACAATAATCATTGGAAAAATATCTAGAATAAAAGGAATAAGATCTACATGGCATATATCTTGCAAAATCACCTTCTACAAACATCCTAAACAGAACTTACTAGAGGGATTACCAATGAGAGGAGTATACCTCTAGAATGAGGTCAGAAGAATAGACCTAGAGCAAGCAAATCTGAGGGAACTTACTAGTTAGCTAAATATCTAGTACCACCTGAAATATTTACTCTTAGACCTAATAGTCAACTCACGACTGCATAATGCACTTGCTAAATGAATTTAGAATTGTGCCTGTATTGTGGCTAATCCAGTTATCTGGCTTAGAGCTACCCAAGACAGTCTGGAAGGTCCTCAATGGTAGTAGGGATATAAGCAACTGTTGTTAACAATACTAGAATAGACAATGAAGAGACAAAAAACAAAGTGGTGGTTATTTTACTTCCCAGAGGATTGACCACCTAAATATTGTCTGGAAACCAAAGTTGTGCCTAGGAGCAGCAATTCTCTCAAGTACCAAATCCCTATCTCAAGTATGTTTCAGGGATTAATTGACTTGGATTCAATAGATTGCTTTATGGATTCAGTATTTACATAATCTCAGGACATATATGATTTCTTCTTCCCTTTCCCTTATTCTGATAGATGGTACTGTGAATTGTTGTATAAGTCAGAGTGTAGAATTGTAAATTAAATTACCTTACTGTTTGTCATGTATAGTTAATTTCTTTTTAACATTTTTGGATGGGTCTTGTGCAATAGTCTTGGGATATGGTTGATTATAGAAGCAAAACCCTATTATCAATTGGCAAAACAAAACAATTGAACTCCAGAACCAAACAAGCAAACATAAATAGAAACTTACTCAGGAGGACCTAATATTAAGACCTAAAAAACCTTACATATCTCTTGTCACTGCATTGAACTTCTGATATGCATACAAACAAGATAAAGCTATCACAAGCCAACTATAGTTGACCAAGGATTTGGATCTCCTAGACAGAAGTAGTAGAATAGAGGCAGTTGAACCTAATCTAGAAAGGATTTCCAATAAATACCAACAATCCATGGAAGTATTTAGTAAAGCAAAGTCAAAGCAATTACCCTCTCACTGACTTTGTTCCATTCAGCTAGAAAAAGGATCTTTGTCACTATTTGGACCTATCTATTCATTATCAGTGCTAGAGCTCCAAATACTCAGGGAATTCCTGAATAAAAACATATATACTGGATTCATCTAACCTTCCTGATCTCCTTGTGATTCTCTAGTCCTGTTTGTCTAAAAGAAAGATAGGTTACTGAGACTTTGTATTGACTTCTGGGACCTGAATCAAATCATGCACAAAGATAGATATCCTATTCCCCTTTTATTAGATTTCCTAGATGTACCTGGTCAAGCAAGAATTTATACAAAAGTTGATCTGCATGCAGTGCTTACTATCTTATCCACATTGCTGAGGGCAATGAGTGGAAAATAACCTTTCAAAGTAAGTATGGATTATTTGAATAGAAGGTTATACCATTTGGATTATCAATTGTACTCTCCACCTTCCAGTACTTTATAGACAATCTGTTTTCTAATATACTTGATGTTTGTATTGTCATCTACTTAAACAATATCCTAGTTTATTCAGAAAACCTAAACAATTATTAGAAGCATATGAAGGAAGTTTTAGGGCAATTAAAGGATAACAGACTATATGTCTTACCAGAAAAGTCTGAGTTTCACAGGGACCAAGTGGAGTTTCTAGACTATATCCTCAGTCAAGATAGACTACAAATGAATGAGGACAAGGTCCAAGTTATCTGTGAATGGCCAAATCTATGTTGGTTAAAGGATGTATAATCCTTTCTAGGTTTTGCTAATTTCTATAGAAGATTCATCCATAATTATTCAGAACTGATAGTTCTACTTACTTGACTCACCTGAAAAAACATACCTTGAGCCTGGAATAAAGAATGCCAGAATGTGTTTAAAGAGTTAAAAGTAGTGTTTATCTCAGCACTCATCCAGATCTATTAGAACCCAAATACACCTCTGTTGGTAAAGACCAATGCATCTGATTATGCCATTGCAGCAATTCTATCAATATACATAGGGAAAGAAGTCCATCCCATAGCTTTCCACTTAAAAATACTAAATACAGCAGAACTGAATTATGATATGCATAATAGGGAGCTATTAGCTATCTACAAAGCTTTCAAAAAGTGGAGACATTACTTAGAAGATACCCAAGACCCATTAGATATAATCATTGATCATAGGAATTTGATTTATTTTAAAAAATCTAAGTTACTCTTCTGATGTCAAGCTTGATGGTCAAAATATCTATTATAGTTCAACTTAAGTATTTGCTTCTACCCAGAGTAGCTGGATACAAAACCAGACACACTGACATAAAGGTGGGACCTATATCTAGGAAATAAGAATAACTGATTTATAAAAGTAAACCTATAAAACTATTACCTGCTTTTTTCCCCCAAATGTTTACAATCACATTAAAGGCTATGCACCTAGAAAAACCTAGGACTAGAAAGAAAACAATTCTCAATACTAAAGTTCTCCATTTTGATATCAAAGCAGTTACCCTCTAAATGCCAGAATATGCTTAACTACTTAACCCTCTACAACTACCAAGTAATCCCTGTTGGACCATTAATACAAAAGGATTACTGTGCTGGGAGGGTTGCATAGTAGTTCTAGATTGAGATGACTTGCAGCTCCAAGTATTGCACTTGAAACACAATCACATACTAGCAGGTTACTTAGGTCAATTAAAAACTGTCAAACTGGTCCAGTGAGAATACTTTTGGCCTTGACTCAAGGAGTTTGTAGTAGACTATGTACAGTCTTACAACATGTACATGAGAAATAAGGTCAAACAATACCACCCCTATGGCTTACTAAAGTAGTTGCTAGTACCTAGTTAATCTTGGGACTTGGTTTTAATAGATTTTATGAAACAACTACCTTCATCTAAAGGATATACTGAGATCTTGGTAATAATCAACCAAATGACCAAATAGGCCATGTTCATCCCAACCTATTGAATCTATTGATGCCAAAGGATTAGCAGACCTATTTATTAAGAATATCTTTTTCAAGCATGGAGTACCTTCATATATAATATCTAATTGGGGATCAGAATTCATATCTAGGTTCTTCAAATCCTTATTTGCAGTACTTGGTATACATCTTCACTTCATGTTAGGTTACCACTCAGAAGCAAATAGCCAAACTGAGAGGACAAACCAAACACTAGAACAATATATTTGGATTTATTATAACTATCAACAGATCAACTGGGCTTGTTTACTTCTACTAACAGAATTTGCCTATAACAATACTCCATCAGCCACCATAGGTTTCTCCCCTTTCTTTGCAAACAAAGGCTATCACCCAAGACTCCAGGTATGAGCCAAGACATAGCATACTTTGGAGAAAGCTAAACTATGGATAACCAAACTAGGAGAGCTATATGAAGAGTTAAAGAAGAATATCTTGGATGCTCAGACATGCTACTAGACTCAGGTAAAACACTCAATGATCCCCTGTTCTGGATATCCAAATTAGGAACTTAGTTTTTGTACTAGCAAAGTTTATTTGAATGACATTAAAGAGGCTGTTACTACTAGGATTTTTCCTTGTTCCCTTCTTATTAGATAGTTCTCTAGCTACTATATAAATAGCAGCAAATATGAACTCTTTTGATAAAGGAAGTGTGTGATCTCCTAAGGAAGTATCCTAGCTAACACTATGTTTTAGCACAGTGTCCCTTGTATAAATCTGTAGAAAAATAAATTCAGAAGTTAAAGGTAAAAAAGAGTTGTTTAAATAAAGTTCTGCCAATGTACTATGGTAGCAGTGATATTCAAAACTGATTCTCAATTCTAGACTATTGTTTTCACCTTGTGCCTAGGTCCTATCTACTTGGTATTACCCTAATACCCTGTTTCAAAGTTGTTCTCACAGTAGCACTCTCTGGCTATGTGATCAGACTATCCTAGTATTCTTGACTATGTGATCAGATATGAAACTTTGAATCCTCTCTGTATAACTTGACTTCCTAGCAATGCCAAACTTTATCTTAGAGCTTCTATAACATTGCTCCTGTAGCTAAGTCACTTGTCCTATAGTCTCTTTGTTTTTGACTCAGTTTTGAGTTGAAGCAACTTAATCACTGATCTGATCATTCTAAAAATAGATTTCCACTTTTGAAAACCCAAATAGAGTAAAGAGATGACTGAGATTGCTTGCTCTCTTCCTTCTAAGTGGGGTTTTTTATAGGCTTAGAGAAATACAAAGGAAATATACAGAAAAATAGAGAAAATAATAAACCTAGTCATAAATCTATTAATACAACAATCATTCTGGTTGTGATAGGAAATTCTGTGTCTCCTTGTCTTCTCTTGATTATTTCCTATTGGTTTTGCCAGGTCTATTTTATTCTTGCTGAGTTACTGGATTACCTACCACTGTCTCCATAGTGATCTCTTCTTGCTACAGCTAATCTCAGTGGCTTAGGACCTGTCTCTTTTTTCTTTCTTACTTAGGAAGTTTTGGGTATTGTTGTAAGAAAGCTAAACTTCAAGCTGGAATAAAGCCAACTGCTCTTTGTTCAGTGATTGACAAAGAGAACTCAATAGAGTTCCCATTAGATTTGCTACACTATATATACAATTACTATCATAGCTATATGTCTTGTCTCCCACAGTCCTCATGTCCATCAACTGACTTCTTTGTCACATGTTGTGACTGTGACCTGTGACATGACCATTCTGTGACTCTGTGACTTGTCACATGCTATTTTCCTATGCTCTACCTTAGTAATAAAAGAAAAGAAAAGAAAAGAAAAGAAAAAGAAATATTAAATAATGACTTAGCTATTTTGCCAAGTCATGACACTACCTCTCTCTTAAGTTTCCTTATCCTGAGGAATTTTCTTACAACTTGTAGTATGGGTCTACCATATTGCCCATCTTATTGTTATCTTCTTCTGTCCACTCTCTAACTTCTGATTTTTCTTTCTCGACTTCTTCTTCTTCTGTGATTGTTTCCATTTTTCTTTCTCCTGATTGTTTCCCTTTCTACCATTTCCAATTTCTTTCCAATCTTCCCCAATATTCCTGGTCATATCTTTTGTTTGACTATCCAAACAGTTTCTTTGCTGTAAATCTTCCTGGCAATTTTCCTTTTCTAAACGTTTCTTCTTCACATTTTTGTTTTGCTACATCTTTCACATCTTGCCGGTATTCTTTCTTGAATTCTTTGATTGCTTCCTGTGCATTCATCAGATTCTCCTTTTCTTCCCAAGTATTGGATTCTGCCATAAATCCCTTCCAGTATACCAAGTACTTATCTTTCTCTCTTACTTGTCGCTTATTTAGGATCCTTTCCACTTCCCATTCTTTTTCTTCTTTGATTATCACTGGGGCCAGTTGCTCTTTTTTCTGTCCTTCCACTTGCTCTATATACCATCATATTCTACTGACATTTACTACTGGATGTACCTTTACTATACTAGGTAATTTCAATTTTACTGTATTCGATGATATAACTTTCTTGATTCTGTAAGGCCTGGCAAACCTCTTATCTGCATATTTCTTCATCTCTTCTTATGCTTTACTTAGTACTGCTTTGGCTTCCTCCTGTATCTCTTTCATTTTCTCAATAAACTTTTCTGCCTCTTGATACCTCCTCTTCTTTCTTTCCTCAAACCCTATTCTGGGATCTTGTTTGTAATTTGCCTTGAAAGGCGATGTTCATGTACTCAAGTGCACTTTGTTATTATATGCAAACTCTGCTGTTCCCAGCCATTCAGGCCATTGCTCTTGTCTATGGTCAATAAACATTCTGAGGTACTGTTCTAACTCTTGATTGATCCTCTCTGTTTGTCCATCTATTTGAGGGTCGAACGCCATTGACAATTTACTTTTTATCCCTAGCATCTCATTCAACTCTCTCATTAGCCCTGCCGCAAATTGGAGTCCTTTATCTGAAATAATGCTTTCTAGTAGCCTATGCAATTTCCACATGTTATCTCTAAACAGTCTTGCCAATCCTTCTGCTAATGTCTTCTCTGTAGTAGGTATGAAATGTACTATTTTTGTTAACCTATCAACTACTACTAAGATTGAGTTATATCCCTGAGCTAGCGGCAATTTAGTGATAAAATCTGCCAATATATGGGTCCAGGGTTTTTCTGGAATTGAGTTTGGCATTAACTTTCCTGCTAGCTATTCTGTGTGGTTTTTATTGCATTAGCAAGCATCATATCCTTCCACATACTGCTCTACTTCTTTGGTCACTCTAGTGTCATGTTGGACAGCTGTTTAGACAATAAAAGTGACATTTTTCACCATAATAATAAGAATAATCAGCTTAAGAGACGAGTTTGGTTTTCCAGAGATATTCCTTAGATGCCTAGTTGTGGACTCAAGAATACCACTTGAGTAGCAGAGTAGTAGCTGTGACCACTACCATAGAGATCTCATAAACATTGTCTAGAGAATTTCATAACAGATCTATAATAGAACTCCCCTCTAGAGTACTCTCGAGAGCAGAAAGGACCTTAGAAGATGTTCTCTAACAGAATGATGTCATATCTTAGCAGCAGTCACTTATTTATAATGTCTAGGTTACCATCAGAGCAAGGCCATCATTGCCAATGGCTAATTATAGCGAGAACTAGCAAGATGAGTCCTCTCGAGGATTATATTGTAAATCTAACAGAAGAAGACTGAGGCTCAAAGACGTGATGAGGTATAGAGGAGTAGTAAAAGGACTAGAGTGGTCAGGCAGAGAGGTCAGATAGAGAGATAGAAGAAGAGGTATTTGATGAAGATAACATGCTCAAGAGCAAGACGACTCGAGATTGTTGCCTCTCTCTATAGCCCATCAAAAGGCTCAAGAGCTATCTATTGTTTAGAGAACCCTTTTTATATTCTCAGAACATAACATTATATGATGAGTATATTGAGCAAGTGATAATTGACCTAGAGCTTGTGTTGAGACCTCAAGAAGCAATTAAGATGAACTGGTATTGGGTTACTAAGAGAGTTACTAAGGGACTATGCTCTAGATCTACTTTTGGATGGACTAACTTAAAAAGATAGTAAACTTGGACTCTAGAACCAGTACTACTCAGATAAAAAACTTAGACTGATAGACTTTGTGCTCGTAAATAAGCATTGATAGCATCAGATCAATTATATTTAGATAAATAACCTCTAGAAAGTGACTTGGAGATACTAGACATTTATTGAGACTTGCTAACTACTTAATAGGTAATCAATGAAGTCTGAATTACAAAGCAGCATCAAGAGTATAATAAGGGAAGACAAAAGAATATTCTAGAAGGAAGCAGTGATGGGGATCTAAGGGAATTTGATCTCGAAACAAGAGTGATAACAAATGAAAATATAATAATTCCTGAGATGTTTTACAGTTGTGCACTAAACAAGTAGGCACTAGGGAGATAATCAAATATGAAAGAGAGCTTAAACAAAGGGTGGAATAAAAGGGAAAACTCATTGGGACTCAAGTTCCTATCAAGGGAGAGGATTGGTAGGTATTTAGAAAGTAAAGTAGAATACTTAGAAAGTAGAAAACTTAGTCACTCAAAATAGCTATTAAGCTTTAGAGCAACAGAGAGAGGTGATAGTAGGGGTATAATACTTGAGTTCCCTTCTGTGCCCTAGAGTATTTTATTAGGATTACAAAGCAAGCAAGACAACAAAGAAATTAGAACAAAGAAATCCTCCGAATTCCTGAACATAGTAAGGCCGTAATGATGAGACAGTGTCTTCCCGAACACTAGGTGATTGTTCTCCAGTCTTCTAGTCCTACTCCTGAAATCCCTCTCTACACGATGGACAACTCTTGAGCCTATTGGTGGGCTGTGGAGAGAAGCGACAGTCATATGCCGTCTTAATCCTGGTCATGTCATCTTCCTCAAACCATCTCTCTTGACCTCTCTTCCTATCCTCCTTAGTCCTTGCTATATTTCTTCTATGTCCCTTCACTTCTCTGACCTCCAGTATCCTTCTACTACCATTGCAATACAACTTTGCAAGGTTTTGACTCTCTTGATCTTACTATAATTAGCTATCAGTGATGATAGCTCAGATCTGATCATAACTCTTCTGTAAATGGGACCGCTGAAAGGGTGCAAAAGAGAATTGCACACTGGGACAAACAAAACCATGCTGTGCTAGCTCCCAATTGCATGCTAAAGGTCCGAGGGGAGATAATCAAAGTTGAAGGTTTATAAATAATTAGAAAATAGGAATTATACGCAGCTCCAATAAAATATACATTGGTAGTTATGAAATGATTGTAAAATCTCTCTAGATTGTCGTCACATAGCCTCCCTAAGGTATCAACCTTTACACACCGTGACAAAAGCTCCTCTGGAAAATACAGTTAGTTGATCACTCATGGATCCTCCACACTCAGTTGCCCCCTTGTCTGCACCCCTAACACTGAACCTTATAGGTGTGATGCAATCCAAGTGTGCACCTAGCCAAGCTTTTCCAGCCTACTGTTCTCTCTGAAGCCTGTCCGAGTTGCATTTGTATCTTCTCCCTAGATTGAGTTCTGGGTATATTCTGTGTTCTTCTCAAGACACCCCACTAGTCCCAGTCTTCTTACTCTCAATAGATTTGCATTTACGATTCCAGAAGCAGTGTAGATAGAGGTAGAAGTCAAGAGGTTCCTCTCCTATCCAACTGCACACCAGATACTATATTAAAATGATTACAAAGCCCTGAAACTCAAGGAATAAAATATAAAAAGGAAACTGTTACTACTTTTGGTGTTCCTTTAATCTCTTCTCGTGCTAAGTCTATCCCAATTCCCAGCAATAACGTGTCCTTAGGGTGACGCATCTTCTTCATCAAATCCTTCCCATCAAAGATGACGTGTCTTCATTGTCGCTTCTCTCTAGAATATTCTTCCTGATCTCCTATCACTCCCTTCAATGCTACTTCGTAAGAAGGTCTTCCTTGATTACCTATTAAGTAGTCAGTAAACCTCGCTTAATGTCTAGTATTTCCAAGTTGCGTCCTAGGGCCAATTTATCTAAATATAATTGATCTGATGCCATCAATGCTTAGTTGCAACCAGAGTCTATTTATCTAAGTCCGTCATCCAGACACTACTGGTTTTAGAGTCCTGATCCACCATATTTCTAAGTTGGTTTTATCCTATAATGGATCTAGAGCATAGTCTTTCCATGACTTTCTTCCTAGACCAGATGCCAGCTCATCCTGTTTGCTTCCCGAGGTATCAACATGAGCTCTGGGTTAGGTCTCCCTTACTCAATATCTTTATTATATGGCAGTACATTCTGAGGGTATAGCAAGGGCTCTAGAGCAAACTCCAAGTAAGAATTCATTGGTATAAAGTGTATCAAATGTTATCTTCCACAGAAAATTCACTTGTGGTATAACACCGCCAGTAGCTGAGGTATGACATCACTCGGATAGCGCTAATTCTGCTAAGTTTGCTTTTATCCCTGAGAGCACTTCTAGAAGGGAAACCCATCGAAAATCTGATACGGGGTGCCTGGGCAAGCGTCTATGAGGTGTATGTAGCGGTGGTCATAGCCACTACTCTGCTACTCAAGTTAGGTACTCGAGTTCACGACTGGGCATCTAGAAAACATCTCTAGGGGAGCTGAGCTCTTCTCTCAAGCCAGTTATTCTGGCTATTAGGGTGCAAAATACCACTTATTTTGCCTAAAGATTTGTACAGTGTGACAACGTGCCACCTTTTTCTTCCTCACCCACAATGGACACTCCTTGCATTTGTGCCCCTTCTCCCCATACTTAAAACACTCAACCTCTATCACCCCTACTCTCCTTATTATTCTCCTTTCCACTCCACACTGCATTATCCTACTCCTTAATACCTCAAACTTATTTTGGGAAATGACTGTTCCCTTCTCTTCTTCTTTCTTATTCTTACAGTTATGGTGATGGGGATCAAAGGGAATTGATCACGAGACAAGAGTGATAACAAATGAGAATTTAAAAAGTCTCTGAGATGTCTCACAATTGTGCACTAAACAAGTAGGCACTGGGGAGATGATCAAATATAAAAGAGAGCTTAAGCAAAAAAGGAGGAATAAAGGGAGACACTTGAATAACTAAAAGAAATGATAATAAAGAATTTATATGAATTCACTTGAGATAGATCTCACCATATTGGGATCTCTAAGACATGTATTTGTCTCATGTCGTGGCACTTCTGCCCTTATCTAGTCTAGTAGTCTAGCTTGCCATCGATACAGCAGAACTACCTAGAACTCCTGTGCCATTATGTGGGCTCTTCTTTAGCTAACTGTACAACTAGAAGCTAACTCCAATAACATGTAGCAAGCTATTAACTCCTAGCATAAGTGAATGCCCAAGTCTGTTGGGGCTCGAATTTCCATCAAGGGAGGGGTTTTATGGGTTTTAGAAAGTAAAGTAGAACACTTAGAAAATTAGAAACTTAGTTACTCAAGATAGCCATTAAGCTCTAGAGCAACAGAGAAGGATGATGATGGAGGTATGATTGCTTGAGTTTCTCTCTGTATCCTAGAGTATTTGATTATGATTATAAAGCAAAGAGATAACAAAGAAAGTAAGGCAAAGAAAACCCAAATATAGCAAAGCTATACTGATGAAACGGCGCCCTTCCCAAACACTAGGCAACTACTCCCCAACCCTCTAACCTTACTCCAGGAATCCTCTCTTGCATGATGGTCAAGTCTCAAGCCTCTTACTAGGCTGTAGATAGAGATAGCAATTTTGAGTCATCTTGCTGTCACAAACTTCATTCGGTCATATCTCCATCAAATCTTCGACGATTCCCACGGTCTCAAAGCCAGCTTAAAGCCCTTAAGAAGACCTTTTGATCGATGCCAGTCACGTCTCGAGGCGATCAATATTGG
>Ga0157361_1000344_pt1 | contig 20340 bp, 13 predicted proteins | sample AttlaeALBM2_FD_111481 | JGI IMG/M metagenome (GOLD analysis project Ga0157361, IMG submission 111481) | Fungus gardens microbial communities from leaf cutter ant in Ribeirão Preto, State of São Paulo, Brazil - Atta laevigata ALBM2 | ecosystem: Host-associated > Fungi > Mycelium > Unclassified ...
CTCCGTGACAAACAGCTTATCGGCCGGGATGATCACCTTGCTGCCGAACGCGCCATCGCTCACCTCCAGCTGGCCGGCGGCAATCACGTCGTTGAGGCGCTGATGCAGATCGAGCAGCGCCTGCGGCGAGGTGGGCCGGCGACCGGGCATAATCTGCGGCAGCGGCGTTTGATAGATGGCGCGCAGCAGCGGTTCCGCTGCGTTACCGAGCCGCCAGTTCAGGCCGCTGTAAATCAGGCAGGCGATCAGCGTGGCCAGCGTTGCGCAGGCCCAGAGCGGCACCATCGGCCGCGTCAGGCTGCTAACCAGCGGATGCACCTGCACCAGCGGTGTGGCACTGGCCGGTGCCGGGCGGTGTTCAGCAATAAGCTGCGCCAGCCGTTTGCGAATGCCTTCGCACTGGGCCCGGCCGCTGTCGCTGCCGCGATAACGGCCTTCATACCCCAGCAGCAGGCAGTAGTGGATCAGCTCCAGCAGCCACAGATGCTGCTGCGGGCTTTGTGACACGCGAGACAGCAGCTGGAACACCTTTTCGCCGCCCCAGCTCTCATTGTGAAAGGTTACCAGCATCCCGTTGCCGGACCACACGCCGCGTGTGCCCCATGGCGTCTGCGCGGCGGACTCATCCAGCACGCTACACAAGCAGTAGCGCGCACCGATGATCATCTCGAAAGGTAAACCGGCTTGTTTACAGCGTTGTTCGAACTGGCGGATCTCTTCGATCAGCAGCTGGCGCAGGCCGGCAGGATCGTCATGCGTCGCCGCCTGCCGGATGCGGACCACGGCATTCAGTATGGGCGCTGCGGCATTCAGCAAAAGGTTATCATTGCCCGCGATAATGCCATCGCGGGCAAGGGAATCCTGAGTCATTAAATCTCGATTTTCCTGGCAATGGCGCGACGCTGAGCCCGCAAAGCGTCGAGAGGGTGCAGGCAATATGCGCCAGATTGCATGATCAGTCTAAGATCCAGGTCGCGGTATCGTTGGTGCGGCAGGCTTTACTGGCACCTCCTACCGCTACGCAGACCTGTTTAGTACGGCGGGGACGCGGACGATCGCTGCGCAGCGTTGCGTCATAGCGGCTGCTCTCCACGCCGGCTTTCGGCGGAATATAGCCAATCAGCGGACCGTTGGGCTCATCGGCAATTGCCAGCCAGTTATGCTCCACCTTACCCAGCACCTCAAACGGTTTCGCGTTATCCAGGTAACGCACCACTTTGCCGCTATAGTCCGGCGTGGTCATCACAGAGGCGGCATACAGCGCGCGAAAGCTCTCATTGACCGGCGTGAACTCACCGGGTGCTGCCACCGCATGACGATGCACCAGTTTGACCCCATTAACTTCACTGGTGACCAGCGTGTCATCAGTAACGGCCGGCGGTGGCGCTTTACAGCCTGCCAGGGTTAACGCCGTCAGCAGCAGTAGCACGAGTCTCTTATTCACCATGATCCTCAAATTTCATCAGATTAACTGCAGAGTATTCTGCGGCACGCGCGTCGGGAGCGGGCAGAGTATGCAGCGGGAAAGCCACTAAAAAAACAGTCAGATTACAGAAAGATAGTGCTGCGCTCAGTCTACCTAAGACTTTTGAGAATTCAAACCATTGCGCCAGGAGAAATCCCGTGTTAATGGGCGAAAAAGCAGCATGACCCTGATAACGCTTACATCACACCGGTACGAAATATAAGGCAGGTTAAATTATTTGTCTGGCTCAGCGCGCCAGGCCAGCATCACCGCATTTGTCTGCTTTCAGGGCCAGTGAAAAATGGTAAACGGGATTTATCTATTTTTATAACCGAAAACTGATTGCCTGGCGTAACAATTTTTAGCGTTTCAGAATTTTCGGGCGCCTTATTCACACGTACTTCCCCGGTCCGGCACGGCTTTTGCTTAATCCCTGTCATCAATAGGTCTTACGCAGGAGAGAGCGATGAACCGGGCTCTGGAGTACCTCCGCGCCAGCCGTGCCAGTGAGATTGCCAGCCTGCAGCGGCTGCTGCGCACCGGCCAGCACATTACCGCCATCAGTGAACTGATTCATGCGCTGCAGCGCGAGCGCGGGGTGAGTAATATCTGGCTCTGCTCCGGCGGACAGCTATTCGGCGAGGAGCTGGCGCTGCGCGCCGCGGCGGTGACGCGCCAGCAGCAGAGCGTGCTGGCCGCGCTGCCTGCGGCAGAAGCGCAGGCAGGCAACAGCCGCTTCTGCATGCTGATTGCGGCCGCGCTTCAGGCGCTGGATGCGCTGCCCGCGCTGCGCCAGCAGGTTCGCGATCGCAGTCTCGATCAGGCCCACGCTATGGACGCTTTCAGCCACATCATCCGTACCCTGCTTAACCTGGTGTTTGAAGCAGCCGATACTGCCAGTGAACCGGATATCTCCCGCGCCCTGATTGCGCTGTTCAGCTTTATGCAGGGGAAAGAGCTGGCGGGGCAGGAGCGGGCAACCGGGTCCGCCGGTTTTGCGGCCGGTGCCTTTACGCTGGCGCAGCGCCAGCGGATTCAGCTGCTGATTGATGCCCAGGAGCAGAACTTTGCCACCTTCAGCCAGTTTGCCGATGCCGGCAACCTGCAACGCTGGCGGCAGATGGCCGACGCCAACAGCCAGATTGAGCGCCTGCGCCGTATTGCCTGTACGGGGGCGCACTGTGCCCAGGATGGCGTACTGCAGTGGTTTACGCTGCTGAGTGCGCGGCTGGATCAGATGCGGCAGATAGAGGATGCGCTGTGCGCGGCCCTGATGGCGTGCTGCCAGCGGGCGATCGCTGCGGCGCAGCAGAATGAGGACGCGGTGCCGCACAGGGAGACGGAGAGCAGCTTTACGCTCTATCTCTCCGGCGCCAGCTGGCTGGATGAACATGAGGCCACGCTGGACAGCGACGGCATTGCGCCACAACTTAGCCGCTCGGTGCTCTCCTTAATCCGCGAGCAGGCGCAGCGCTTACAGGCACAGCGTGATGAGCTGGCAACCATGCGTGCCTCGCTTGATGAGCGCAAAATTATTGATCGGGCCAAAAGCTGGCTGATGCAGCAGCACGGCTTCAGCGAGCAGGATGCGTGGCAGATGCTGCGCAAAAGCGCCATGAATCAGAACAGACGCATGCTGGATATCGCTCAGGCCGTGCTCGCCGTTGCGGCCACGCTCAAGGGATAACTCATTGGAGGTAGCTGCACAAAGGCTGTGCGCAGGCTGCGTCAGCGCGGTGCAATCCGGCCAGCGAACGCGGCAGAAACCGCCCTGATGCGCGGCTGAAACTCTGGCACAGCCTTTGCAATACCTTACAGACATTGCGCATTCGTTTTGCCAACGGCGGCAGAGCGAGTGCTTTGGATAAAGGCGTCCGGCCCCATGCTCAGCATGCGGGAGGACGCCTTTTTTTTATTCATTTTTTCGGGATGCGCATGATGAGCAAAACGCGGTTGGCAGTATCACGACGGCAGTTCCTGCTGGGCAGCGCGGTGGTCGGCGGCAGCTACTTGCTGCCCGGTTTACGCAGTGCGGTCTGGGCGGCCGGCTCGGATGCGCCGGAGAAGAGCACGGTACGGGTCGGTTTCATTCCGCTTACCGATTGCGCACCGGTGGTGATGGCGTCGATCAAGGGCTTCGACAAGAAATATGGTCTGACGCTGCAGCCGAGTAAAGAAGCGAGCTGGGCGGCGGTGCGTGACAAACTGACTGCCGGAGAGCTGGATGCGGCGCATGCGCTGTACGGCATGATCTACGGCCTGCAGCTGGGGATCGCCGGGCCTCAGCACAACATGGCGAACCTGATGACGCTGAACAACAACGGTCAGGCGATTACGCTCTCCAGCCAGCTCAGGGCACAGAACGTCACCGACGGCGCCACGCTGCAAAAGCAGATCGCCAGTCAGGCCAAAGGCGCCTTCACGTTCGCCCACACCTTTCCCACCAGCACGCACGCCATGTGGCTCTACTACTGGCTGGCCAACGCCGGCATTGATCCCTTTGCCGACGTGCGCACCGTGGTAGTGCCGCCACCGCAGATGGTGATGAACATGAAGATGGGCAACATGAGCGGCTTCTGCGTCGGCGAGCCGTGGAACCAGCGCGCCATCAGCGACAACATCGGCTTTACCGCAGCCACCACACAACAGATCTGGCCGGACCATCCGGAGAAGATCCTGGCCACGCGCGCGCAGTGGGTGAGTGAAAATCCACACACCGCACGGGCGCTGACGGCCGCCGTGCTGGAGGCCGCGCGCTGGATCGACGCCTCTGATGCCAACCGCAAAGAGACTGCCGCCGTGCTGGCGGGGCGCGCGTGGATCAACACCAAAGTGGAAACGCTGGAGGGGCGCATGCTTGGTCAGTACGAAAACGGCCTTGGGCAGCGCTGGCAGGATGCGCACGGTATGCGCTTCTTCCGCGACGGTGAAGTGAGCTTCCCGTGGCTCTCCGACGGCATGTGGTTCCTGACGCAGATGAAGCGCTGGGGCATGGTGAAAACCGCGCCCGACTACGCCGGTCTGGCGCGGCAGATCAACCGTATTGATATCTACCGGCAGGCGGCCAGCGCGGTCGGCGGCATCAGCGTGCCTGCCGGTGAGATGCGCAGCAGCAGGCTGTTCGACGGCAAGGTGTGGGACGGCAGCAATCCCGCCGTCTATGCCGACAGCTTCTCCATCCAACGCAGCTCAGTGGGGTCCGCATGAAAAATCAGGCACGCACGCTTAACCACGTCACAGATGTAGCGAAAGCGCCAGCGCAGGTGATCGCGCTCAATATTCCCCGGGCACCGCGTGCACGATCACGCTGGCTGCGCCCGCTGCTGCAACGGCTGATTCCGGCCTGCTGCGGCCTGTTACTGCTGCTGTTTATCTGGCAGCTGGCGTCTGTGTCAGGCAAAGGTTTTCCGACACCGTTCGCCACCTGGCAGGCCGCCGTCACGCTGTTTGCCGATCCGTTCTACAACAATGGCCCGAACGATCAGGGCATCGGCTGGAACATTGTGGCCTCGCTGCAGCGTGTCGCTATCGGCTTTAGCCTCGCGGCGCTGGTGGGCATTCCGGCCGGCTTCCTGATTGGCCGCTTCAGCTTTGTGGCGCGCATGTTCAACCCAATTATTGCGCTGCTGCGGCCGGTTAGTCCGCTGGCGTGGCTACCCATCGGTCTACTGCTGTTTCAGCGCGCTGAACCGGCATCCAGCTGGACCATCTTCATCTGCTCCATCTGGCCGATGGTGATCAACACCGCCGAGGGGGTGCAGCGTATTCCCCAGGACTATCTCAATGTGGCGCGGGTGCTGCAGCTCAGCGAAAGCACGGTGATGCGCCGCATCCTGTTCCCGGCGGTTTTGCCGGCCGTGCTGACCGGCATGCGTCTGTCGATGGGCATCGCATGGCTGGTGATTGTGGCGGCGGAGATGCTGACCGGCGGTCTCGGTATCGGCTTCTGGATCTGGAACGAGTGGAACAACCTCAACGTAGAGAACATCTTGATCGCCATTGGGGTGATTGGCGTGGTCGGGCTGCTGCTGGAGCAGGCGCTGATGCTGCTGGCGCGCCGCTTCAGCTGGGATCGCTAAATCAGGACGCGCGAAGAGATAACGTACGACACAACGCAGGAGATCACTATGCATCCCATTATTCGTGTACAGCAGGTCAGCCAACGCTTCAACACTGCCAGCGGCGAATTCCTCGCGCTGGATAACGTCAGCTTTGATATCTACCCGGGTGAGACGTTAAGCCTGATTGGCCACTCCGGCTGTGGTAAATCGACCCTGCTCAACCTGATTGCCGGCCTGACCCGGCCCGGCAGCGGTGTGCTGCTGTGTGAAAACCGCGAGATCGCCGGGCCGGGCCCGGAGCGGGCGGTGGTGTTTCAGAACCACTCACTGCTGCCGTGGCTGACCGCGTGGCAGAACGTTGAACTCGCGGTACAGCAGGTCTTTAAAGGAAAAATGAACAAAGCAGAGATGGCGGAGTGGATTGAGCACAACCTCAACCGCGTGCAGATGAGCCACGCCCTGCACAAGCGCCCGTCGGAGATCTCCGGCGGTATGAAACAGCGCGTAGGCATTGCGCGGGCGCTGGCGATGAAGCCGCGCGTGCTGCTGCTGGACGAGCCGTTCGGGGCGCTGGATGCGCTGACGCGTGCGCATCTGCAGGACAGCGTAATGCGTATCCAGCAGGAGCTGAACACCACCATTGTACTGATTACGCACGATGTGGATGAAGCGGTGCTGCTGTCAGACCGTGTACTGATGATGACCAACGGTCCGGCGGCGCAGGTCGGTGAGATCCTCACGATTGACCTGCCGCGCCCTCGCTCGCGGGTGGCGCTGGCCGATGAGCCGCGCTATCACCAGCTGCGCCAGCAGATTCTGCATTTCCTCTACGAAAAACAGACCGCCGTGGCGTAAGGAGTGGGCAATGGTGCAGCAGCTGGTGGTGATCGGCAATGGTATGGCGGCGATGCGCATGGTTGAAACCCTGCTGCAGCGTGCGCCCGGCCGTTATGCCATCACGGTGATTGGCCGGGAGGCGCAGGGCAGTTACAACCGCGTCATGCTGTCGCCGGTGCTGGCCGGTGAAAAGCGATTCGCCGACACGCTGATGTACACGCCGCAGTGGTACCGCGACCACGGCGTGCGCCTGCTGATGGGTGAGACCGCGCTGCAGGTCGATCTGCAGTGCCGCACGCTGCTAACCGATCGGCGCACGCTGCGCTGGGACAAGCTGGTGTTCGCCAGCGGGTCACAGCCGCGCATGCCGGATGTGCCAGGCATCGAGCGCCCGCAGGTGTGCGGGTTCCGCACCATCCGTGATGTGGAGAAGATGCTGGCGCAGCCCGGACCAGTGGTGGTAGTGGGCGGAGGGCTGATTGGCGTTGAAGCCGCTGCGGCACTGCGTCAGCGCGGACGCGACGTCACGCTGCTGCACCATCGGCCCTGGCTGCTGGACCGCCAGCTGGATGCCCGGGCCGGCACGATGCTGGCTGACCATTTGACGCAGCGCGGCATTGATTGTCGCTGTGACGTGTCGCTACAGGCTATTCACGATGGCAGCGTGATGCTTAGCGATGGCCGTTCGCTGGCGGCGCAGCAGGTGGTGATCGCCATCGGCGTGCAGCCGGAGATCGCCCTGGCGCAGGCGGCGGGTGTGCCGTGCCAGCGCGGCATTCTGGTGAACCGACAGCTGCAAACTCCGATTGATGCGGTATACGCGCTGGGCGAGTGCTGCGAAATCGACGGGGAGACCTTTGGCCTGGTGGCGCCCTGTCTGGCGCAGGCGGCGGTACTGGCGGCGCAGCTGGCGGGGCAACCAGAAGATGACTTCTTCTTCCGGGAGCAGGGCACGCGCCTGAAGGTCAGCGGTATCGATCTGTTCAGCGCAGGCGATATCCGCGACGGTGATGCCATTACCAGCTTTGATCCGCACTACCAACACTACCGTCGGCTGTTTCTGCGCGACGGCGTACTGCGCGGGGTGCTGCTGTTTGGCGATAGCCAGATGGCCGGCACGCTGCTCAGTGTCCTTCAGCAGGCCGCACGCGTCGATATCAACACGCTGTTTGGCCTGGATAATCCCTCAACGCAGCCTTGCGCTGCAGGAAGCACTGTGATGAGCAAACCTCTTCTCGCCGTGGTGGGTCACGGCATGGTCAGCCACCATCTCCTTGAGCAGCTGGTAAATCGCGAGCTGCATCAGCATTACCATATCGTGGTGTATGGCGACGAGCCGCAGATGGCCTATGACCGTGTGCACCTGACGGAGTACTTCAACGGCAAAAGCGCTGAGGATCTGTCACTGGTCAGCGATAACTTCTTTGCGCAGCACGGCATCGAGCTGCGCAGCGGCTGCGAAGTGGTGGCCATCGATCCTGACCGGCGCAGCCTGCGCGATGCCAGCGGTGCCGAACTGGCGTGGGACAAACTGGTGCTGGCAACCGGCTCGGTACCGTTTGTGCCGCCGGTGCCGGGGCACGACCATCCGCGCTGCTTTGTCTATCGTACGCTGGCCGATCTCGATGCCATAGCCGCCTGTGCGCGGCAGGCGAAGCGCGGCGTAGTGATTGGCGGCGGGCTGCTGGGCCTGGAGGCCGCCAATGCGCTGAAGCAGCTTGGACTGGAAACCCACGTGGTGGAGTTTGCGCCGCGCCTGATGGCGGTACAGCTTGATGAGGGCGGCGCGCATATGCTGCGGGGTAAAATCAGTGCGCTGGGCGTGCAGGTGCACACCAGTAAACAGACTGAGGCGATTGAGAGCCTGGCCGACGGCAGCGTGCAGCTGCGCTTTGCCGATGGTGAGGTGCTGGAGAGCGATGTGATCGTGTTCTCCGCCGGTATCCGCCCGCGTGATGCGCTGGCGCGGGCGGCGGGGCTTGAGCTGGGCGCACGCGGCGGCATTGTGATCGATGATGGCTGCGCCACCAGCGCGGAGAATATCTACGCGATTGGCGAATGTGCATTATGGCAGGGACAGATCTTTGGCCTGGTGGCGCCGGGCTACCAGATGGCGCGCGTGCTGGCCGCGCAGCTGGCGCAGGAGGATCTGAGCTTCAGCGGCGCGGACATGAGCACCAAACTCAAGCTGCTGGGTGTTGAGGTAGCCTCCTTCGGTGATGCGCACGGTCGTACAGCCGGCAGCCAGAGCTATCAGTGGACCGATCATCCCAAAGGCATCTATAAAAAGCTGGTGGTGTGCGCCGAAAACAGAACCCTGCTGGGCGGCGTGCTGGTGGGTGACAGCAGCGATTACAGCACTCTGTTACAGATGATGCTGAACGCGTTGCCGCTACCGGCGGAGCCGGAGAGCCTGATCCTGCCGCAGCTGGCGGGCGCCCCGGCGAAAGCGTCGGGCGTTGCCGCGCTGCCGCAGAGCGCGCAGATCTGCTCCTGCCATAACGTTACCAAAGAGGATATCTGTGGCGCAGTACAGCAGGGCTGTGGCGATATGGCCGCAATCAAGCGCTGCACCAAAGCGGCCACCGGCTGCGGCGGCTGTAGCGCGCTGGTGAAGCAGGTAATGGAGCTGGAGCTGGCGCAGCAGGGCGTAGAGGTGAAAAAAGATATCTGCGAACACTTCGCCTTCTCCCGGCAGGCGCTCTATCACCTGATCCGCGTAGGTGAGATCGCCACCTTTGAACAGCTGATCGCACAGCACGGGCGCGGTCACGGCTGTGAGATCTGTAAACCGCTGGCCGGCTCGCTGCTGGCGTCGTGCTGGAACGACTATCTGCTGAAACCGCAGCATCTGCCGCTGCAGGATACCAACGATCGCTACTTTGCCAACATCCAGAAGGATGGCACCTACTCCGTCGTACCGCGCATTCCGGCCGGAGAGATTACGCCGCAGGGGCTGATCGCCATAGGTGAAGTGGCGGCGCGCTACGATCTCTACACCAAAATCACCGGCGGCCAGCGTATTGATCTGTTTGGCGCCCGGCTCGATCAGCTGCCTGAGATTTGGGAAACGCTGATCGCCGCCGGCTTTGAAACCGGCCACGCCTATGGCAAATCGCTCCGCACGGTAAAATCGTGCGTGGGATCAACCTGGTGCCGCTATGGCGTGCAGGACTCCACCGCCTTCGCCATCGCCCTGGAGAACCGCTACAAAGGGCTGCGTGCCCCCCACAAAATCAAGATGGCTGTCTCCGGCTGTACGCGCGAGTGCGCCGAAGCGCAGAGTAAAGACATTGGCGTCATCGCCACAGATAAAGGCTGGAACCTCTATGTGTGCGGTAACGGCGGCATGAAACCGCGTCACGCCGATCTCTTCGCCAGCGATCTGGATGACGATACGCTGCTGCGCTACGTCGACCGTATTTTGATGTTTTACGTGCGCACTGCGGATCGCTTACAGCGCACCAGCGTCTGGATGGACAACATGGAGGGTGGGCTGGATTACCTGCGCCAGGTGGTGATCGACGATGCGCTGGGTATTGCGCAGCAGCTGGAGAGCGAGATGCAGCAGGTGGTGGATCGCTACCAGTGCGAATGGCATACCACACTTGAGGATCCTTCGCGTAGGACGCTGTTTACCGCCACGCTCAACAGCAACCAGCCGGATGAAACGCTCAACTATGTTCGGGTCCGCGAGCAGCGGCAGCCGGCGGCGGGGGAGCGCATTCCGGTCGCGACGCTGCCCGCCGAGCCGTGGAGCGCGATTTGCGCCGCCGAAGCGATCCCGCCCGCAGCCGGTATTGGCGCGCGTCTGGGCGGACAGCGTGTGGCGCTGTTCCGTTTTGGCGAGGCGATCTATGCGCTGGAGGACATAGAGCCGGGCACTCAGGCCAGCGTGCTGTCGCGCGGCATACTCGGGGACGTTGGCGGTGAACCGGTGGTGATCTCGCCGCTCTATAAGCAGCGCATTCGCCTGCGCGACGGGCAGAGCCTGGACAACCCGGAACACCAGCTGCGCTGCTGGCCGGTACGCGTTGACGGCGGCAGAGTATGGCTTGGTCATCAGCCGCTGCTTGCGCTGGCGGCCGCATCATGAAAACCACCTGTCCCTATTGCGGGGTAGGCTGCGGCGTAGAGGTGACGGGCCAAGACGCGGTGATCGGCGGCGATCGCCAGCATCCGGCTAACGGCGGTCGGCTGTGCGTAAAGGGAGCGGCGCTGGGAGAGACGCTGAGCCATGACGATCGGCTGCTGTGGCCGCAGCTTCACGGCGAGCGCGTCAGCATGGCGAGCGCGCTGGATCACGTGGCCGGCGAGCTGCAGCGCATCATTGAGCAGCACGGCCCGCAGGCCGTAGCGTTTTATGGCTCCGGCCAGTTGCTGACCGAGGATTACTACACGGCCAACAAACTGATGAAGGGCTTTATTGGCGCCGCCAATATCGATACCAATTCACGACTGTGCATGGCTTCCGCCGTGGTGGGCTATAAGCGGGCGCTGGGCGCAGATGCGGTGCCGTGCTGCTATGAGGATATTGAGCAGGCCGATCTGGTCATCCTGGCAGGTGCCAATATGGCATGGGCGCATCCGGTAGCGTGGCAGCGCCTGATGCAGGCCCGGCGCGAACGGCCGCAGATGCAGCTGGTGGTGATCGATCCGCGTCGCACGGCCAGTTGCGATACGGCGGATATGCACCTGGCCCTGAAACCGGGCACCGATGGCGCGCTGTTCGCCGGCTTACTTAACTGGCTGGCACAGCAGGGTGGCATCGACGCCGGCATGTTACCGCACCTGAGCAACGTGGAGAGTACGCTGGCGGGTTGCGCCGTCTGGGATAGCGCCACGGTTGCCGCCACCTGCCAGCTGCCGGAATCAGCGGTGATAGCATTCTGGCAACTGTTCGCTACGGTACCGCGCGTACTGACGCTGTGGTGTATGGGCATTAATCAGTCACAGACCGGCAGTGACAATAATAACGCGATTCTTAATGTGCACCTGCTAAGCGGCAAAATCGGTCGTCCGGGCTGCGGACCCTTTTCGCTGACCGGGCAGCCAAATGCCATGGGCGGGCGCGAAGTGGGCGGGCTGGCGAATCAGCTGGCGGCACACATGGGGTTTAGCGCAGAGGAGGTCGATCGCCTCGGTCGCTTCTGGCACAGCGACCGGGTGGCCAGCCAGCCGGGACTGACGGCGGTGCCGCTGTTTGAGGCCATCGCGCGCGGCGAGGTGAAAGCGGTATGGATCATGGGCACCAATCCGGCGGTCTCTATGCCGGAAGGCAACCGCGTAACGCAGGCGCTGGCTAACTGTGAACTGGTGGTTGTGTCCGAGGTGAGTGCCCGAAGCGATACCGCCGCGCTGGCGCATGTGCTGCTGCCCGCTCAGGCCTGGGGCGAGAAGAGCGGCACGGTCACCAACTCCGAGCGGCGGATTTCGCGCCAGCGCAGCTTCGTGGCCCCGGCCGGCGAGGCGAAACCGGACTGGTGGCTGCTGGCTGAAGTGGCCCGGCGGCTTGGCTTTGGTGCGGCCTTTGCCTGGCAGCACCCCAGTGAAATCTTTGCCGAACATGCGGCGCTGTCGGGCTTTGAGAATAACGGCACGCGCGCCTTTGATATCAGCGCCCTGGCGGGGATCACCCGCGAGCAGTATGACCAGCTGCTGCCGGTACAGTGGCCAATAACGGCTGCGACACCGAACGGGGTGGCACGCTTGTTTGCCGATCGCCGCTTCTTTCACGCCGATGGCAAAGCGCGCCTGCTGCCCCCGGCCATGCCGGTCACCACCCTGACCGATGCATGTTATCCGCTGTTGATGAATACCGGGCGTATCCGCGATCAGTGGCACACGATGACGCGCACCGGCAACGTGGTGCGCCTGATGCAGCACTACGACGAACCCTTTGTCGCGCTGCATCCGCAGGACGCCGATGCCCGGGGCTTGCACCAGGGCGACATCGCACGCGTGCAGTCCGCCTCGGGCTGGTGGTGCGGCCGGGTCACGCTTGACGACGGGCTGAGGCGCGGAGAGATATTTGTGCCGATGCACTGGACGCAGCAGTTCAGTGCCCAGGCCAGAGTCGATAGCCTGGTGGCGGCACGCGGATGCCCGGTATCCGGCCAGCCCGCGCTGAAGCAGACCGCCATACGCATTCAGCCGCTGCGCCCGACGTGGCAGGGCTGGCTGTTTATGCCGCAGACGGTGACGCCACAGCGGCTGCTGTACTGGTCGCGGGCACCGCAAAACGGCGTGCAGCGCTATGTGCTGGCAGGCGACGGCAGTGCAGCGGCATGGCTGATGCAGCAGCCGGGAGTGCAGGATCTGCAGTGGCAGCAGGCGCAGGCCGGGCAGCAGCACCAGCTACTGGGCTGGCGCGACGGGCAGTTGGCCTGTGCACTCTATGCGGCGCCGCAGTTGCCCGCCATCGATCACGCCTTTGTCGCCAGCGCATTTACGCACCCTCCCGCCTGCGCAGCGCAGCGGCACGCGCTACTGGGTGGCCGTCCCGTTCAGGGCGCCAGTCAGGGACGTATCCTTTGCAGCTGCTTTGGTGTTGGAGAGCTGGCGATTCAGCGCGCGATTGAGCAGGGCTGTGACTCGCCGGCGGCGCTGGGTGCGGCGCTGAAGTGTGGAACGAATTGTGGCTCCTGCGTGCCGGAGCTGAAGCAGATGCTGGCTGCACAACGCGTGACGTTGTAACGGAGAGAGTAATGACTAACGCTATCGATTCTTTAGACAAACTGTTTCCGCCGCTGGCAAAAAAGCCAGGCGATGTGTGGCTGGTCGGTGCCGGACCAGGCGACGTTGAACTGCTGACGCTGAAAGCGTTACGGCTCATCGCGCGTGCCGATGTGGTGGTGTATGACCGGCTGGTGAGTACGGATATCATGGCCGAGGTGCCTGCCGGTACGCTGGCAATTGATGTGGGTAAGCAGCCGGGTAGTCACGGTCTGAAACAGGCGCAGATCAATCAGCTGCTGGTCGATCTGGCGCGCAGCGGGCGTGAGGTGGTACGGCTGAAGGGCGGCGACCCGTTTATCTTTGGCCGCGGTGGCGAAGAGATGCTCTGGCTGCGGCAGGCGGGGATCGCCTGCCATATTGTGCCGGGCATCACCGCTGCCGCCGGCTGCGCCGCCGCGTCCGGTATTCCGCTAACCCACCGTGATTGCGCGCAGTCGCTGCGGCTCATCACCGGGCATGGCAGGCACGGCGAGCCGCAGCTGGCCGATGCCTCTCTCGCGGCCCGTAACCAGACGCTGGTGTTCTATATGGGGCTGAAGTGGAGCGCCAGTATCAGCGCCCAGCTGCAGGCGCACGGACACAGCGCAGAGACGCCGGTGGCGATTATTGAGAACGGCACGCGCGCCAGCCAGCGGGTGATGATCACCACGCTGGGGCAGCTGGCAGCAACGGTCGTGCGCGAGCAGGCGCAGTCACCGGCGCTGCTGCTGGTAGGCGAAGTAGTGCGCTTCTACCGCGCCACCGATTGCGTTGATTCACTGCGGAATGGCGTGGTGACGGCGTCATGACGGGCGCACTGCATTGCCGTCTGCCAGCAGGCTATCGGCAATATCCAGCATGGCCCGCAAGCGATCCATGTGCCGGAGATCCTGATGATAGCCCACCCATATTTCGCGCGAAGGGGGAGCCCCCGCTATGTCGATGCGCTGCAATCCTGGCGTCATATCGCCCAGGGGTTGCGGCAGCACGGCCACGCCCATACCCTGCAGGCACATCTGCGCCTGAATAGCCCGGCTGGTGCTGGTAAAGACGCGCCGCGAGCGGGGAAAGTGCTCCAGCAGCCAGGCGACGTCAGGGAAGTGCGACTGGGCGGTGTTCATCAGAATCAGTCCTGCTGCCGCTGAATCCTGTTGCATCGCCAGGGCGAGCTCTGGCGTGCCGTAGAGCCCGTAGTGCAGGGGCATCAGGCGGCGCTGCACAATATCCGGCTCGGTAAAAGGGATAAGGCGAAAAGCCACGTCGGCGTCCCGGCGCGATAAGTTGAGTAACCGGTAACTGGCGATCACCTCTGGCACGATGGCAGGGTGGCGGCGCGTCAGTTCGGCCAGAACGGGCGCGAGCACGGCAGTGGTAAACCACTCCGCGGATGAGATGCGCAGAATGCCCTCCAGCCGCTCGTGGTTGCCCGCCAGGCGCCGCTCCAGCGCCAGCGCAGAGTTCTCCATCGACTCCGCGAGGTTCAGCACCGCATCGCCGGCGTCCGTTAACACTAATCCCTCCCGGGTGCGGCGGAACAGCGCCTGCTGTGCCTCCTCCTCCAGCGCTTTTATCCGGCGACCCACCGTGGGATGGCTTACGCCCAGCGTGCGCGCCGCCTCGCCGTAAGAGCCTTTGCGCATAACGGCCAGGAAGATGCGGATGTCGCTCCAGTCCATATTACTACCCCGTTCAAAAATGAACATTGAATATACAGATATGGCAGTTCCTAAACAATGCTGTACGGTGCACGCTGCTATCTCAAATTCATACATTTCATCAGGATTAAAAGAGATGACCACTTTACAAAACAGCGTTGCCATTGTTACCGGTGCTTCAAAGGGCATTGGCGCCGGCATTGCCCGCCAGCTGGCCGCCGATGGCGCGCAGGTTATTGTGAACTATACATCCGATCGGCAGGGCGCTGATGCGGTCGTGGCCGCTATTCTCGCCGCCGGCGGTAAAGCTGTGGCGGTCGCAGCGGATGTCACGGATAAAATGCAGGTCGATGCACTGATCCAGACGGCTATTGCGACATTCGGACAACTGGACATTGTGGTGAACAACGCCGGTATCTATCAGTTTGCCCGCATTGAAGAGACCACGGAAGCGCTGTACCGCAGGCAGTTCGATATCAATGTTCTCGGGCCGCTGCTGGTTGCGGCGGCGGCTACGCCGCATATGAAGCGAGGCGGCAGCATTATTAATATCAGCTCCGTGGTGACACAGGTATTTGTGGCGGAGAGCGCGATCTACAGCGGCAGCAAAGGGGCGATTGATGCGATTACCGGTGTGCTGGCGCGTGAACTTGGCCCGCGCGGCATTCGTGTTAACACAGTCAGTCCGGGGCTGATTGAGACGGAAGGTACGCATACAAGCGGTGCGATGGGCTCCGAATTTCAGCGCTGGAATGAGAGCCAAACGCCGCTGGGCCGCATCGGTCAGGTAGAGGATATTGCGCCGATCGTCTCCTGGCTTGCCTCCGCTCAGGCGGGTTGGATCACCGGAGAGACCGTGATGGCCTCCGGCGGGATGCGCTGACGACGGGCGCAATTTTACTTATGGCTAAATAAACCCCCCTTTTTCTCGCTTAATCCACGCTTTAGCCGTGGGCGGTTTTGGCATTCTATGCTCAGAATTCCTGCCAGCTGAGGTATGTCGTGGCTGAAGAGAGCAACGAGGACAAAACAGAATCGCCCACACCCCACCGACTTGAAAAAGCGCGTGAGGAGGGGCAGGTTCCGCGTTCGCGCGAACTGACCTCGGTGTTAATGCTGATGGCCGGACTATTAATCATCTGGCTGGGCGGCAGCAATATGGCTGACCGCCTGGCCAGCATGGTCGCTACCGGCTTCCGCTTTGACCACGGCATGGTCAGCGACGACAAAATCATCGTTTCGCATATTGGTAACCTCATCATGCAGGCGGTAGTGGCGCTGCTGCCGCTGATGTCCGGGCTGGTGATTGTGGCGATTGCCGCGCCGATGCTGCTGGGTGGGATCAATATCAGCGGCAAATCCATCAAGTTCGATTTCAAGAAGCTCAATCCGCTGCCGGGTATTCAGCGCATGTTTTCCGGCCAGACCTGGGCTGAACTGCTGAAGGCCATCCTCAAAGCCGTGCTGGTTGGCCTGGTGGCCGGCTGGTATCTGTGGAGTCACTGGCAGGAGATGCTGCGCCTGATGAGCGAATCACCGATCAACGCGCTACGGCACGGCCTGACGATGACTGCCATCAGCTGTGCGCTGGTGATGCTGGGTTTGATTCCGATGGTCGGCTTTGACGTGTTCTGGCAGCTCTACAGCCACATTAAAAAGCTGCGTATGACGCGTCAGGAGATCCGCGACGAGCATAAGCAGAATGAGGGGGATCCGCACGTCAAAGGGCGTATTCGCCAGGCGATGCGCGCCGCCGCACGTCGCCGCATGATGGCCGATGTGCCGAAAGCGGACGTTATCGTCACGAACCCGACGCACTACTCGGTGGCGCTGCAGTATCAGGAGGGCAAGATGGGCGCACCTAAAGTCATTGCCAAAGGGGCGGGCGATATTGCGCTGCGCATCCGCGAAATTGCTAAAGAGCACCGCGTACCGATTCTTGAAGCGCCGCCGCTGGCGCGTGCGCTCTATCGTCACACGGAGATTGGTCAGTTCATTCCCGGCGCGCTATATGCCGCGGTGGCGGAAGTACTGGCCTGGGTCTGGCAGCTGCGCCGCTGGAAGCGTGAAGGCGGCCTGATTCCAACCAAACCTAAACATCTGCCGGTTCCGGCAGAGATGGACTTTGCAGGAGAGAACAGAAACGATGGCTAATCTGGCCGAAAAGCTGCGTTTACCGGGCAATTTTAAAGACACGCAGTGGCAGGTGCTGGCTGGGCCGGTGCTGATCATGCTGATCCTGTCGATGATGGTCTTGCCGCTGCCGGCATTCATCCTCGACCTGCTGTTTACCTTCAATATTGCGCTGTCAATTATGGTGCTGCTGGTCGCGATGTTTACCCAGCGCACGCTGGAATTCGCCGCGTTCCCGACCATTCTGCTGTTCTCTACGCTGCTGCGTCTGGCGCTTAACGTCGCCTCAACGCGTATTATCCTGCTGGAGGGGCACACCGGTGCTGATGCGGCGGGGCGCGTGGTTGAAGCCTTCGGCCACTTCCTGGTGGGTGGCAACTTTGCCATCGGTATCGTGGTGTTCGTGATCCTCGTTATCATCAACTTTATGGTTATCACCAAAGGTGCCGGACGTATTGCTGAAGTGGGGGCCCGTTTCGTACTGGACGGTATGCCGGGTAAGCAGATGGCGATCGATGCCGATCTGAACGCCGGATTGATTGGTGAAGAGGAGGCCAAGCGCCGCCGCTCGGAAGTGACGCAGGAGGCCGATTTCTACGGCTCCATGGACGGTGCCAGTAAGTTTGTCCGCGGTGACGCCATCGCCGGTATCCTGATCATGGTGATTAACGTGATCGGCGGCCTGCTGGTTGGCGTGGTGCAGCACGGTATGGATCTGGGGCATGCGGGTGAAACCTATACGCTGCTGACCATCGGTGACGGTCTGGTAGCTCAGATTCCGGCGCTGGTGATCTCGACGGCTGCGGGCGTCATCGTGACGCGCGTCAGTACCGATCAGGACGTCGGCGAACAGATGGTAGGCCAGCTGTTTAACAACCCGCGCGTGCTGATGCTGAGCGCCGGCGTTATTGGTCTGCTGGGCCTGGTGCCGGGCATGCCAAACTTTGTGTTCCTGCTGTTCACCGCCGCACTGCTGGGTCTGGCCTGGTGGTTACGCGGGCGCGAAATGCAGCCGAAAGTGCAGACGGAGAGCTCCAGCCTGGTGAAAACGCAGGAGACCCCGGCAACGGTGGAGGCCTCGTGGACCGACGTGCAGCTGGAGGATTCGCTGGGCATGGAGGTGGGGTATCGCCTGATTCCGATGGTGGATCATCTGCAAAACGGCGAGCTGCTGGGGCGTATCCGCAGTATCCGTAAGAAAGTTGCGCAGGAGGTGGGTTTCCTGCCGCCGGTGGTGCATATCCGTGACAACATGGAGCTGCCGCCTGCCCGCTATCGCATTCTGATGAAAGGGGTGGAGATAGGCAGCGGCGATGCGTATCCGGGGCGCTGGATGGCGATCAATCCGGGAACGGCGGCGGGCTCACTGCCTGGTGAGCCGACGATCGATCCGGCCTTTGGCCTGGCCGCTATCTGGATTGACAGCGCGCTGAAAGAGCAGGCGCAGATTCAGGGTTATACCGTCGTTGAGGCCAGTACCGTGGTGGCGACGCACCTGAATCACCTGATTGGTCAGTATGCCAGCGAGCTGTTTGGGCGCCAGGAGGCGCAGCAGCTACTGGATCGCGTGACGCAGGAGATGCCGAAGCTGACAGAAGATCTGGTGCCGGGCGTGATCACCCTGACCACGCTGCATAAAGTGCTGCAAAACCTGCTGACGGAACGCGTGTCGATTCGCGACATGCGCACCATTATTGAGACGCTGGCCGAGCATGCGCCGGTGCAGAACGATCCGCAGGAGCTGACCAGCGTGGTGCGCGTGGCGCTGGGCCGTGCGATTACGCAGCAGTGGTTCCCGGGTAACGGCGAAGTGCAGGTGATTGGTCTGGATGCCACGCTGGAGCGTTTGCTGCTGCAGGCGCTGCAGGGCGGTGGCGGCCTGGAGCCGGGGCTGGCCGATCGTCTGCTGGTGCAGGCACAGGCGGCACTGCAGCAGCAGGAGATGACCGGGGCGCCGCCGGTGCTGCTGGTTAATCATCCGCTGCGAGCTCTGCTGGCGCGGTTCCTGCGCCGCAATCTGCCGCAGCTGGTGGTGCTGTCGAATATGGAGCTGACCGATAACCGTCAAATCCGTATGACATCGACCATCGGAGGTAAATGATGCGTCGCAGTTTTCAGCTGTTAATGCTGCTGTCCGCTATGGCGCTGTCGCTTAGTGCGGACGCGGCCAGCGGCGCGTGGAGTGCCAGCGTGAGCGGGCCGGGTCTGGGCGCCCGCGGCAACTGGTTGCTCTCGCCTGCGTTAAAGGCGCCATCCGCTGCGCCAGGCGTAATCTCCACCGTTAACTGGCGCTATACGCTGAGCCGGCCGGCACCATCCGGGCTGGTGGTACGGTTGTGTGCCAGCCAGCGCTGCGTGGAGCTGGACGGCGCCAGCGGCACGACGCGCGGCCTGGCTAACGTCACAGCGGATGAAACGCTGCATCTGGCGTTTGGTTTTCAGGGAGAGGGCGCGTTGCCGCCCGGCCTGCGCGTGGTAAGCAGTGAAGTGACGGTGAATTATCAGTAAAGGATAAGGCGATAAGTCGCATGGCGAGGCGCTATGATTGAGTGCTGCATCCGCAATGGCGCACCTGGCGGGCTGTGAAAACCCACACATTTTATCGCTGTGAATACTGCACACGGTCAGAAGGAAGAGCGTGCACGCCCCGGCACGGCAACGGCCGCATCCATGCGGATCTGGGCACGCGACATCCTTGCCGCGTGACGTCCGGGCTTACCTCGCTCTCCCTTCTTCCCTCAAATGTCGATATCGCTGTTTGTAAAACCTAACCTCTTTAACTTTCGGAGTGGCGATCCGCAGGGCCGCCAGATGCGCCGATATCGCATTCAGCCATGGCAGCCCTGATGATCGCCATTAACGACGCTGCGGTTTTAACTTACATACGCTCGACGGTTTTAATGCCCAGCGTATCAAGGCCCTGCTTCAGCGTCTTCGCGGTCAGCGCTGCCAGTTGCAGACGGCTGTTACGTACCTGCGCATCCTCAGCAGAGAGAATCGGGCAGTGCTCGTAGAAGCCTGAGAACAGACCTGCCAGATCGTAGAGGTATGCACACATAACATGCGGCGTGCCGTCGCGCGCCACCTGCGTGATCACCTCTTCAAACTGCAGCAAACGGGTCGCCAGCAGCGCTTCACGATCGTCAGTTAATACGATGTCGCCGCTCAGGCTATCCGCATCAATCCCGGCTTTACGGAACACAGACAGCACGCGGGTATAGGCGTACTGCATGTAGGGGGCGGTGTTGCCCTCAAACGCCAGCATGTTGTCCCAGTCGAAGATGTAATCGGTGGTGCGGCTTTTGGACAGATCGGCATATTTTACCGCGCCGATGCCGACCACTTCCGCCAGGTCTTTTAACTCCTGTGCGCTCATCTCCGGATTCTTCTCGCTCACCAGCGTATGGGCGCGTTCAACCGCTTCATCCAGCAGATCGGCCAGCTTAATGGTGCCGCCGCTGCGGGTTTTAAA
>Ga0157361_1000347_pt1 | contig 20257 bp, 18 predicted proteins | sample AttlaeALBM2_FD_111481 | JGI IMG/M metagenome (GOLD analysis project Ga0157361, IMG submission 111481) | Fungus gardens microbial communities from leaf cutter ant in Ribeirão Preto, State of São Paulo, Brazil - Atta laevigata ALBM2 | ecosystem: Host-associated > Fungi > Mycelium > Unclassified ...
GATCAGAATCAGGGCGACCAGGCTAAAGCGCTCGCTTATGTGAAAGCGCTGTTTAAAAATGTTGAGGTGCAGGATTCCGGTGCGCGCGGCGCAACCAATACGTTTGTAGAGCGCGGAATAGGCGACGTACTGATCGCCTGGGAAAACGAAGCGTATCTGGCGGTAGAAAAACTGGGTAAAGATAAGTTTGAAATCGTGACGCCAGGCGAGTCTATTCTTGCAGAGCCAACGGTTTCTGTAGTGGATAAAGTGGTCGACGCGCAGGGTACACGCAGCGTGGCGGAAGCTTACCTGAAATATCTCTACTCGCCGGAAGGCCAGACTATCGCGGCGCAGAACTTCTATCGTCCGCGTGATGCAGAGGTCGCGAAGAAGTTCGCCAGTACCTTTGCACCAGTAAAACTCTTCACCGTAGATGAGAAATTTGGCGGCTGGAGTAAAGCGCAGAAAGATCACTTCGCCGACGGTGGCAGCTACGATCAGGTTATGAAGCCCTGATTACCCACTATGAGCGATAAAAAAGGTCAGCTTTTAGCTGACCTTTTTTTGTATAAAAATCGATATATGATAGTCATCACGCTGTGTAACTGATTAAAATAAGACCATTTCATCAGTGGCTAAGGGATTGATTATGAAAGAAAGGAATCGGTTTTTATCAGGCCTGGTGTGGAGTCTGGTTATCATTATTGTCATGCTGAGCATAGCCATTTTTTATTATTACCGGAATGGCGAGGCGCTGTGGCGGATTGTAAGCGAACAGTGTGTGCCCGCTATGGCGCAACACAGCAAACCAGCCCCTTGCAAAGAAGTTAATCTCCGGCAGGGTCATGTTATCTACAAAGATATTAAAGGCCCGCATCATTATCTGTTGATGCCCATCGAAAAAATATCTGGTATGGAAAGTCCGGTGTTGCTGGACCCGGACACGCCCAACTTTTTCGCGGCTGCCTGGCAGCATCGCGATCTGCTGGTTCAGGGCAGTCAGCCAGTCAGCGATAGCGCATTTTCTCTGGCGATCAATGCGCAGTATGGACGCTCTCAAAATCAGCTGCATATCCATCTCTCCTGTCTGCGTCCGGAGGTGCGTCAGCAGCTCGATAGTCAGGCATCTCACCTGCATGACGCGTGGCAGCCTGTGACAATAAACCGGCATCGCTATCTGGTTCGCGCAATCTCTGAAGCACACTTGTTCAATCAAAGTGCGTTTATCCGTCTGGCGAAAGAAGTGGCAGGGGCGCGCGAAAAAATGGGGCACTATGGGATGGCATTGACAGCATTACCGGATGGCCGATTAGCGTTGCTGGCGCTGGAGCGTAACTGGCTGATGCTGAATGGTGGATCGGCAGGCGAACTCCAGGATTATCAGTGTCAGCTGCTCAATAAGTAAATGTACAAAAAAGGCGGCCGTAAGGCCGCCCTGAAACAGGTTATAAAAAAGCTTATGCTTTTTTCGCTGCTGCCGCCGCTTTTACGATTACGGCAAAGGCGTCTGCTTTCAGCGATGCGCCGCCTACCAGCGCCCCGTCGATATCGGGCTGGGTAAAGAGTTCAGCCGCATTTTTATCGTTTACTGAGCCGCCATACTGAATAATGACCTGCTGTGCGACAGCGGCATCTTTCTTCGCAATATGATCGCGAATAAATTTGTGCACCGCCTGCGCCTGCGCTGGCGTGGCCGACTTGCCGGTGCCGATAGCCCAGACGGGTTCATAGGCGATGACTGCACCTTCAAACGCTGCTGCGCCCTGAGTTTCCAGCACGGCATCCAGCTGACGCGCGCACACTTCTTCGGTTTTGCCTGCTTCATTTTCCGCTTCGGTTTCGCCGATGCAGAGTACCGGCACCAGACCTGCCTCTTTCAGCACCGCAAACTTCTTCGCGATAAATTCGTCGCTCTCTTTGTGATAAGTGCGACGCTCAGAGTGACCGATGATGATGTACTTTGCGCCGATATCTTTCAGCATCTCTGCGGAGGTTTCACCGGTGAATGCACCTGAAAGGTTAACATCGACATTCTGCGCGCCCAGCGCAATGTGGCTACCGGAAATCGCATGTTTTGCCTGATCCAGATAAATTGCCGGTGGAGCAATCGCTACACCACAGCCGTCCACGCCTGACAGCGCGGTACGCAGACCTTCAATCAGCTCGCCGGTCATCTGCTTGCTGCCATTCAGTTTCCAGTTACCCATAACCAGTGGATGTCGCATTCGTTCCTCCGCATTACGCGATTCATGAAATAGCGCTGCCGTCATGGCAGCGATGTCTGCCAGACAGTATAGAGATCAAAAGGGGCGCTGGCTTTGCTTTTCGTCACTTCTGCCTGCGATATCAGGGAGTAGCCAGCGTGAGCTTAATCGGCTCTACGGCAAACGTCAGGCCCTTGTCGCCATTGTCAGCCACCACAAAGCGCAGTGCGCCCTCCGTGCGGCTGAAATAGCGAACGCCTTTGCCGGCGCTCAGTAACGCGTCCAGCTTCTGGCGTCCCTCTTCGGGCGAGAGTCCCGGCACGAAATAGCGCAGCAGAGCGCTCATATAATTCATCGCCTGCAGCTGAGCCTGCTTCATCTCCGGACCCGGCACCGGCAGCCAGGTGATCTGCAGCGTTTTAATCTTTCCGGTGCCCTGTTCCAGCGCAGTGGAAGAGTAAAGCGTTTCGCTGATTTTGCTGGCTGCGCGCGTCAGATGGCTCTTGTCATCACGATTGTCTATTGCACGATATTCCAGCAGCGGCAGTGCAGGATTAGCCGCGTTATAGCTTTCACGAAACTGCGCGATCGTCATATCAAACGCAGGCGCGCCCGTCAGCAGATAAGGCGCCACCGGCAGATGCGCACTGCGATCGGGTGGCGGCTCGTCTGCCCGGGCGGGAGATGACAGCGCGCAGCTAAGCAGCAGCGCGGCTGACAGTTTCTTCATTGCATCGGCCCTGAATCATTCACTTATGGCAGATTAAAACGGGTTTTACCGCCGAAAGTCAAAATCCGCGCGGTGAAAAGCGTGGCGGGATGTTACGGCATCCTTACCAGTAGTGTTCGCTGGTCATGTGGCCCGGCTTGCGTTTGAAATGTTTGCGCATATCGCGGCTCTCTTTCAGCAGCTGCTGGGTATCGCGCACCATCTGTGGATTACCACACAGCATAACGTGGCTGCTCTCTGCGTCGAGCGACAGACCCACGGCACGCTCCAGCTCACCGCTCTCAATCAGCTGCGGTACCCGGCCCTGCAGCGAACCCGGGCTGTTTTCACGGCTGACCACGGTCTGAATCTGCAGCTTGCCCGCATACCGCTGCTGCAGCGTCTGCATCAGCGGCAGAAAGCTAAGGTCGCTGGCATAGCGCGCAGCGTGAATCAGGACAATATGGTCAAAGCGATCCAGACCTTCGCCCTGCTGTAAAATTGACAGGTAGGGGCCGATGGCGGTGCCGGTCGCCAGCATCCACAGGGTGCGGCAGTCAGGGATTTCATCCAGGGTGAAAAAGCCGGCTGCCTCTTTGGTCAGCATGACGTGATCACCCGGCTGCAGCGCCTGCAGGCGCGGACTGAGTTTACCCTCCGGTACGGTGACCAGATAAAACTCCAGCAGCGGATCGTCGGGGGCGTTAACGTAGGAGTAAGCGCGCTGCACGCGCTCACCCTCTATTTCCAGCGCCAGTTTGGCAAACTGCCCGGCGATAAACCGATCGATAGGGGCAGTAACGCGCAGGCTGAACAGCGCGTCGGTCCAGTTTTTCACCTCTTTAACTTCTGCATTAATCCACTCGGCCATAGGTGCTCCTGTTGAATTCTCCCGGTTATCGCTATCTTTACCAGCCCGCTCTGCGCTTGTCAGCCCGGCGGCGGCGAAAGCGCTCTTTGCGACAAATCCGCCGCACAGATCACTACCTGTAGCAACCTGTTTACAGTCTGGTACAGGAGGTTGACGGCTGGCAACCTGGCTTCCTGCAGCTCAGCTCTCGATTTGCCACGTAATCCTGATATTTTTGCCGCCATTACTGCCGGCGAACCCTAAGTGCTGCCGGCGCGTTCTTTTTTCAGGCTGATATCGTGTTCCATGCAGATCGATAAAACTCAAAACCGTTTTCTGTTATTCATGCTGATTGTGCTGGTGGCCGTGGGTCAGATGGCACAAACCATTTATGTGCCCGCTATGGCAGTAATGGCAGAAGCGCTCAACGTGCGCAGCGGCGCAATGCAGCAGGTCATGGCGGCCTATCTGATCACCTATGGCGGATCGCAGCTGATCTACGGCCCGCTCTCGGACAGCGTCGGACGTCGCCCGGTGATCCTTACCGGCATGACGATCTTTGCCTGTGGTGCGCTGATCGCGCTGTTCGCCTCATCGCTGCAGATGCTGGTGCTGGGCAGCGCTATCCAGGGGCTCGGCACCGGCGTTGCCGGCGTTATGGCGCGCACGATGCCGCGCGATCTGTATGCCGGAACCGCGCTGCGGCGGGCCAACAGCCTGCTGAATATGGGCATTCTGGTGAGTCCGCTGCTGGCACCGGTAATAGGTGCGCTGCTGACCCGGCTGATTGGCTGGCACGCCTGCTTCGCCTTTCTGCTGCTGCTGTGCCTGGGCGTTACGGCATCTATGGCGCGCTGGCTGCCGGAAACCCGGCCGGGCGATGCACCGGCTACGCCTTTTCTGCGCCGCTACGCCACGCTGCTGAGCGACGGCAATTTTATCCGTTATCTGCTGCTGCTGGTGGGCGCGCTGGCGGGCATCGCCGTCTTTGAAGCGAGCTGCGGTGTGCTGATGGGCGGCGTACTGGGACTGGATGGCCTGACCGTCAGCATTCTGTTTATTCTGCCTATTCCGGCCGCCTTTTTTGGTGCCTGGTTTGCCGGCCGGGAAGAGACCTCCTGGCATACGCTGATGTGGTATGGGGTAAACAGCTGCCTGCTGGCTGGCCTGCTGATGTGGATCCCGTCATGGTTTGGCGTAATGAATATCTGGACGCTGCTGGTGCCGGCGGCGCTGTTTTTCTTCGGTGCCGGCATGCTGTTCCCGCTGGCAACATCGGGTGCCATGGAGCCTTACGCCTGGCTGGCGGGCAGCGCCGGAGCGCTGATTGGCGGCCTGCAGAACCTGGGCTCAGGAGTGGTCGCGTGGCTCTCTGCCCTGCTACCGCAGCACGATCAGTCCAGCCTTGGCCTGCTGATGTTTGTCACGTCGCTGGTGATGCTGCTGTGCTGGTGGCCGCTCTCACGTCATCCCGAGAGCGGCAAGCAGACGGTTACAGGATAAACGGGTGCAGCGCCGTATCCTTGCGATCCAGATAGTGGATCGACTGGATGCGGCGAATGGTACGCGACTTGCCGCGTACCAGCAGCGTCTCGCTGGTGGCGATATTGCCGTTACAGGTAATGCCCTTCAGCAGATCGCCGCTGGTGATGCCGGTGGCCGCAAAAATCACGTTGTCGTTGCGCGCCATCTCATTCAGTGTTAACACGCTGCCCACCGCAATCCCCATTTCCGCGCAGCGCAGCAGCTCCTGTTCGCCCAGCCGGCGATTCTCTTCGCTCTCTCCTTTAACCTGATGCCGCGCCAGCAGGCGTGCCTGCATGTCACCATCCATGGCACGGATCACGGCTGCCGAGACGACACCTTCAGGCGCGCCGCCGATGCCATACAGCACATCGACTTCACTGTCAGGCATACAGGTGAGGATCGACGCGGCCACATCGCCATCGGGAAAAGCAAACACGCGCACGCCGAGCGCCTGCAGCTGGGCAATAACTGCGTCATGGCGTGGCTTCGCCAGAATGGATACCGTCAGCTGCGCGAGCGGCTTACCGAGCGCAATGGCGATATTTTTAAGATTGGTTTCCAGCGGCAGACTGAGGTCGATAGCGCCGCGCGCTCCCGGTCCGACGATCAGCTTCTCCATGTACATATCTGGTGCGTGCAGAAAGCTGCCTTTATCGCCGACTGCCAGCACCGCCAGCGCGTTAGCCTGGCCCAGAGCGGTCATGCGCGTGCCTTCAATCGGATCGACCGCAATGTCCACGGCATCACCCTGACCGGTGCCGACCTGCTCGCCGATATAGAGCATCGGCGCCTCATCAATTTCGCCTTCACCGATAACGATGCGGCCATCAATGTTGATGGTGTTGAGCATAATGCGCATGGCGTTAACGGCGGCGCCGTCGGCCGCATTTTTATCGCCACGCCCTAACCAGCGATAGCCAGCCAGCGCTGCCGCTTCGGTGACACGGGAAAATTCAATTGCGAGTTCGCGTTTCATGGTTTGCACCTGACAGAAAAACAGGCGGGCAGTGTAGCACAGCGGTAAAAGCGGGAGAGGGGGAAACCCGCGGCACGGACCGCGGGCAGGGGGTTACTTACGCTTCATCTTCCCAGGCTTTGGCACGGGCAACCGCTTTCTGCCAGCCCGCGTAGCGCAGGTTGCGTTCAGTGGTTTCGATGCCAGGGCGGAATTCGCGCTCCACGACGGCTTTAGCACGCACCTCGTCCAGATCGTTCCAGAAGCCGACGGCCAGGCCTGCCAGATAGGCTGCGCCCAGCGCCGTGACCTCACGCACTTCCGGACGTTCAACGCGGGTGCCGAGAATGTCAGACTGGAACTGCATCAGGAAGTTGTTCGCGACAGCGCCGCCGTCAACGCGCAGCGACTGCAGGCGGGTGCCGGCGTCGTTCTGCATCGCTTCCAGTACATCGCGCGTCTGATAGGCGATCGACTCCAGCGTCGCGCGGATAATGTGGTTGGCATTGGCACCGCGCGTCAGGCCGAAGATAGCACCACGGGCATAGGGGTCCCAGTAAGGCGCGCCCAGGCCGGTAAATGCCGGCACCATATAGACGCCGTTCGTATCTTTAACTTTCAGCGCAAAATATTCTGAATCGGTGGAGTCGTTGATCAGCTTCATTTCGTCGCGCAGCCACTGAATCGAGGCGCCGCCGATAAATACGGCACCTTCCAGCGCATAGTTCACTTCGCCACGCGGGCCGCAGGCGATAGTGGTCAGCAGGCCGTGGGTAGAGGTTACCGCTTCAGTACCGGTATTCATCAGCATAAAGCAGCCGGTACCGTAGGTATTTTTCGCCATGCCAGGCTGTACGCAGAGCTGGCCATACAGGGCCGCCTGCTGATCACCCGCAATCCCGGCGATCGGAATACGCGTGCCGCCTTTACCGCCAATGTTGGTCTGACCATAAATTTCAGAAGAGCCTTTAACTTCCGGCAGCATTTCGCGCGGAATGTCGAGGATCTCCAGCATGCGTGCATCCCACTCCAGCTTGTGGATGTTATACATCATGGTACGCGAGGCGTTGGTATGGTCAGTGATATGCACACGGCCCTGCGTCATCTTCCAGACCAGCCAGGTATCCACGGTACCAAACAGCAGCTCGCCGCGTTTCGCACGCTCGCGTGCGCCTTCGACGTGATCGAGGATCCATTTCACTTTGGTGCCGGAAAAGTAAGGGTTAATCACCAGACCCGTGGTGTGCTGGATATACTCTTCCAGTCCCTCTTTCTTCAGCTTATTACAGTAGTCAGCGGTGCGCGGATCCTGCCAGACAATGGCATTGTAGATAGGTTTGCCGGTCTCTTTATCCCAGACGATGGCGGTTTCACGCTGGTTAGTGATACCGATAGCGGCGATCTGATCGGAGTTAATGTCAGCGTGTGCCAGCACTTCCACCAGCGTTGAGCTCTGTGAAGCCCAGATATCCATCGGGTCATGCTCAACCCAGCCCGCTTTCGGGTAGATCTGCGTAAACTCACGCTGTGAAACAGCAACGATGTTGGCGTCATGGTCGAGTACGACGGCACGGGAGCTGGTAGTACCCTGATCGAGCGCGACGATATATTTTTTATCTGGCGTAGTCATAATAATGTCCTGATGATTAAGAGTGAAACTTACGCTTTACGCTGTTCAGCGCGCGCTACAGGTTTTTCTGTTTTGCTGGTTTCTGCGATGTTTACCGGCAGGTGGCGACCAATCAGCGCACGATAGCTAAAGGCACCCAGACATGCACCCACCAGCGGACCAAACACAGGCACCAGGAAGTAAGGAATATCTTTGCCGCCGGTGAAGGCTACGTCACCCCAGCCAGCGATAAAGGCAAACAGTTTCGGTCCAAAGTCACGTGCCGGGTTGAGCGCAAAGCCGGTCAGGGGACCCATTGAACCACCGATAATAGCAACCAGCAGACCAATCAGCAGCGGCGCCAGCGGGCCACGCGGTACGCCATTGCCATCGTCAGTCAGCGCCATGATAACCGCCATCAGTACGGCTGTGATCACCATCTCTACCAGAAACGCCTGACCGACCGTGATGTGCGGATTAGGATAAGTAGAGAAGATACCCGCCAGGTCGAGGCTCTGCACGCTGCCACGCACCATTTGATGGCTCGCTTCATAATCGAAAAACAGATTGTAATAAAGGCCGTATACCAGTGCAGCGGCACAGAAGGCGCCGGCAACCTGCGCCAGAATGTAAGGTAAAACTTTACGCCCTTCAAAATTAGCAAACAGGCAGAGCGCCACGGTGACCGCCGGATTGAGATGCGCGCCGGAGACGCCCGCACTCAGATAGACCGCCATCGAAACAGCCAGACCCCAGATGATGCAGATTTCCCACTGACCGAATGCCGCACCGGCCAGCTTCAGCGCAGCCACACAGCCCGCGCCAAAAAAGATAATCAAACCGGTGCCGAGAAACTCGGCGATACATTGACCTTTGAGTGTGTTCGTTGTCTGACTCATAATGGAATTCCTGAAGCGAGGTTAAATGTTATCAGTTTTTGTTCTCAATCCCTGAGTCGCCCAGCGCTAATGTAGGGTTGATGTGAATTTATCGTTAACGAACATAAACGAGAAATAGCGAAATTGAATTCTGTGTACTGCGTCATAAAAATGCGCGTTTTCGCGTCTTTTACCTTTCTTTAAGGCCAATTAATCTGCCTCTTAACGCACTTAGCGCATCATGACTGGCAACGGGTTTATTTTTTAAGCATTAGCTGAAAAGTGTTACAGACTGGCCGCCAATGCCCCGTGCCGCTGGACTTGCCGGGTTTGGCTACATACAATCGGGACAACATGGCTGTATGCGTCTTTATTGAGGCAGCTACAGCTTCATCAACGCCTTGCGAGTTTTAGGAGAGGTCAGAACGATGTCATTTGAAGTATTTGAGAAACTGGAAGCGAAAGTACAGCAGGCGATTGATACCATCACGCTGCTGCAAATGGAAATTGAAGAGCTGAAAGAGCAGAACAATACGCTGAAAAACGAAGTGAGCCAGGCTTCCGGCAATCAGGACGCGCTGGCGCGTGAAAATCAGCATCTGAAGGAAGAGCAGCATGTCTGGCAGGAACGTCTGCGGGCACTGCTGGGAAAAATGGAAGAGGTTTAAGCACCTGCGCTTAAACCTGCGGGTGCTCAGGCACCCGTTTTTGTTTGCGGTTTACTCAATATCAAGCGCATCTTCTGACAGAATGATGCCCGTGTTATCCGCATAGAGATGATCGCCGGAGAAAAAGGTTACGCCGCCAAAGTTTACGCGTACGTCGCTCTCACCAATGCCTTCACCGGCCGCCCCAGCGGGGATAGCGGCAATCGCCTGGATGCCAATTTCCAGCTCTTCCAGTTCATCAACCTGCCGCACCGAGCCGTAAACGACCAGACCTTCCCACTCATTTTGCGCCGCAAGCCGCGCCAGCTGGGCATCCACCAGCGCACGACGTACCGAGCCACCGCCATCTACCAGCAGCACTCGTCCACGCCCGTTCTCTTCCAGCAGGTCGTAAAGCAGGCCGTTGTCTTCAAAACATTTGACTGTGGTAATCTGCCCACCGAATGAGGTGCGTCCACCGAAGTTGGAAAAAAGTGGTTCAACCACATTCACTTCTTCATGGTAGATGTCACAGAGTTCAGATGTATCGTATTTCATAAGGATGCCGTCTGTTTGCCACAGGAAAGATAAGTATATCGCTATCTGAAGAGTGTTGGCAAAATCATCACCGGCAAAAAGCAGCGCCGCATCAATATGCTGCGCAAAAAAATGCCCGGCGCAGTGGCCGGGCAGCAGAAACGATCAGAAGGGTGTTACAGGATGAAGCGGCTGAGATCTTCGTCTGCGACCAGTACATCCAGATGCTTGCCGACATACTCAGCGTCGATGGTAATGGACTCACCGTGGCGATCGCTGGCGTCATAGGAGATATCTTCCATCAGACGCTCCAGTACAGTATGCAGGCGGCGTGCACCGATATTTTCAGTGGTCTCATTAACCTGCCAGGCTGCTTCAGCAATCCTGCGGATACCATCCTCGGTGAAGTCCACATTAACGCCTTCCGTACCCATCAGCGCTTTGTACTGCACGGTGACGGAAGCGTTAGGCTCAGTAAGGATGCGCTCGAAGTCGTTCACGGTCAGCGCCTGCAGCTCAACGCGAATCGGCAGACGACCCTGCAGTTCCGGGATCAGATCGGACGGGCTGGCTACCTGGAATGCGCCGGAGGCGATAAACAGGATATGGTCGGTTTTAACCATGCCGTGCTTGGTCGAAACGGTACAGCCCTCAACCAGCGGCAGCAGATCGCGCTGCACGCCTTCGCGTGAAACGTCCGGACCAGAAGACTGGCCGCCGCGCTTACAGATTTTGTCGATCTCATCGATAAACACGATACCGTGCTGCTCTACCGCGTCGATAGCGTCCTGCTTCAGCTCTTCCGGGTTAACCAGTTTTGCCGCTTCTTCTTCAATCAGCAGCTTCATGGCATCTTTGATCTTGAGCTTGCGCGGCTTCTGTTTCTGACCGCCCAGGTTCTGGAACATGGACTGCAGCTGGCTGGTCATCTCTTCCATGCCCGGAGGTGCCATGATCTCTACGCCAGCCGGCGCGGCGGCAAGGTCGATCTCAATCTCTTTATCATCCAGCTGGCCTTCGCGCAGTTTTTTGCGGAAAGACTGACGCGCAGCTGATGGCTCGGCGTTCTGCTCTGGCTGGCCCCAGTTGTTTTTAGCCGGTGGGATCAGCACGTCGAGAATGCGCTCCTCGGCCATCTCTTCAGCACGATATTTATTCTTTTCAATCGCCTGGCTGCGCACCATTTTGATGGCGGAGTCGGTCAGATCGCGGATAATCGAATCGACCTCTTTACCGACATAGCCAACTTCGGTGAATTTTGTCGCTTCAACTTTAATGAACGGGGCGTTGGCCAGCTTCGCCAGACGACGGGCAATTTCGGTTTTACCGACGCCGGTCGGGCCAATCATCAGGATATTTTTCGGGGTCACTTCGTGACGCAGCTCTTCGTCAAGCTGCATGCGGCGCCAGCGGTTACGCAGCGCAATGGCAACCGCTTTTTTAGCGCCGTCCTGGCCGATGATAAAGCGATTAAGCTCGCTGACAATCTCGCGTGGAGTCATCTCAGACATGATTCAGGTCCTTACGCCTTAGACGGTAATTCTTCGTAGTTAATATTATGGTTGGTGTAGATACAGATATCGCCGGCGATGTTCAGCGCTTTCTCAACAATATCGTGTGCACCAATGTCGGTATTTTCCAGCAGCGCGCGTGCCGCTGCCTGGGCGTAGGGGCCGCCGGAGCCGATCGCTATCAGGTCGTTTTCCGGCTGAATAACATCGCCGTTACCGCTGATGATCAGCGAAGAGTTCTCATCCGCTACCGCCAGCAGCGCTTCAAGACGGCGCAGCATGCGATCGGTCCGCCAGTCTTTTGCCAGCTCAACCGCGGCTTTAACCAGATGACCCTGATGCATTTCCAGCTTACGCTCAAACAGTTCAAACAGGGTAAAGGCGTCGGCAGTGCCGCCCGCAAAGCCCGCAATCACTTTATCGTTGTAAAGACGACGCACTTTTTTGACGTTGCCTTTCATTACGGTGTTGCCAAGCGTTGCCTGGCCATCACCACCAATAACGACCCGGCCGTTGCGTCGTACACTTACTATTGTTGTCACGGGCAGACCCCTTGTTGCAGTTGAAAAAAGACACCGCGCACCCGGCGCGGCGTATCATGCAAACAGATATGGGGTGGGTTAAGAAGGTTTCAACCCCTCAGGGCGATGGGGTTTGTCTTAATTCGGCTACGCCTGCTCCCGGCGGTAGAGTGAGGCCGGGAGCAGGGCTCAGGCTATCAGGGCAGGGCGAGCGGAATACAGCTGCCGTGACCGGAACTGTGCAGCCGCTTCACGGTACTGTCAGCTTTACTCCGATCTTTAAACGGACCAATCACCACGCGATTCCAGCCGCCGCCGGTCGTGATACGGCTTTCAAAACCTTCAAAAGCGAGACCGGCGCGCACAGATTCCGCCTGATCGCTGCCTTTAAAGGAGCCACACTGCACCATCCAGCGCTGTGTGGAGGCTTTCTCTTCCGGCTTCACTTTGGTGGTTTCTGGTTTTGCCTGCTGTACCGGTGCCGGTCGTTCAGCCTGCTGCTGCTGCTGGCGCTGCTGAGCCTGCAACTGCTGCTGACGCTGCTGCTGTGCCTGTATCTGCTGCTGACGTTGCTGTTGCTGCTGTTGTCGTTGCTGAGTCTGCTGCTGCAGCAACTGCTGCTGCTGTGCCTGTATCTGCTGCTGACGTTGCTGCTGCTGTACCTGCTGACGCTGTAATGTCTGCTGACGCTGAGCCGGCGTCTGCTCGTTCCACGGCACTTCGTTCAGCTGCGTAGGCTGCTGGCGCATATCCGCCTGCATCTGCTCCAGCAGCTGGCGCTGTTCATCGGTCAGCTGCGTCTGCGACTGCACTTCGCCGCCGGCTGAAGGCTCAGTCGGTGAGGGAACCGTAATTTGCCGGTTTTCCAGCTCTTTGATGTATTTCCAGCGCTCTTCCGGCTTGGGCGGCAGGCCATTACCACTAACTTTATGATTCGGGATAACCGGCGTCTCTTCTTTTTTATGGTGCGCGATGAACCATAAACCACCGGCAAAAGTGACCAGTACTGCGGCAGCGAGCACTACCATCAGTTTCGATATACCCGATCCGCCTTTGCTTTTTTTGCTGCTGCTGCGACCGGCGGGTTTTTTGCGACGCGTCCCTGTTGAACGCCCGCGGCCTACATAATCTCTCTGTGCCACTTTCGTCCTGATACCTTCAAAATGCCTGCGGGCGTAGACCCTGAACAGTGTGAGTTGCAGCCAGCCTGGCTACAGCTTGAAAAATGACGGGTATAAATGAGGTGTAAACCGCCCGGCAATGAATGCGCCATGTTACTCAAGGGTGCGAACTTTGACCAGCAGAGTCTGCCTTCAGAATCTGCTGAAAATGTGCAGTGCGGCACGTGTGACCTAACGCTTTTTAGCCGGTGCTGTACTGCCGCGCACGCGCAGTTCTGCATCCAGCAGGCGCGAACCATTATTTACCCGCTTGCCCTGCAGCTCATCCAGCAGCAGCAGCATCGCTTCGCGGCCAATATCAAAGCGCGGCTGCGCCACGGTAGTCAGGGGCGGTTCGTAATAGCGCGCCAGCTCAATATCATCAAAGCCAACGATGGAGAGATCCTGCGGAATGCGCATCCCCAGTTTGCGCGCCTGATTCATGGCGCCCAGCGCCATCAGATCGCTGTGACAGAATAGCGCTTCCGGGGGCTGCGGCAGACTCATCAGCTGTTTCAGGGCGCGGGCACCGGCTTCAAACGAGAAATCACCGCGTACGATAAACATCGGTTCAACGGGGATGCTGCTGCGGCGCAGCGCCTGAATATAACCCTGCAGCCGATACTGGCTGAGCGGAACCGCTTCAGGCCCGGTAATACAGGCGATACGACGATGCCCGAGCTGCAGCAAATGGTTAACGGCTTCAAACGCCGCGGTCAGGTTGTCAATGTGCACGGTGGGCAGCGCCATCTCCGGCGCGAATTCATTTCCCATAACCATGGGCGGCAGGCTGCGCAGCGCTTCAGGATCGGCGTCAAACGGCAGCTGTGAACCCAGCAGCACCATGCCGTCAATCTGTCGCGTCAGCATCAGATCAAGAAAGGTTTTTTCCTGATGATCCTGATGCGCGCAGTCGCCAATCAGCACCAGGTACCCCTGCTGCGCGGCGGTGACCTCAATGCCGCGGATAATTTCGCTAAAAAAGGGATCGCAGATATCGGGCACAATCACCAGGATAGTCCGGGTTTCATTGCGTCTGGCATTGCGCGACAGGCCATGCGATGCATAGCCTGTCGCAATGACCGCCTGCTCGACTTTTTGCCGGGTTGCGGCTGACACTTTCTCCGGATTCATCAGCGCCCGGGAAACGGTCGCCGTAGAGACGCCTGCGTGCTCAGCCACATCTTTCATCGTGGCAGCAGATGAAGTTTGCTTCGGGTCCAACGTGTTACTCCTGGCGTGATACAGCGTACAGTTTGTCTGCAAGGGCCGGTCCTGGCCGGGTGATCCTATTGATAACGCATTGGCGGGCAGGGCTGTTACTTAATTTGCATAAAAACTGTGACTTGTTCGACTTTTTTCGATCTGGCTCGCAGATGCGGATGCCATCAGCTCTCGCCGGGATCGATATCCAGCGTCCATTTTACTTTGCGTGCAGCGGGCAATGTGCTCAGCAGCGGCAGCGAACTGCTTAATAACTGCTGCAGGCGTTTGCGTGACGGATGCTGCAGCAGCAGCTGCCAGCGCCACCGACCGCTGCGTTTTGGCGCCAGCGCCGGCACCGGGCCCATCAGCCAGGTGGCTTCATCTTTCAGCGGGCTCGCCTCCAGCAGATTACGCAGCTGGACGAGAAAAGCGGCAGCCTGCTGATTATCCATATCTTCGGCACGAAATAGCGCGTGGCTGGTCCAGGGCGGCAGCTGCACCGACTGGCGTTCAAGCAGCGCCTGGTCAGCAAAGGCGAAGTAGCCGCGATGCAGCAGCGTCTGCAGCAACGGATGCTCCGGATGGTGCGTCTGCAGCAGTACTTCACCCTGTTTGCCGGCGCGTCCGGCGCGACCTGCAACCTGGGTATAGAGCTGCGCGAAACGTTCTGCGGCACGAAAATCAGCCGAGAAGAGCGCGCCGTCAACGTCCAGCAGCGACACCAGCGTAACATCAGGAAAATGATGGCCTTTTGCCAGCATCTGCGTGCCCACCAGAATACGCGCGCCGCCGCGATGCACATCCGCCAGATGCTGCTCCAGCGCACCTTTACGGCTGGTAGTATCACGATCGATGCGCGAAACCGGCACGTCCGGAAACAGCGTGCCCAGCTGCTGCTCCAGCTGTTCTGTGCCTACGCCAACCGGCATCAGATGGGTTGAACCGCAGCCGGGACACTGCAGCGGCAGCGGACGCTGGCTGTCGCAATGGTGGCAGCGCAGCTGGCGGTGATGCTGGTGCAGCGTGTAGTAGCTGTCGCAGCGCTGGCATTCCGCCAGCCAGCCGCAGTCGTGGCACATCAGCGCCGGTGAAAAGCCGCGCCGGTTCAGAAACAGCAGCACCTGATTATCCGCCTGCAGGTGCTGGCGCATTTTACTGAGCAGCGCCGGCGCCAGACCACCCTTAAGCGGCTGTCCTTTCAGATCGATCAGCTGCTGCAAAGCGGGCTTTGCATTACCGGCGCGCTGGGTGAGATTAAGCTGCCGGTATTTGCCGACGCGCACGTTATGCAGCGTCTCCAGCGCGGGCGTGGCCGAACCCATGACAATCGGGATGTTCTCTTCATGTGCACGAAACACCGCCAGATCGCGGGCCTGATAACGCCAGCCCTCCTGCTGTTTATAGGAGCTGTCATGCTCTTCATCGATAATGATTACGCCAGGCCGCGCCAGCGGGGTGAACAGCGCAGAGCGCGTACCAATAATAATCGCGCTTTCGCCGCGCCGGGCGCGCAGCCAGACCGCCAGCCTTTCGCTGTCATTCAGCGCAGAGTGCAGCACATCAATCGGGGCATCAAAACGTTCCCGGAAGCGCGCAATGGTCTGCGGCGTGAGGCCAATCTCCGGCACCAGCACCAGTGCCTGCATGCCGCGTGACAGAATGTTTTCCAGGATAGTGAGATAGACCTCGGTTTTACCGGAGCCGGTGATCCCGGCCAGCAGCCACGGAACGTAGCGATCGTCTTCCGCCCGGATAGCCCCGACGGCCATGGCCTGATCGGTATTGAGCCGCAGACGCTCGCCTTTAATGGCAAAATGCGTCCGCCAGTCCGCGGCAGATGGCGCATGCTCGCGCAGCTCGCACAGCCCTTTGGCTCTGAGCGCCTGCAGAGCGGCGTCGTTAAAGCTCTGTTCGTTTACCTGATGACGATAGAGCGGTTGCTGACGCAGCGCGGCCAGCGCCTGCTGCTGCTTTGGTGCACGCTTCAGACTTTCCGGCGCCACTTCCCGTCCGGCCTCCGTGATTGCCCACTGCCACAGCGGCGCTTCCTGTGCCGGTTTCCCCTGGCGGAGCAGAACCGGTAACGCATGACTCAGCACTTCCCCGACGGGTGAATGATAGTAACCGGCCGCCCAGTTGAGGATGCGCCACAGCGCGGGCGAAAACAGACTGCTGTCATCCAGCACGGCTTCTATCGGTTTCAGCTGCTTCAGCGGCAGATCGCTGCTTTCGGTCACGCCGGTCACAATGCCAGTCAGCTTACGGTTGCCAAAAGGCACGCTGACGCGACTGCCGGTTGCCGGCTGCGCAGCGTCAGCAGGGAGCAGATAATCAAACAGGCGCGGTAGCGGGACGGGCAGGGCAACCTTTACGACGGACATTGCGATCTCTATCCAGTTCTGTAATCAGGGACGGTAGTGTACACGCTGGGGCCGCAGGCGTGTATGGCTGAGCAATGTTTGCCTCGGGCGGTTAAATTCTGTATACTATGCCGCCTCTGGTGAGATAGCTCGTCAGAGATACATTTAATGTTCAACCGCGTGTGGTGCTGTGCAGGTTCGCCTGGCATGGAGAGCGACACGGCCTTTTATGAGGTTTTCCCATGAAACAAGGTATTCACCCGAAGTACGAAGCAGTGACCATCACTTGCTCTTGCGGTAACGTGATCAACACCCGTTCTACCATGAACCACGACCTGAACCTGGACGTGTGCGGCAAATGCCACCCGTTCTACACTGGTAAGCAGCGTGTTGTTGACACCGGCGGCCGCGTTGATCGCTTCAACAAGCGTTTCAGCATTCCGGGCAGCAAAAAATAAGATTTATTTGCCGCCGGGTTATCCCGGATGCAAAAGAAAACCCAGCCTCGGCTGGGTTTTTTTATACCAGAATTTAATATTCCCAGCTATTCGGGTCGATGCCCATCTCGCGCATAATCTGCTTCGCTTCTTCCGGGATCTCATCGCTGCGCTCTTTGCGCAGGTCAACGTCGTCGGGCAGAGGCTGACCGGTAAACGCGTGCAAAAAAGCTTCACACAGCAGCTCACTGTTCGTGGCGTGACGCAGATTGTTTACCTGACGACGTGTACGCTCATCGGTTAAAATTTTAAGCACTTTCAGCGGGATAGAAACCGTTATTTTTTTAACCTGCTCGCTTTTTTTACCGTGCTCAGCGTACGGGCTGATATATTCGCCGTTCCATTCAGCCATGAGTTACCTTAATTAATAAAAGTGTTATAGGGGATGATCCGTGGATTATGCCCGATTTTTGCGTGCCTGACCGCCTGCGCCGTGGATTTTGTGCTTCAGCGCCGCGTTAATGAAGCGCATGCGCTGCTCAGCAGGCAATAACCTATAATTTTAGCGGTTATTCGCTCTGCGCTCAATCTATACGTAAAGACATTTAGATGTCCAGATGTATTGACGTCTGTTAGCGGAATGTTATCCTGTGGGCACTTTACCCCTCTTCAGGAACAGCAGAGCCCATGACGCGCAAACAGGCAACCATCGCAGTACGCAGCGGTTTGAATGATGACGAGCAGTATGGCTGCGTAGTCCCGCCGATTCATCTCTCCAGCACCTATAATTTTCTCGACTTTAATGAGCCGCGCGCCCACGACTATTCGCGCCGCGGCAATCCGACGCGCGATGTGGTACAGCGCGCGCTGGCTGAGCTGGAGGGCGGGGCGGGTGCCGTACTGACAAATACCGGCATGTCTGCGATTCACCTGGTGACCACTGTATTCCTGAAGCCCGGCGATCTGCTGATCGCACCCCACGACTGCTATGGCGGCAGCTACCGCCTGTTTGACAGCCTCAGCAAGCGCGGTGCTTACCGTGTGAAGTTTGTCGACCAGGGTGACAGCGCAGCGCTGGCCGCAGCGCTGGCCGAAAAGCCAAAACTGGTGCTGGTGGAAAGCCCGAGCAATCCTCTGCTGCGCGTAGTGGATATTGCGGCAATCTGTCAGGCGGCGCGCGCGGCGGGTGCCGTCAGCGTGGTGGATAACACCTTCCTGAGCCCGGCGCTGCAAAATCCGCTCGCCCTCGGGGCCGACCTGGTGATCCACTCCTGTACAAAATATCTCAACGGCCACTCTGACGTGGTGGCCGGGACGGTGATTGCAAAAGATCCGGCCGTTGCCACCGAGCTTGCCTGGTGGGCCAATAACATCGGCGTGACCGGCGCGGCGTTTGACAGCTATCTGCTGCTGCGCGGTCTGCGGACGCTGGCACCCCGCATGGCAGCGGCCCAGCGCAACGCGCTGGCGATAGTGGACTATCTGAAGCAGCAGCCGCTGGTGAAGAAGCTGTATCATCCTTCTCTGCCGGAAAATGCCGGTCATGAATATGCGCGACGTCAGCAACGTGGCTTTGGCGCCATGTTAAGCTTTGAGCTGGATGCAGATGAAGCGCGGCTGCGTCGTTTTCTGAAAGCGCTGCAGCTGTTTACGCTGGCGGAGTCGCTGGGCGGAGTAGAGAGCCTGATTTCACATACGGCCACCATGACACATGCCGGCATGTCTGCGGAAGCACGCGCAGCCGCCGGCATCTCTGAAACACTGCTGCGGGTCTCCGTCGGCATTGAAGATCACGAAGATTTAATTGCCGATTTGGATAACGCCTTCCGAATCGCAGCCGGGGAGTAATCATGACCAGTACAGCAGGCGCGGGAACGCCGACGAAGCAGCTGCATAAATTTGGTGGCAGCAGCCTGGCGGATGCCAGCTGCTACCAGCGCGTAGCGGCCATTATGGCTGATTACAGTCAGCCAGGCGATCTCATGGTGGTCTCTGCCGCAGGCAGCACCACGAATCAGCTGATCAGCTGGCTGAAGCTGAGCCAGAGCGATCGCCTCTCGGCGCACCAGGTGCAGCAGACGCTTCGCCGCTACCACAGCGAGCTGATTGCTGCGCTGCTGCCAGCGGAGGCGGCCGACCGGCTGACTACCCTTTTTATCCGCGATCTGGAGCGCCTGGCGGCGCTACTGGATGGCGCGATAACTGAAGCGGTATATGCAGAAGTGGTCGGGCATGGCGAAATCTGGTCGGCGCGGCTGATGGCTGCGGTACTGAGTCAGCGCGATGTTGACGCCGCCTGGCTGGACGCACGTGATTTTCTGCGGGCGGAGCGCGCGGCTCAGCCGCAGGTGGATGAGGGAAAATCCTGGCCGCTGCTGCAGGCGCTGCTGGCGCAGCATCCGCATAAGCGTCTGGTCGTCACCGGTTTTATCAGTCGTAATGAGGCAGGTGAAACCGTGCTGCTGGGGCGCAACGGTTCTGACTATTCCGCTACCCAGATCGGGGCGCTCGCGGGTGCGGGGCGCGTGACCATCTGGAGCGATGTGGCTGGCGTCTATAGCGCCGATCCACGCAAAGTTTCCGATGCCTGCCTGCTGCCGCTGCTGCGGCTGGATGAAGCCAGCGAGCTGGCGCGACTGGCGGCGCCGGTACTCCATACCCGTACGCTGCAGCCGGTCTCCAGCAGCGATATCGATTTACAGCTGCGCTGCAGCTATCAGCCTGAGCAGGGTTCAACCCGTATTGAGCGCGTGCTGGCCTCCGGCACCGGCGCGCGTATTGTCACCAGTCACGACGATGTCTGTCTGGTGGAGATCCAGCTTGCTGAAGGTCACGATTTTGCTACGCAGCAAAAAGAGATCGATCAGCTGCTGAAGCGCGCCCAGCTGCGTCCGCTGGCAAGCGGCCTGCATCCCGATCGTCGCCTGCTGCAGCTCTGCTATACCGCGGAAGTGGTTAACAGTGCCTTTACGCTGCTGCAGGATGCGGCGCTGCCGGGCCATCTGCAGCTGCGCGATGGCATGGCGCTGGTGGCGCTGGTAGGAGCTGGCGTAACGCGCAATCCGCTGCACAGCCACCGTTTCTGGCAGCAGATTAAAGATCAGCCGGTTGAGTTTGTCTGGCAGTCAGAAGAGCATATCAGCCTGGTCGCGGTGCTGCGCACA
>Ga0157361_1000348_pt1 | contig 20209 bp, 20 predicted proteins | sample AttlaeALBM2_FD_111481 | JGI IMG/M metagenome (GOLD analysis project Ga0157361, IMG submission 111481) | Fungus gardens microbial communities from leaf cutter ant in Ribeirão Preto, State of São Paulo, Brazil - Atta laevigata ALBM2 | ecosystem: Host-associated > Fungi > Mycelium > Unclassified ...
CTGGACGGTCAGGATCTCTCTCACGTGCCGCCGTATCAGCGTCCGGTCAATATGATGTTTCAGTCTTATGCGCTTTTTCCGCACATGACGGTAGAGCAGAATATCGCCTTCGGCCTGAAGCAGGACAAGCTGCCAAAGGGCGAAATCACGGCGCGGGTGCAGGAGATGCTGGTACTGGTGCATATGCAGGAGTTCGCGAAGCGCAAGCCGCACCAGCTCTCCGGCGGCCAGCGGCAGCGCGTGGCGCTGGCGCGCAGCCTGGCGAAGCGTCCCAAGCTGCTGCTGCTTGACGAGCCGATGGGCGCGCTCGATAAAAAACTGCGCGACCGCATGCAGCTGGAAGTGGTGGATATTCTGGAGCGCGTCGGCGCCACCTGCGTCATGGTGACCCACGACCAGGAAGAGGCGATGACCATGGCGGGCCGCATCGCCATTATGAACCGCGGCAAGTTCGTGCAGATCGGCGAGCCGGAAGAGATTTACGAGCATCCCACCACCGTCTACAGCGCCGAATTTATCGGCTCGGTTAACGTCTTCAGCGGGCTGCTGCGCGAACGTCAGGAGGATGGCTTGGTGATCGATAGCCCCGGCCTGGTGCATCCGCTGAAGGTCGACTCCGATGTCTCGGTGCCAGATAACGTGCCGGTGCACGTCGCGCTGCGCCCCGAGAAAGTGATGCTGTGCGACGAGGTGCCGGCGGACGGCTACAACTTCGCCGTCGGGGAAGTGGTGCATATCGCCTATCTCGGCGATCTCTCTATCTTTCACGTGCGTCTGAAAAGCGGGCAAATGATCAGCGCCCAGCTGCAGAACGCCCACCGTTTCCGCAAAGGATTGCCGACCTGGGGCGACGAAGTGCGCCTCTGCTGGGATGTCGACAGCTGCGTCGTGCTGACCGCCTGAGGAGATGCGATGAGCCAACTTTTTCACTCCAGCAAACCGGCGCGCGCCTGGCTGGCTGGCACGCCGCTGCAGCGCTGGGCGACGCGCATGAAAATGCGCCACGGCCGCAAGCTGGCGATTGCGCTGCCCTACGTCTGGCTGGTGCTCTTTTTCCTGCTGCCGTTTTTAATCGTGCTGAAGATCAGCTTCGCCGATATCGCGCGCGCGATCCCGCCCTATACCGAGCTGGTTAGCTGGGCCGACGATCAGCTCAATGTGGTGCTTAATTTCGGCAACTATCTGACGCTCACCGACGATCCGCTCTACGTGGACGCCTACCTGCAGTCGCTGAAGGTGGCGGCGATCTCGACGCTGATCTGCCTGCTGGTCGGCTACCCGCTCGCCTGGGCGGTGGCGCACAGCAAGCCCTCGATGCGCACCATCCTGCTGCTGCTGGTGATCCTGCCGTCGTGGACCTCGTTTCTGGTGCGCGTCTACGCCTGGATGGGGCTGCTCAACAACAATGGCATCCTGAACCGTTTCCTGATGTGGCTGGGCGTTATCGATCATCCGCTGGTGATCCTCTATACCAATACGGCGGTCTATATCGGCATCGTTTACTGCTATCTGCCCTTTATGGTGCTGCCGATCTATACCGCGCTGACGCGCATCGACTACTCGCTGGTGGAAGCCTCGCTCGATCTCGGCGCGAAGCCGCTGAAGACCTTTTTCAGCGTCATCGTGCCGCTCACCAAAGGAGGCATTATCGCCGGCTCGATGCTGGTGTTTATTCCGGCGGTGGGCGAGTACGTAATCCCGGAACTGCTGGGTGGCCCGGACAGCATTATGATCGGCCGCATCCTGTGGCAGGAGTTCTTTAACAACCGCGACTGGCCGGTCGCCTCGGCGCTGGCGGTGATTATCCTGCTGATTTTGATCCTGCCGATCGTCTGGTTCCACAAGCATCAAAACCGTGAAATGGGAGAGAAGGAATGAATCAGCTGCCTGCGATTCGCTCGCCGTGGCGCACCGCCATTCTGATCTGCGGCTTCCTGTTTCTCTATGCGCCGATGCTGCTGCTGGTGGTTTACTCCTTCAACAGCTCGCAGCTGGTAACGGTGTGGGAGAGCTTCTCGTTTCACTGGTATCGCGTGCTGTTTCAGGACAGCGCCATGCTCGACGCGGTAGGCCTCAGCCTGACAATCGCCGCGCTGAGCGCTACCATGGCGGTGGTGCTCGGCACCATGGCGGCGGTGGTGGTGGTGCGCTTTGGCCGCTTCCGCGGTCATACCGGCTTCGCCTTTATGCTGACCGCGCCGCTGGTGATGCCCGACGTGATCACCGGCCTGTCGCTGCTGCTGCTGTTCGTCGCGATGGGCAACGCCTTCGGCTGGCCGAGCGACCGCGGCATGCTGACCATCTGGCTGGCGCACGTCACCTTCTGTACCGCCTATGTGGCGGTGGTGATCAACTCGCGCCTGCGCGAGCTGGATCGCTCGATTGAAGAGGCGGCGATGGACTTGGGGGCGACACCGCTCAAGGTGTTTTTCGTGATTACCGTGCCGATGATTGCCCCGGCAATCGTCACCGGCTGGCTGCTCGCCTTTACGCTGTCGCTGGACGATCTGGTGATCGCCAGCTTCGTCACCGGGCCGGGCGCCACCACCTTGCCAATGGCGATCTTCGCCACGGTGCGGCGCGGCGTGAACCCGGAGATTAACGCGCTGGCGTCGCTGATCCTGTTTGTGGTCGGGCTGGTGGGCTTTATCGCCTGGCGCTGGATGGCGCACGAAGAAAAACAGCGTATTCGCGATATTCAGAAGGCGAGACGTGGCTGAAATCCCTGATCTTTGCCACTATAAAGGCGGGCGGATTTTTCCGCCCGTCTGCATGTAGTGATGGAGCCTGGCCATGTCCGAGACCTTGAAAAACGGCGATTTTATTTCTCTTGCGCCCGTGCCGGTGACGGTAGCGGGCATCGCCATTATCGCGACGCGCTGCCTGAGCGTGCTGATGCTGGCGAACGAGCTGGGTCTGGAGGAGATCGCGAACTTCGTGCACCGCAGCGCGCAGGCCTGGGACTCCACGCTTATCTTTATCGCCAGTCAGCTGATCTTTTTCTATGAGCTGCGCTGCGCTTTTCTGCTGCTGCGCGGCAGCAATCGCGGCCGCTGGGGCTTCGCCGCCACTCAGCTGGTGGTGCTGCTCTATATGCTGCTGGCCTCTACCGGCGGTATCTATCCGGAGATTTTCAGCATCAGCGGCGCGAACAACGCGCAAATCATTCACCATACGCTGATGCAAAAGCTGCCCGACCTGCTGGTGCTCGGCCTGCTGTTCGTGCCGGCCGCCAGCCGCGCATTTTTCCGTAAGCGGTGATACAATCGCGCTCCGCCCGACCCCCTTGAATGACACAGGCCTTACCCCATGCAATGCGCGCTTTATGACGCCGACCGCTGCCGCTCATGCCAGTGGCTGGAAAAACCCTATTCGCAGCAGCTCAGCGACAAGCAGTCGCGGCTGAAGTCGCTGCTGGCGCAGCAGCCGGTGACGCAGTGGCTGCCGCCGGTCACTTCGGCGCAGCAGGCATTTCGCAATAAGGCGAAGATGGTGGTCAGCGGCAGCGTGGAGCGCCCGGTGCTGGGCATGGTGCAGCGCGACGGCAGCGCGGTGGATCTCTGCGCCTGTCCGCTCTATCCAGACAGCTTCGCGCCGGTTTTCGCCGCGCTGAAGCCCTTTATCGCCCGCGCGGGCTTAACTCCCTATAACGTGGCGCGCAGGCGCGGCGAGCTGAAGTTCCTGCTGCTTACCGAAAGCACCCAGGGCGGCATGATGCTGCGCTTTGTGCTGCGCTCCAGAGCGAAGCTGGACCAGCTGCGCGCGGCGCTGCCCTGGCTGCAACAGCAGCTGCCGCAGCTCAAGGTGATCTCCGCGAATATACAGCCGGTGCACATGGCGATTCTGGAAGGGGATGAGGAGATTGCGCTGACGCCGTCGCAGTCGCTGGCGGAAAATTTCAATCAGGTGCCGCTCTGGATCCGTCCGCAAAGCTTTTTCCAGACCAACCCGCAGGTCGCCGCCGCGCTTTATGCCGCCGCGCGCGACTGGGTCGGCGAGCTGCACATTGACAGCATGTGGGATCTTTTCTGCGGCGTCGGCGGCTTTGGCCTGCACTGCGCCACGCCGCAGATGCGGCTGACCGGCATTGAGATCAGCGCCGAAGCGATTGCCTGCGCGCAGCGGTCGGCCGAGATGCTGGGGCTGGAAAAGGTGAGTTTCGCCGCGCTGGATTCGACCGCCTTCGCCACAGGGCGGGACGCGGTGCCCGATCTGGTGCTGGTCAACCCGCCGCGGCGCGGCATCGGCACCGCGCTGTGCGACTATCTCAGCCGCATGGCGCCGGATAACATTCTCTACTCAAGCTGTAATCCAGAGAGCATGGCGCAGGATATCGCGCGGCTGGCGGATTATCGCGTGACGCGCGTGCAGCTGTTCGACATGTTTCCGCATACCGCGCACTTCGAAGTGCTCTGTCTGCTTACGCGCCGTGGCGCGGAAGAGGGTGGGCCAGCGTCCTGAGCTTCTGAGCCAGGAGCGATGCAGAACCGATCGGACGCCCGTCCGCTGGCCCATAATAGCGTCTTACTCAGGGAACCATTTCTGATTGAGCTGCTGAAGGACGCCGTTGCTCTTCAGCGTCGCCAGCGCGGCGTTTAGCCTGTCGCGCAGCGCGTCGTTGCCTTTACGCACCGCGATGCCCAGACCGGTACCGAAGTAAGCCTTATCCGTCACGTGCTCGCCGACCGGCGCTAAATCGCCGTTGGTCTTCAGCCACTGATTTACCACTGCCGTATCGCCGAATACGCCGTCAAGACGGCCATTTTTCATATCGAGAATGGCGTTTTGATAGCTGTCATAGGCGACGGTAACGATCTCAGGATGCTTCTCCTGCAGATATTTCTGGTGCGTGGTGCCGTTTTCGACCCCTATACGTTTGCCTTTGAGCGAAGCGAAATCGCTGATCTTGCCTTTGCGCGCGATGACGATGGCGGAGTTGGCGTAGTAGGGCTGGGTGAAATCGACCTGCTTGCTGCGATCGTCGGTGATATCCATGCCGGAGATCACCGCGTCAAAGCGGCGAAACTTCAGCGAAGGGATCAGGCTGTCAAAGGCGTTATTGGTAAAGGTGCACTCCGCCTGCATTTGCTGGCAGAGCGCTTTAGCCAGATCGATATCGTAGCCTACGATCTGATTATCGCGATCCAGCGATTCAAACGGAGGATAGGTGGCGGAAGAGGCGAAGCGGAGGGTATCCGCCGCGTGGGCGCTCAGGGTCAGCGTCGCCAGCGCGGCGGCAAGGATCCATTTTTTCATCGTATTACTCCTGAAAACCATGCCAGAGGCGGAATGGGTGACACGATGCCAGTAAATGAATCTTTATGCAATATTTGTGAGTAAAAAATGAAAAAGGCGAGCATTGCTCGCCTGGATATTAACTTCTGCGCTCAAAGACGAGCGCGCGCCGCTCGATCAGCCGCATCATAAGCGTCAGCAGGCCGTTTACCACCAGATAGACCAGCCCGGCAGCGGCAAACACCATCACGTCGTAGGTGCGGCCGTAAAGCAGCTGGCCGTGGCCCATCACTTCCATCAGCGTAATGGTGTAGGCGAGCGAGGTGCCTTTAAACACCAGCACCACCTCGTTGGAATAGGAGGAGAGGGCGCGCTTAAACGCATAGGGCAGCAGAATGCGCAGCGTATCTTTGCGGTTCATCCCGAGCGCGGCGCAGGACTGCCACTGACCTGAAGGGATGGCGCGCATCGCGCCGTAAAGCAGCTGTGTGGTATAGGCGGCGCTGTTAAGCGACAGCGCCAGCATGGCGCACAGCCAGGGCTGCGATAGCAGATGCCACAGCCAGGGAACGCTCTGCAGGCTGGGAAACTGGCCGGGGCCGTAGTAAATCAGAAAGATCTGCACCAGCAGCGGCGTACCGGTAAACAGGGTGATATAGATCTTCACCAGCGGATTAAGCAGCGGCGTTTTCAGCGACAGCACCACGGTGAAGAGCAGCGCCAGCACCAGCGCCACCAGCAGCGACGCCAGCGTGAGCGTAAGGCTGGTGTGCAGCCCTTTCAGAATTTCAGGCAGGTAGCTCAGCATCAGCTATTCCCTCGCTCGAAGCGGGTGGTGCGCAGCTCGATACGGCGCAGTACCGCCTGGCTCAGCAGCGTAATCACCAGATAGATAGCCGCGGCGATCAGAAACCAGGTAAAAGGCTCCTGCGTGCGGGTCGCAATGCTCTTGGTCTGCAGCATCAGATCGTTAACGCTGATCAGCGACACCAGTGCGGTATCCTTTAGCAGCACCAGCCACTGGTTGCCGAGTCCGGGCAGCGCGTGGCGCCACATCTGCGGCATGATCAGGCGCAGGAAGATGGCGGACCTCTTCATGCCCAGCGCCTGACCCGACTCCCACTGACCCTGCGGCACCGCCTTGAGCGCGCCGCGCAAGGTTTGCGAGGCGTAGGCAGAGTAGAGGATCGCCAGCGCAATCACGCCGCACAGAAACGGGCTGACGTCGAAGTTCTCGATCTGAACCTGCACCGGCAGCTGAAACAGGCCGAAATTAAGGGTAAAGCCGTCGGAAAGCACCAGCAGCAGCTGCGAGGCGCCAAAATAGATAAACAGCACCACCAGGATTTCCGGCAGGCCACGGATCAGCGTCACCAGCGCCGTGCCGATCCACGCCAGCGGCTTAATGCGCAGCGATTCCCAGCCGGCGAAAATCATCGCCAGCACGAGGCCGGCGATCAGGGCGCACACAGCGAGGCCGACGGTCATGCCGGCGGCGCTGGCGAGAGGATAGAACTCACTCATGGTTAATTACTGCTGGAACCATTTGCTGTAGATGGTTTTATAGGTGCCGTCAGCCTTTACCTTCTCCAGCGCGGCGTCGAACTTCGCCTGCAGATCGGTATTGCCCTGGCGCACGGCGATGCCGAGACCGGTGCCGAAGTAGGCTTTGTCGGTGACTTTATCGCCGACCGCCGCCAGACTGGCGTTCTGCTTCAGCCATTCGTTGACCACCGCTGTGTCGCCGAACACCGCGTCGATACGGCCGTTTTTCAGATCCAGCACCGCGTTCTGATAGCTGTCATAGGGCACGGTGGTGATGTCGGCATGCTGATCGTTGAGGTATTTCTGGTGCGTCGTGCCGTTCTGCACGCCGACGCGTTTGCCTTTCAGCGCGGCCACGTCGGCCACTTTGCCTTTCTGCGCAATAAACAGCGCGGAGTTGTCGTAGTAAGGCTTGCTGAACAGCACCTGTTTTTCGCGCTCGGGCGTAATGTCCATACCGGCCATCACCGCGTCGAAGCGGCGGAACTTCAGGCTCGGGATCAGGCTGTCGAACGCCTGGTTAGTGAAGGTGCAGGTCGCGTTCATCTCTTTGCAGAGCGCGTTCGCCAGGTCGACGTCGAAGCCCTGAATCTTGTTGCTGGAATCGACGAACTCAAACGGGGGATAGGAGGCCTCCGTGGCGAAGCGAATAGTCTGCGCCGCAGACGCGCTCAGGCTCAGACCAGCAAGCAGTGCAGCAAGTACGATTTTTTTCATTGAGAGCTTCCTGACTTAATGCGAAAGATAATGTGCAAACGCCTCGGTTTGCGGCTGTGTAAATCGGCTGGCGTCGCCCTGTTCCACGATATGGCCGTTCTCCATATACACCACGCGGCTGGCGGTTTTACGTGCCACTTCCACTTCGTGCGTCACGATGACCTGGGTAATGTGCGTCTGGGCGAGTTCGCGAATAATGCTGACGATCTGCGCGGTGATTTCCGGATCGAGCGCGGCGGTCGGCTCGTCGAACAGCAGTACCTGCGGCTCCATCATCAGAGCGCGCGCAATAGCGACGCGCTGCTGCTGGCCGCCGGAGAGGTGCAGCGGGAAACGATCGGCATAGGGCGTAAGACGCAGGCGCTCCAGCAGCTTGTCGGCGCGCGCGCGCGCCTCCGCTTTGCTGAGGCCCAGCACGCGGCACGGCGCTTCGATCAGGTTCTGCACCACGGTAAGATGCGGCCAGAGGTTATATTGCTGGAAAACCATGCCAACATTCTGACGCAGCTCGCGGATGGCGGCGTCGGACGGCGTCTTGCTGAAGTCGAAATGGTTGCCGGCGATTTTCAGGCTGCCCGAGCGTGGCTGCTCCAGCAGGTTAAGCACGCGCAGGAGTGAGCTTTTCCCCGCGCCGCTTGGGCCGAGCAGCACCAGCGTTTCGCCTTGCGGGCAATCCAGATTGATGTCAAACAGCGCCTGATGGGCGCCGTAAAAGCAGTTAATCCCGTTTAGTTGAATACTCATGCGCAAATTTTGAATAGCCATTAGTGCCGCGAATCTTAACCGCACCAGAATAGTTATGCAAATGAAGTGGGTTAAAATTTATTAAACTGCAGCGAAACAGGTAAAGGGTAGCACAATATCGCGCCATTTAGCGGCAGGGGGCGCAGGCGATAAGAGACGCGCCGCAAGAAAGCGGCGCGCCGGAGAGAGATTATTTTTTCGCCTGCTCCAGCGTCTGGCTCAGGGTGCCGCCGCCCGGATGCGCCCAGTCGGCGACGTAGCGCACGTCATCCACCACCCAGCAGGTGCCTTCGCGGATCATCAGCACCTCATCCTGCCAGCTTTTGCCGTCGCGGCTCAGCTCGACGCGCAGCGGAATATTGCGCGCGTCGCGGTTCGGAATGGTAGAGCTGTCCGCCACGCTGGCGGCGGTCGGACCCTGCGCCAGGCTGGAGAAGAGATCGCCGCTGCGCCACTGCGCCGTGGCGTTGCCGCCCTTGGTATTCGCCTGCTGCAGCGCCTGATAGAGGCGGTCGCTCAGGTAGGGGCGGTATTTCGCCAACTGCTCGCTGCCCGGCAGGCCTGGGGTCGGCTGTTGAATGCGCAGATCGTAAAACTGCTGTGCGACGCTGTCTGGACCGCCGTCGACGCAGGGCGCGGTGCGAGGGCCGTTGTCCTTAATCACCGGCTCCACCGTGGTACAGGCGGAGAGCAGCAGTGCGGCCGGAAGCAGCAGCGCAAAGGCTTTGTTTCTCATCTCGATTTCCTTATTGTTCTCTGGCAAAGCGCTATTTTTAGCATAGAGTATAGCCGTGCTTTTTAGTTGAAAGAGCCTTGTCCCCTATTTCATATCAGGAGAGAGCGATGAAATTTTCCACCACGCCCACGCTGGAAGGACACAGCATCAGCGACTACTGCGGCGTCGTCACCGGCGAAGCAATCCTTGGCGCTAATATTTTCCGCGACTTTTTCGCCGGCATCCGCGACGTGGTCGGCGGCCGTTCCGGCGCCTATGAGAAAGAGCTGCGCAAGGCGCGCGAAATCGCCTTCGAGGAGCTGGAAGCGCAGGCGAAGGCGCTGGGTGCCAGTGCGGTGGTCGGCATCGATATCGATTACGAAACCGTTGGCAAAGACGGCAGCATGCTGATGGTCAGCGTAAGCGGCACGGCGGTGAAGCTCCGTTGAGGCTGCTGCTGGCCGCGCTGGCGCTGCTGCTGGCAGGCTGTCAGAGCGGACTGGAATCGCGGCAGGGCTACTGGGTCGACACGCAGCATCCGGCTTATGGCGCCAGGCCGCGCATTAAAGCGATCGTTATTCACTATACCGCCGAAGATTTTCCCTCTTCGCTGGCGACCCTGACCGATCGCGACGTCAGCGCCCACTATCTTATTCCTGGTCAGCCGCCGCAGCGCGCCGGAAAGCACATTATCTGGCAGCTGGTGCCGGAGCCGCAGCTTGCCTGGCACGCCGGACCGAGCTTCTGGCGCGGCGCGACGCGCCTCAACGACACCTCAATCGGTATCGAGCTGGTGAACCGCGGCTATACGCGCACCCTGACCGGGCGCGACTGGCAGCCTTTTACCGAGGCGCAGATCGCGGCGCTGACGCTGCTGTTGAAGGATATCACCCGGCGCTACGCCATCGCGCCGCAGAATATCGTCGGCCATAGCGATGTCGCGCCGCAGCGCAAGCAGGATCCCGGTCCGCTGTTTCCGTGGGATCAGCTGGCGCGGCAGGGGATCGGCGCCTGGCCGGAAGCGACGCGCGTGCAACACTATTTAGCGGGCAGGGCGGCACAGACGCCGGTCGCGATGGAGACGCTGCTGGCGGCGCTGTCGCGCTACGGCTACGACGTGAGCGGCGCCGCTACGCCGCGTCAGCAGCAGCGGCTGATCGCGGCGTTCCAGATGCATTTTCGTCCGGCAGACTATCGCGGCTTACCGGACGCGGAGACCCTGGCGATTGCCGAGGCGCTGCTGGAGAGATACGGCGATTAACGCTGCAGAAAGGCTTTCCAGTGCGCCAGCAGCTGCTCCAGGGCATGGCGGTCGACGTCCAGATGGGTAACGATGCGCGTCACCGGCCCGACGCTTAACAGCACGTCGCGCGCGGCGAACCAGTTTTTCAGCGGCGCGATCTGCTCGGCGGGCACGCGCACAAACAGCATATTGGTCTGCTGATCCACCACCTCGACGCCCGCCTGCTGCAGCTGCTGGCCGAGCCACGCGGCGTTGTCGTGATCCTCTTTCAGCCGCGTCACGTTGTGCTGCAGCGCATAGAGGCCGGCCGCCGCCAGGATGCCCGCCTGACGCATACCGCCGCCCGCCATTTTGCGCCAGCGGCGTGCGCGCTCGATGTAAAGCTCATCGCCGCACAGCAGCGATCCCACCGGCGTACCCAGTCCTTTCGACAGGCAGATAGTCAGCGTGTCGCAGTAGCGCGCAATCGCCTCCAGTGTGACGTTTTGCGCCACCACCGCGTTAAAGATGCGCGCGCCGTCGATATGCAGTGCCAGCTTGCGCTCGCGGCTAAACTCCCAGGCGCGGGCGAGATAGTCGAGCGGCAGCACTTTGCCGTGATGGGTGTTCTCCAGGCTGAGCAGGCGGGTGCGCGCAAAGTGAATATCGTCCGGCTTGATGGCGGCGGCCACTAACTCCAGCGGCAGCGTGCCGTCTTCGGCGGCCAGGATCGGCTGCGGCTGAATGCTGCCCAGCACTGCCGCGCCGCCCGCTTCATATTTATAGTTATGTGCCTGCTGGCCCACGATATATTCGTCGCCGCGCTCGCAGTGGCTCAGCAGCGCCACCAGATTAGCCTGGGTGCCGGTCGGGAAGAATAGCGCGGCCGCTTTGCCGCTGAGCCGCGCGGCTTCCGCCTCCAGCGCATTGACGGTGGGATCGTCGCGATAGACGTCGTCGCCGGTTTCGGCGGCCATCATCGCCTGCAACATCGCGGCGCTCGGCCGGGTTACGGTATCACTGCGTAAATCGATCACGTTGCTCTCCTGAGAAAAGAAAAGCGGGCGTAAACGCCCGTTAAGAATGCCAACAGGTGCCGAAGCGGGTGGCATGGGCCGATCGCAAAGTCGCTCAAGGCATCCATGCGCGCTCGGCCCGCGTAGATACGCACCTCATCCCTGAGGTGCGCCCGCAAACGGGCCAACGCGCAGCGTTGTTCAAAAACGCTCCCGGCGTTTTTGTCCCTGACGCGGGACGCTTTGCTGTTCTGCCCATGCCATCCGCTTCTCAGGCTTTGAGCACGCTGAAAGAAACCTCAGCGCCCAGCGTCGTCTCTCTCTCTCTCTTTTACCGCAGCCAGTTGGTTTTCGCCAGCTCGACCACTTCGTCGCCGCGACCGTTCAGAATTGCGCGCAGCATATAGAGGCTAAAACCTTTCGCCTGCTCCATCTTGATCTGCGGCGGCATCGCCAGCTCTTCTTTAGCGGTGATGATATCCACCAGCACCGGACCGGGATGCGCGAACGCCTGCTCCAGCGCGCCGTTAAGCTCGGACGCCTTCTCCACGCGCAGCCCTTTAATGCCGCACGCCTCGGCGATGGCGGCGAAGTCAGGATTATCCAGCTCGGTGCCGTCGGTGAGGTAGCCGCCCGCCTTCATCTCCATGGCGACAAAGCCCAGCACGCTGTTATTGAAGATCACCAGCTTCACCGGCAGCTTGAGCTGCGCCAGAGTAATAAAGTCGCCCATCAGCATGCTGAAGCCGCCGTCGCCGCACAGCGCCACTACCTGACGATCGCGGTTCAGCGCCTGGGCGCCGAGCGCCTGCGGCATGGCGTTCGCCATTGAACCGTGATTGAAAGAGCCGAGCAGGCGGCGACGGCCGTTCATTTTCAAATAGCGCGCCGCCCAGACGGTGGGCGTGCCGACGTCGCAGGTGAAAATCGCGTCGTCGCTGGCATAGTGGCTGATCTGCTGTGCCAGATACTGCGGATGGATTGCCTGCTTATCATTGGCGTTAGCCAGCTCGTCCAGCCCTTTGCGCGCGTCGGCGTAGTGTTCCAGCGCGCTGTCGAGATGATGACGGTCGGTTTTCTTCTCCAGCCGCGGCAGCAGCGCCTGCAGCGTCGGCTTCACCGCGCCGACGTACGCTTGATCGAGATGGCAGTGCGCCCCGAGGCTGCCGGGATTGATATCGAGCTGGATGATTTTCGCGTGTTCGGGATAGAAAGCGCGGTAGGGGAATTTGGTGCCGAGCAGCACTAGCGTATCGGCATTCATCATGGCGTGATACCCCGATGAGAATCCGATTAGCCCGGTCATGCCGACATCATAAGGGTTATCGTACTCAAGATGCTCTTTGCCGCGTAGCGCATGGACGATCGGCGCCTTCAGCGTCTCCGCCAATCGCACGACCTCGTCATGGGCGCCGGCGCAGCCGCTGCCGCACAGCAGCGTGATATTGCTGGCCTCGTTCAGGGTTTGCGCCAGCAGCGCCAGCTCGCTCTCCTGCGGCAGAACCTGCGGCAACAGCGGCGGATACCAGGCGGTGGACGCGCTCTCCGGCGCGGGCTTCAACGCCACGTCGCCCGGCAGCACCACTACCGACACGCCGCGATTAAGGATCGCCTCGCGCATCGCGATGCCCAGCACCTGCGGCAACTGCTCGGGGCTGGAGACCAGTTCGCAGTAGTGGCTGCATTCGCGGAACAGCTCCTGCGGATGCGTCTCCTGAAAATAGCCGCTGCCGATCTCGCTGGAGGGAATATGGGCGGCGATCGCCAGCACCGGCACGCGGTTGCGGTGGCAGTCGAACAGGCCGTTGATCAAATGCAGGTTGCCCGGCCCGCAGGAGCCGGCGCAGACCGCCAGCTCGCCGCTGACGTGCGCTTCCGCGCCGGCGGCGAAGGCGGCGACCTCTTCGTGTCGCGTCGGCATCCACTCAATGGTGCCCATGCGGTTCAGGCTGTCGCTCAGCCCGTTCAGGGAGTCCCCGGTCACTCCCCAAATACGTTTGACGCCGGCGTTTTCCAGCGTTTTCGCGATCAGCGCCGCAACGGTCTGTTTCATCGTACTCTCCTCTGGTTGCAAGCCATCTTCCCGATGGCGGACAAAAAGAGAAGACTAGACGAGGTTTCGCGCGCGCAGCCGTGAAAAAGTGCGCTGCGCGTTACGCGGAGAAAAAGGCGATGAGCAGCGGCGCCAGCAAACTCATCACAAAGCCGTGCACGATAGCGGCCGGCACGATTTCATTGCCGCCCGCGCGCTGCAGCACCGGCAGGGTAAAATCCATCGCCGTCGCGCCGCACAGTCCGAGCGCGCTGGAGCGGTGCCGGGCGATCAGCGCCGGGATCAGCATGATGGCGGTCAGCTCGCGCACAAGGTCGTTGAAAAAGGCGGCGCTGCCGATTACCGGCCCGAACGCTTCGGTCATCAGGATGCCGGAAAGGGAATACCAGCCGAAACCGCTGGCCAGCGCCAGGCCGGTTTTCAGCGGCAAACCCAGCAGCGCGGCGGCGATGGCGCCGCCCAGCAGGGCGCTCAGCAGCACTACCACTGACACCAGCATGCCGCGTCGATTCAGCAGAATCTGGCGCAGCGTCATGCCGCTGCCGCGCAGCTGCACCCCGACGAGGAACAGCAGAAAGATTAGCGCATATTCGCTGGCGGTGGACGCGTGGCGCAGAAAAGCGAGCTGCGTCAGCCCCGCCAGAAAGCCCACTACCACCACGCCGCACAGCGTCAGCGAGTCGAGCGCCATGCGCAAGCGCGACGGCAGCGCTTCCTGCCTGTGCTGGTGCTGCCAGGGCCGCTTTTTTTCCAGCAGGCGCAGCGCCAGCAGGTTGCACAGCAGGATCGCCAGCGCGCTCACCAGCGCGATATGAAATACGCTAAGCAGATTGCGACTGAGATTATCGAGAAAGGCGAGGCTGATGCCCATAAAGAAGAGAATGATGTAGACCATCCAGCCCAGCAGACGATTCACCAGACGTAAAAAAGCGGGCTGACGCAGCGGCAACAGCCAGCCCGCCACCAGCGGCAGCAGAATAATAAGAAGCCCAGAATACATAACGGATGCGTTTCCTTGCAGATAGTGCGGACACGCTAGCGAAAAAGCCTGATAGAGTAAACCCTTGTATTACAGCGGCATGGCTGAACCTGAGGAGAGAGCGTCATGATTCTGGAATATATCGAGATTACCGGCTTTCGCGGCATTAATCATTTGTCGCTGCCGCTCACCCAGACAACCCTGCTGATCGGCGAAAACGCCTGGGGCAAATCGAGTTTGCTGGACGCCCTGAGCCTGCTGCTTGCGCCGCAGGAGACTCCTTATCAGTTTACCCGGCACGATTTCCACTTCACGCCCGGCAACCGCGAGACGCCGATGCGGCGGCTGCAAATCGTGTTTCATTTTCGCGACGACGGCAGCGAACAGTCGGCGCTGTTTTCGCCATTCTGGCAGCGCGACGCACAGGGCGCGCGCTGGCTCTACTTCAGCACCCGCGCCCGGCTGCGCGAAACCGAGGTCACCGCCTCGCGCCGTTTTCTGCGCGCTGACGGCGAGGCGCTGCCGTCGGCGGGCAGCGAAGAGGCGATAAACCAGCTGGCGCGGCTGCATCCGGTACTGCGCCTGCGCGATGCGCGCTTTAGCCGACGCGCGCGGCACGACAGCAGCGATGGGCAGGCGCGAAGCGCTGAAATGAGCGCGCTGGCGGCAGATATTGGTAACCTGACGCGCCAGCTGGCGTCGCAGCCCCATCAGCTCAGCGATGAAACGCTGCGGCAGGGCGTCGCCACTATGCAGCAGCTGATGGAGCACTATTTTCTGGTGCTGCAGCCCGCCGCGGACGGCGCGCGGCGCAGCGACCCGCAAAACCGCGACGGCGCGCACGGCTGGCGCGCGCTCGATCGCCTTAATCAGCTGATCGGCGAAACCGATTCGCGCAGTCAGCAGATCGTGCTGCTGCGCATGTTCGTTCTGCTGGCGCAGGCGCGCGGCGCGGCGGGGCTCTCGCCCGACGCGCGCCCGCTGCTGCTGATTGAAGATCCGGAGACCCGGCTGCATCCGATTATGCTGTCGGTGACCTGGAATCTGCTCGATCTTATCCCGCTGCAGAAAATCGCCACCACCAACTCTGGCGAGCTGCTGTCGCTGACGCCGGTGGAAAATGTCTGTCGGCTGGTGCGCGAACCGACGCGCGTTGCCGCCTGGCGCATCGGCCCGCAGGGGTTGAGCGCTGAAGAGAGCCGCCGTATCGGCTTTCATATTCGCGTCAACCGACCGTCGGCGCTGTTCGCCCGCTGCTGGCTGCTGGTGGAAGGCGAAACCGAGGTATGGATCATCAACGAGCTGGCGCGCCAGTGCGGCTACCACTTCGCGGCGGAAGGGGTGAAGGTCATCGAATTCGCGCAGGCGGGCCTGAAGCCGCTGCTGAAGTTTGCCGCGCGAATGGGGATCGCCTGGCATGTGCTGACCGACGGCGACGACGCCGGCAATAAATATGCCGCCACGGCGCGCAGCCAGCTGGCGCTGCGCGATGAGCGCGACCACCATCTCACGCAGCTGCCCGCACTCGACATGGAGCACTATCTGTTCGGCGCAGGCTTTAAAGCGGTTTATCTGCAGATGGCGCATCTGCCGTTAAATGCGGCGATGAGCCCCCGGCGTATTATTACCAAAGCGCTTCAGCACGCCTCCAAGCCGGAGCTGGCCATCGCCGTCGCAACCGCCGCCGCCGAGCGCGGAGAAACGGCGATGCCGCCGCTGATGCGCCAGATGTTTTCGCGGGTGATGTGGCTGGCGCGCGGCAAAGCGGATTAACCGCACGTGCGCAATAAAATAAAATGCCAGCGACACGGCTGGCATTTTTTGGGGGAGCGTTCAGAATGGGGTGATAGCAGTTCAGGCGTGCTGTACAACGTCCACCGGCACGATCAGACTGGCATGATTGCCTTTCGGGCCCTGATGAACATCAAACTGAACTTGTTGCCCGGCTTTTAATGTTCTGTAGCCATCCATCTGAATCGTAGAGTAGTGCGCGAAGATATCTTCTCCGCCGCCGATCGGACAGATAAAGCCGAAGCCCTTGGCGTTATTGAACCATTTAACAGTACCCGTCTCCATGCTTTTACTTCCCTCGCAAGACATTTTGATAATCAGGTGAGTAAATTAAAGCTGGGGTCGAGTTTGTTTAAAACTCAATCAGCTTGTGTCTGTAGAATGTAGAGAAAGGGCCCCTGGCGTCAAGCAAACCACCGGAGAGCGCAGGGATAAAATCATCAAAATTTGAGACAGTTAACGCTATTGCGAATTTTGTGATACAGGTCGCGTGCGGGTTTTTTCGCAAAAAATCGCTACGGCGCAGGCGTGCTTGACAGGCGTGTTAAACTCTACGTATGGACAGATAATCGTCCGTATCGATGTGCAGAATTTCAACGGAACATTATGGCAAATACTAACGACTGGCTTAACTTTGAACACCTGGCCGAAGACAAAGCGAAAGAGGGACTGCAGCCGCCCTCTATGTATAAAGTCATCCTGAATAATGACGATTATACGCCTATGGAATTTGTTATTGACGTTCTGCAAAAGTTCTTTTCTTATGATGTTGAACGTGCAACGCAACTGATGCTGAAAGTTCACTACCACGGAAAGGCGATCTGCGGTGTCTTTACCGCCGAAGTGGCGGAGACCAAAGTCGCTATGGTGAACAAGTACGCGCGGGAGAATCAGCATCCATTGCTGTGTACGCTGGAAAAAGCCTGAACTCGCCCTCATATAGTGAAGGTGAGGTTGTCAGAGCGATAATTGGGGGAGGTGCCTATGCTCAATCAAGAACTGGAACTCAGTTTAAACATGGCTTTCGCCAGAGCGCGTGAGCACCGTCATGAGTTTATGACCGTCGAGCATTTGTTGCTGGCTCTGCTCAGCAACCCGTCGGCCAGAGAGGCACTGGAAGCCTGTACCGTCGATATTGTCGCGCTGCGGCAAGAACTCGAAGCTTTCATTGAACAAACCACACCGGTGCTGCCCGCCAGTGAAGCTGAGCGCGATACCCAACCCACGCTCAGCTTCCAGCGCGTCCTGCAGCGCGCGGTATTCCATGTCCAGTCATCGGGCCGCAGCGAAGTCGCAGGCGCGAATGTGCTGGTCGCCATCTTCAGCGAGCAGGAGTCGCAGGCGGCCTATCTGCTGCGCAAACATGAAGTCAGCCGCCTTGATGTGGTGAATTTCATTTCTCACGGTACGCGTAAAGACGAACCCGGTCAGGCGCCGCACAGTGAGAATCCGGTCAACGAAGAGCAAGCAGGCGGGGAGGATCGTATGGAAAACTTCACCACCAATCTCAATCAGCTTGCTCGCGTCGGCGGAATCGATCCGCTGATTGGTCGCGACAAAGAGCTGGAGCGTACCGTTCAGGTGCTGTGCCGCCGCCGTAAAAACAACCCGCTGCTGGTGGGCGAGTCGGGCGTCGGTAAAACCGCCATCGCGGAAGGCCTGGCCTGGCGCATCGTGCAGGGCGACGTGCCGGAAGTGATGAAGGACTGCACCATCTACTCGCTCGATATCGGTTCGCTGCTGGCGGGCACGAAGTACCGCGGCGACTTTGAGAAGCGCTTCAAAGCCTTGCTGAAACAGCTGGAGCAGGATAACAGCAGCATTCTGTTTATCGATGAGATCCATACCATCATCGGCGCAGGCGCGGCTTCCGGCGGCCAGGTGGATGCGGCTAACCTGATTAAGCCGCTGCTCTCCAGCGGGAAAATCCGCGTGATGGGATCAACCACCTATCAGGAGTTCAGCAATATCTTCGAAAAAGATCGCGCACTGGCGCGTCGCTTCCAGAAGATCGATATCACTGAGCCGACGCTGGACGAAACCGTGCAGATCCTGAACGGTCTGAAGCCGAAATATGAAGCGCACCACGACGTGCGTTACACCGCGAAAGCGGTGCGCGCCGCGGTTGAGCTGGCGGTGAAATATATCAACGACCGCCATCTGCCGGACAAAGCGATCGACGTGATCGACGAAGCGGGCGCGCGGGCGCGTCTGATGCCGGCCAGCAAGCGCAAGAAGACCATCAACGTCTCCGATATCGAGACCGTGGTGGCGCGTATCGCGCGCATTCCTGAGAAGAGCGTTTCAGCAACCGACCGCGACACGCTGAAAAATCTCGGCGATCGCCTGAAAATGCTGGTGTTCGGCCAGGATAACGCCATTGAAGCCCTGACCGAAGCGATCAAAATGAGCCGCGCCGGACTGGGCCAGGATCGCAAACCTGTCGGCTCCTTCCTGTTCGCCGGTCCGACCGGGGTCGGGAAAACCGAGGTTACGGTTCAGCTGGCGAAAGCGCTTGGCATTGAGCTGCTGCGTTTTGATATGTCAGAGTATATGGAACGTCATACGGTGAGCCGCCTGATTGGCGCGCCTCCGGGCTATGTCGGCTTCGATCAGGGCGGACTGCTGACCGATGCGGTGATTAAACATCCGCATGCGGTGGTGTTGCTCGACGAAATCGAGAAAGCGCATCCGGACGTGTTCAACCTGCTGCTGCAGGTGATGGACAACGGCATGCTGACGGACAACAACGGCCGTAAAGCGGACTTCCGCAACGTGGTGCTGGTGATGACCACCAACGCGGGCGTACGTGAAACCGAGCGTAAATCGATTGGTCTGATCCATCAGGACAACAGCACCGACGCGATGGAAGAGATCAAAAAGATCTTTACGCCGGAGTTCCGCAACCGTCTCGACAACATTATCTGGTTCCGTCACCTGTCACCGGAAGTGATTCATCAGGTCGTGGACAAGTTTATTGTCGAACTGCAGGCGCAGCTGGATGCGAAGGGCGTCTCGCTGGAGGTCAGCGACGAAGCGCGTGACTGGCTGGCAGAGAAAGGCTACGACAAGGCGATGGGCGCGCGTCCGATGGCGCGTACGGTGCAGGAAAACCTTAAAAAACCGCTGGCCAACGAATTGCTGTTCGGCTCGCTGGTGGATGGCGGATCGGTCTCGGTGGCGCTCGACAAAGAGAAGAACCAGCTGACCTACCACTTCCTCAGCGCGGAAAAACGCAAAACGGAAGGCACGGTTCACTAAGCGCCGTACAACAGAAATAGAAAAGGCCAGATGCGAATCTGGCCTTTTTTTCACCGCCGTTCAGGCGGCGAAAGCGAAATGAAGCCGCTTAGCGACTACGGAAGACAATGCGGCCTTTGCTCAGGTCGTACGGGGTCAGCTCAACAGTCACTTTGTCGCCCGTCAGGATGCGGATATAGTTTTTGCGCATTTTACCGGAGATATGAGCGGTAACCACGTGACCGTTCTCGAGTTCTACACGGAACATGGTGTTAGGTAACGTATCAAGTACGGTACCTTGCATTTCAATATTGTCTTCTTTGGCCATCGAATCCTCTGGGTGGACTAGCTTTCAGTGAACCGGCAAGATAATGCCGAATTCCACGATTTATGTAAAGAAACGTTGGCGGTAAGGCCAACGCTTCGCCGTGCTTCGCGCGAGGGCACGAGCATCTCGGTTAAATTCGGGTGTTTATGTGACGTCTGCGGGGGATTAACGGGCTAAGAATCTGCGTCAGTAGGCGGTAACACGCGCTCATCTGAAACAGTTCCGGGAGTGCGTTGTGATTCCCAGCCTGGCAATTCCGGCTCGCCGTTGCGAAGCGCGGACGACATACCAAACGCGACTATTATACCACTTTTGCGCCTGATTGTGTGCAAAACATCTGCGCAGCCTTAAAAAAGGGTCTGAGTACGCCAGCAGCCCGCGCTGACGGGCTGCCAGGCAAGGGTCTGAACATACTGCAAATAGTCGACGCGCGGGATCTCACGCGCGCCCAGCGACGCGGTGTGCGGATTCAAAACCTGACAATCCACCAGCCTGCCCTGATGTTTCATGAAATGCTGGCAAAATACCCAGAGTGCGGTTTTCGAGGCGTTCTCGCTGCGGCTGAACATCGACTCGCCGCAGAAAATCTGCCCGAGCGCGAGGCCGTACATGCCGCCGACCAGC
>Ga0157361_1000349_pt1 | contig 20170 bp, 18 predicted proteins | sample AttlaeALBM2_FD_111481 | JGI IMG/M metagenome (GOLD analysis project Ga0157361, IMG submission 111481) | Fungus gardens microbial communities from leaf cutter ant in Ribeirão Preto, State of São Paulo, Brazil - Atta laevigata ALBM2 | ecosystem: Host-associated > Fungi > Mycelium > Unclassified ...
AAGATCGTTCTTCGCTGCGGCATTCATCTCCTCCAGCACCCATGGATGGCAGCGAATCGCGCCCTGGCCAAAGATAATCATGCTGCGCGTCAAAATGTTAGCGCCTTCGACGGTAATGGCGATGGGCGCACCCTGATAGGCACGGGCAAGGAAGTTGTTCTCGCCCAGCATAATCCCTTTGCCCCCGGCGATATCCATTGCATCAATAATGGCGCGCTGGCCGCGATGGGTGCAGTGATATTTAACAATAGCGGACAGAACCGCCGGTTTCTCACCCAGCATAATGCCGCTGGTGATCAGCGTTGCCGCCGCATCCATCACGTAGGCATTGCCGGCGATACGCGCCAGCGGCTCCTCAATCCCTTCCATTTTGCCAATTGAAACTTTGAACTGACGGCGGATATGCGCGTAAGCACCGGTCGCCAGCGCCAGGCTCTTCAGGCTGCCAGTGGCGTTTGATGGCAGCGTAATACCACGGCCAACTGACAGACACTCAACCAGCATACGCCAGCCCTGACCAGCCATCGCCGGGCCACCAATGATGAAATCAATCGGCACAAAGATGTCGTTACCGCGCGTTGGACCATTCTGGAACGGGACGTTAAGCGGGAAGTGACGCTTACCGATCTCCACGCCCGGCGTATGGGTAGGGATTAGCGCGCAGGTAATGCCAAGCGCTTCCGTCTCACCCAGCAGATGATCGGGATCGGAGAGCTTAAACGCCAGACCGAGCACGGTAGCGATTGGTGCCAGCGTAATGTAGCGCTTGTTCCAGGTTAAACGCATGCCGAGCACCTGCTCGCCTTGCCATTCGCCCATGCACACCACACCGGTATCGGGGATGGCGCCGGCATCAGAACCTGCTTCCGGGCTGGTCAGCGCAAAGCAGGGGATCTCTTCACCGCGCGCCAGACGTGGCAGATAGTGGTTTTTCTGTTCGTCAGTACCGTAGTGCTGCAGCAGTTCGCCCGGGCCCAGAGAGTTAGGCACGCCGACGGTGATCGCCAGAATGCCGGACACGCCCGCCAGTTTTTGCAGTACGCGCGCCTGAGCATAGGCAGAGAACTCCAGCCCGCCGTACTCTTTTTTAATGATCATGGCAAAGAAGCGATGCTGCTTCAGAAAGGCCCAGAGTTCTGGCGGCAGATCGGCCATCTCATGGGTGATCTCAAAATCATTGGCCATACGGCAGGCCTCTTCCACCGGGCCATCCAGAAACGCCTGCTCCTCTTCCGTCAGACGCGGCTGTGGATAGTTGTGCAGCTTCTGCCAGTCTGGCTTACCGCGGAACAGATCGCCTTCCCACCAGGTGGTGCCGGCATCGATCGCCTCTTTTTCGGTGCGCGACATCGGCGGCATCACTTTTTGGAAGCCGTGCAGTGCAGGCTTCGAGAACATACTTTGGCGCATCGCCGGCAGGTTAAACGGCAGCAGGATAATCGCCAGCGGCAGCAGCAGCCAGGGCGTCCACAAGCCGGTAGCGGCCAGCGCAGCCGTCCACACAAGAAGTATTGCGCTGCTCAGGCGTAGCGAAACCTGATGGTAGAAGAGGGCGCCGATCAGTATCAGCGTCGCGATAATCGAGGCAAGCAACATAATGAACCGCTCCGTAAGTAGTAAGAGGTCTGACCTGTTATGGGGTTAGGTTTAGAGCAGCGAGCAGGATTTAGCAATCTGTTTACATCACAATTACAACAGATCTCACAAAAACGGGATGGCACAGGTCGGAACCCGCGGGCTAAGCGTTGGCGGCGCGCTTTTCCTGCGCACGGGCGCTTTGCGGCCTTGGCCCATTCCGTTAAACTTGCTGAGTCAATTTTTCCTCTAAAGGATATCCCTATGTATCAGGACATTATTCGCGCAGAACTTAATGAAGCAGCCGATACGCTCACTAAATTCCTGAGTGATGAAGCGAACATCCATGCTATTCAGCGCGCGGCGGTGTTGCTGGCTGACAGCTTTAAGGCGGGCGGCAAAGTCCTCTCCTGCGGTAACGGTGGCTCACACTGTGATGCCATGCACTTCGCCGAAGAGCTGACGGGGCGCTACCGCGAAAACCGTCCGGGTTATCCGGCCATTGCTATCTCCGATGTCAGCCATCTCTCCTGCGTCAGTAACGACTTTGGCTACGACTATGTCTTCTCACGCTATATCGAAGCGGTCGGTCGCGAAGGGGATGTGCTGCTCGGTCTCTCTACGTCCGGTAACTCCGCTAATATCATTAAAGCGGTAGAGGCCGCACGTGCGAAGGGTATGAAGGTGATCACCCTGACCGGTAAAGATGGCGGCAAAATGGCTGGCACTGCGGATATCGAGATTCGCGTACCGCACTTTGGCTACGCCGATCGCATTCAGGAGATTCACATCAAAGTGATCCACATCCTGATGCTGCTGGTTGAAAAAGAGATGGTTAAAGCGTGACGTGCTCCTCCCGCAGCGGCGGGAGGTTCTGATAAGGCGGTTGCTATGTGCGAATTGCTCGGGATGAGCGCCAATGTCCCTACGGACATCTGTTTCAGTTTTACCGGTCTGGTGCAGCGTGGCGGTGGAACCGGGCCGCACAAAGATGGCTGGGGCATCACCTTTTATGAAGATAAAGGCTGCCGCACATTTAAAGATCCGCTGCCGAGCTTTAACTCACCCATCGCCCGACTGGTGCAGGAGTATCCCATCAAGTCGCACTCGGTGGTGGCACATATCCGCCAGGCGAACCGCGGCCAGGTGTCGCTGGAAAATACCCATCCGTTTACCCGTGAGCTGTGGGGGCGCAACTGGACGTACGCGCACAACGGACAGCTAAAAGGCTATCGTCAGCTGGAGACCGGCCACTTCCGTCCTGTCGGGGAGACCGACAGCGAAAAAGCATTTTGCTGGATCTTGCATAAGCTGGCTGAGCGTTATCCGCGTACGCCAGGCAACTGGCCGGCGGTGTTTCGCTATATAGCAGAGCTGGCGGCAGAGATGCGCGAGAAGGGCGTCTTTAACATGCTGCTGTCGGACGGCCGCTACCTGATGGCGTTCTGCTCAACCAATCTGTACTGGATTACGCGCCGGGCGCCGTTTGGTAAGGCGAAGTTGCTTGATCAGGATGTGGAGATTGATTTCCTGCAGCAGACCACACCCAAAGATGTGGTCACGGTCGTCGCCACCCAGCCGCTGACCGGCAATGAGACCTGGCACCGCATAGCGCCAGGCGAGTGGGCACTATTTTGTCTGGGTGAGCGCGAGGAATGATTTTGAGGCCGCGTCCGGTGTGCTCATCACCGGCGTGTTATTCACCGCATACTGACCGGTAGCCGTCACATTCACCGTTGGCGGCACGCGGTACTTCGCAAAGTACGCATAGCCCGGCTGCAGTTCACGCCAGAAGTTGATGTACGTTGAGTAGCGGTGACGCTGCATGTTGCTCTCGGTCATGCGGAACGGATAGATGTTAACCTGCACGTCCTGCTGGCCATTGCGCAGCGCGGCATTCACATAGGTAAAGATCTCATCCATCGATGCATTAGTCATGGCGTAGCAGCCCACGGAGACACAATCGCCGTGAATCATCAGATAGTTACCGTTATAGCCTTTGGCGCGATCGTACTGATTCGGGAAACCGGTATTAATTGCGCGATAAAAACGGCTATCCGGCTTTAACTGGCTCTGCTTCACGTTATAAAAGCCTTCCGGACTTTTAAAATCGCCCTGACGACGTTTAGGACCTAAGCCGCCGGAAAAATTACAAATGCGATAGCTATCCAGCAGACGGAATTCATTACCGATTTTGCCGTACAGTTCCAGCGTACGCTCTTCCTTGAAGATCTGAATAAAAACAGGTGTGCCAAGTAATTGTTTCTTTAACTCTTTGCTCACCGGAGCCAGCGGTTGTGTCGGCTCAGGATTGATTGCCCAGCTAAGGACCGGCATAAGAATCATCGCAAGCAATAATGCGATTCTGCCCATTCTGTGTGTACCTTGAAGTGAAGAGGAACTCTGACGCAGCGCGTCGCTGTATTGCATTATCGGAAATATCCGCTACCGCAGCGCAACATTATCATTGTCTGGCTTTTAATCAAGCCGGAGTCCGGGAAAATGGCGCATTCTTAAAGAGAATACGACGACAAATTTGTAAACTTTAATCCGGCTCGCAACAATTATTGCCGAAGCAGTTTGCTGCTGTATACTTATCCAGTGTTTCGGAGGGCATATGCGCAAAATCATTCACGTTGATATGGACTGCTTTTTTGCAGCGGTTGAGATGCGCGATGATCCTTCGTTACGTGATATTCCTATTGCCATTGGGGGCAGCCGCGTGCAGCGCGGAGTGATCAGCACGGCTAACTATCCGGCGCGCAAATATGGCGTGCGCAGCGCAATGCCCACCGCAACCGCACTGCGCTTATGTCCTCATCTGCGTCTGTTGCCTGGCCGGTTTGATGCGTATAAAGAGGCATCACGCCAGATCCGCGAGATCTTTACGCGCTATACCCCCTTTATCGAACCCCTTTCGTTAGACGAAGCCTATCTGGATGTCACCGACAGCCCGCACTGCCAGGGCTCCGCCACGCTGATGGCGCAGGCGATACGGGCGGATATCGAACGTGAAACCGGGCTGACCGCCTCTGCCGGCATCGCGCCGATTAAATTTCTCGCCAAGATCGCCTCCGATCTCAACAAGCCCAACGGCCAGTACGTTATCACGCCCCAGGCGATGCCGGATTTTCTGTTGACGCTGCCGCTAAGTAAGATCCCCGGCGTGGGCAAAGTCGCGACCAAAAAGCTGGAGGAGATGGGCATGCACACCTGCGCCGATGTACAGCGGGCCGATCTGGCACAGCTCCTCAAGCGCTTTGGTAAATTTGGTCGCGTGCTGTGGGAGCGCAGCAACGGCATTGACGATCGTGATGTCATTGTTGAGCGCGAGCGTAAATCACTGGGCGTGGAGCGGACGCTGATGGAGGACATTCACCAGTGGGAGCAGTGTCTGGAAATTATCGATTTCCTCTATGCGGAGCTGGATCGCCGGCTGACGCTGATTCGTCCGGACAAGCAGATTGCCCGCCAGGGCGTAAAGCTCAAGTTTAATGACTTCCAGCAAACCACGCAGGAGCATGTATGGCCGGTGCTGAATAAAGAGGACATGATTGCAGTGGCGCGTAAAAGCTGGGATGAGCGTCGCGCCGGGCGCGGAGTGCGGCTGGTGGGATTGCACGTCACCCTGATGAACCCGCAGCTGGAGCGGCAGCTGCTGCTGGGGCTGTAGCGGCCAGCGTAGTGAGGCCGTTCCACCACGTCAGAGGGTGGAACGGCCGCCATTGCTGGCCAGCGATCGCTTAACTACGCGGCCTTACGCTTTTTCCGGTACCACGTTCAGCAGGGCGGTCAGCAGTTTCCAGTATAGACCGACGCTCTCAATATGGACCTGCTCATCCGGCGAGTGTGGACCGGTGATGGTTGGTCCGATAGAGACCATATCCATGTTCGGATAGGGCTTCTTGAATAGACCGCACTCCAGACCGGCGTGAATCACCTGAATGTTCGGCGTTTTGCCAAACAGCGCTTCGTAAGTCTTACGCGTCAGCGCCATAATCGGCGAATCCGCGTCCGGCTGCCAGCCAGGGTAGCCACCTTTCGGTGCCGTCTGTGCGCCAGCCAGTGTACCCAGTGAGGTCAGCGTCTCGACAACCCAATCTTTACCGGTATCGATCAGAGAACGGATCAGGCAGATGATCTCTGCATGGTCCTGCTCCATCGTCACTACGCCAACGTTAAGCGAAGTTTCAACTACGCCTTTTGCCACGTCAGAGTTACGAATCACGCCATTTGGCGTGCTATTCAGCAGGTTAATGAAGCGATCGCGACTGTCAGCGGTTAGCGCCTGGCCCTGATGCGCCAGCGGCTCGCTCAGCACGCTTACGTTCTTCTCTTTAACGCCCAGCTCATTCTGCAGCGTAGCCTGGAAATGGGCGGCAGCCGATTTCAGCGCATCCACTTTATGGCTGTCGATCGCCAGCGTCGCGAACGCTTCACGTGGAATCGCGTTACGCAGCGTACCGCCGGTGAATTCGATCAGGCGGATATCCAGCTCGGCAGCGTGCGCCGCAAAGAAACGCGCCAGCAGTTTGTTGGCGTTGCCCAGGCCCAGATGAATGTCTGCGCCGGAGTGACCGCCCTTCAGGCCTTTCAGCGTCAGCTTCAGGGTTTCAAAGTTAGCGGGCACTGCTTCACGCTGCAGCGGCAGGGTGGTGATGAAGTCGATACCGCCGGCGCAGCCCATGTAGATCTCACCTTCCTCTTCCGAGTCGGTGTTGATCAGGATATCTGCCTGGAGCCAGTCTGGCTGCAGGCCAAACGCGCCATCCATTCCTGACTCTTCGGTCATGGTCAGCAGCACTTCCAGCGGACCGTGCGTCAGCGTGTTGTCAGCCAGCACCGCCAGCGCAGATGCCATACCGATGCCATTGTCGGCACCCAGCGTGGTGCCGCGCGCTTTCACCCACTCGCCATCAACGTAAGGCTGGATAGGATCTTTGGTGAAGTCGTGTACCGTGTCACTGTTCTTCTGCGGCACCATATCAAGGTGCGCCTGCAGCGCCACCGGGGTACGGTTTTCCATACCTGCGGTCGCAGGTTTACGAATCAGGATGTTGCCAACCCGATCGCGCTCTACCCAGAAACCTTGCTCTTTTGCCCAGCCAACGACATATTCGGCCAGCGCTTCTTCATGGTAAGAAGGGTGCGGAATCGAACAGATTTTTGCGAAGATATCCCACAGCGGCTGCGGGGAAAGTTGAGACAATTCAGACACAACGCGTCTCCTGTGTCAGCGCGGCGGACATACCGCTCACACGCGGGTTTCCAGTGAAAGATCGCCGTCAGCACATCTGACGTGATGGGCCAGAGAATATCACTGTTTATCGCCGGGTGCGTCATCGGGCGCGTTAAAAACCTGCAACCAGTGTGACGGGTGCTGGTTTTTAACGCGTCAGATCCTTATAATCTCGCGCAACCTTTTCCCCCTTGCATATTTTTAAGCCAATTTTATTGGCCGGGATTCCTTTTATGAGCGAAAAATACGTCGTTACCTGGGACATGTTGCAGATTCATGCCCGTAAACTGGCCCAGCGCCTGCTTCCTGTGGAACAGTGGAAAGGTATCATCGCGGTCAGCCGCGGTGGTCTGGTTCCGGCATCGCTGCTGGCGCGTGAACTGGGTATTCGCTACGTTGATACGGTGTGCATCTCCAGCTACGATCACGATCACCAGCGCGAAATGAAAGTGCTGAAGCGTGCAGAGGGCGACGGTGAAGGCTTCATTGTTATTGATGATCTGGTGGATACCGGCGGTACTGCGCAGGCGATTCGCGACATGTATCCAAAAGCGCGTTTCTGCACCATTTTCGCTAAGCCTGCGGGCCGTGCGCTGGTTGACGATTACATCGTTGATATTCCGCAGAACACCTGGATTGAACAGCCGTGGGATATGGGCGTGGTGTACATCCCGCCGATTGTTAAAAATTAATTGATATATTGCAAACAACGCCCGGTTATGCCGGGCGTTGTGCTTTTTGCGCCTCGCGCCCGTCACCTGCGTGCAGTACACTCTTAGCCATTGCCGCGTCTGCCGCAGGAGACCTCTAACATGGCCGGGAAAAACCTCAGCGAAGAACTCTTCAAACCCCGCTTCAAACACCCTGAAACCTCTTCTCTGGTGCGTCGCCAGCATCATCAGCCGGCGCAGGTACACAATGCGCTTGAAGGTGATACGCAGCGCAGCTGGTATCGCATGCTGAATAAGCTGCTGTGGGCGTGGCGCGGTCTCTCGCCGCAGGAGATCAGTGAAGTACTGGCGCGCATCGCCATCAGCCAGTTTGAACATACGGATGAGACGCTGCTCGATACGGTCATTGGCTACCGCGGCGGTAACTGGAACTACGAGTGGTCAAAGCAGGCGGCGCTGTGGCAGCAAAAAGCGCTGCAAAATGAGAACCACGATGAGGCCGGTCAGCAGTGGCTGCACGCCGCCAATCTCTTCAGTCTGGCAGCCTATCCATATATTAAAGGCGACGAGCTGGCTGACCAGGCGCAGGTACTGGCGAATCGCGCTTATGAAGAGGCCACGCAGCGCCTGCCCGGTGAACTCAAATCGCTGACCTTTCCCATCAGCGGCGGTAGCCCGGTAACCGGCTTTCTGCACATGCCCGCCCAGGCGCAGGCCCCGTATCCGACGGTGCTGCTGTGCGGTGGGCTCGACTCCCTGCAGAGCGATCACTATCGCCTGTTCCACGACTACCTCGCCCCGCGCGGTATCGCCATGCTGACGCTGGATATGCCATCGGTTGGCTTCAGCAGCAAATGGACGCTGAACCAGGACACCAGCCAGCTGCATCAGCAGGTGCTGCGTGAACTGAGTAATGTGCCGTGGATTGACCACACCCGCGTGGCGCTGTTTGGCTACCGTTTTGGGGCCAACGTCGCGACGCGGCTGGCGTATCTGGAAGTGCCACGCCTGCGGGCGGTGGCTAACCTGGGGCCGATGGTGCACAGCGTCTTTGTCGATGCGCAGCGCCAGCAGCAGCTGCCGGATATGTATATGGACATGCTGGCAAGCCGGCTGGGGATGGCGGTGACATCGGACACGAACCTGCGCACCGAGCTCAATCGCTACTCGCTTAAGGTGCAGGGTCTGTTAGGGCGCCGTACGCCGGTGCCCATGCTGGCGGCTTACTGGCCGAACGATCTCTTTAGCCCGGAAGAGGAGGCGCAACTGATTGCCAGTTCATCGGCGCAGGGTAAAACCCTGGCGATTCCGGGCACGCCGGTGTTCGCCAGCTTTGAGAAGGCCCTCAATCAGATTTGTGACTGGCTGGCGAAACAGTTGCAGGTTTGACTGGCAAAAATACAAAGCTCTGCTACAACTTATATCCGGGAAAGTGCACGCTGCGCTCGTTTAGCGCAGCGCTAAGTTTTTTACGGTTATTTTGAGGGAGAGAATTAGCATGACGTTACCGAGTGGTCACCCCCGTAGTCGCCTGCTTAAGCGCTTCACCGAACTGGGGCCGTATATCCGCGAAGGAAAATGCGAAGAGACGCGTTTCTTCTTTGATTGCCTTGCCGCCTGCGTCAACGTCAAACCCGCGCCGGAGAGCCGTGAGTTCTGGGGCTGGTGGATGACGCTGGAAGCGTATGAAGATCACTTTACGTATGAATATCACTTCGGTCTGTTTGATAAAGACGGTGACTGGGGCGTTGCGACCATTAAAGGCAAAGAGAATAACGAAAAAGTGGAAAGCACGCTGCGTAATTTCCATGAACGCCTGAAAGCCATGCTGCATGAGCAGAAGCTGGATCTCAAACCCGCCGCCGGATTTAAAGAAGAGCCGGTCAAACTGAGCGCGTAATAGCCCGCTTCTGGCCCTCAATAAAAAAGAGCCGGTGATGAGCCGGCTCTTTGTTTACAGACACAGGGGGTAAATCAATCCGCGATACGCAACTTTGCGTATATCAGAACTGATACGTCAGACCAACCGCCACGACATCATCGTTATTGATGCCTAACGGGTTGTTGTCATCCAGCTGGTTAATTTTGTAGTCAACCATGGCAGACATATTCTTGTTGAAGTAGTAAGTCATCGCCACGTCAACGTATTTCACGATATCCGCATCGCCAATACCTTCAATGTCTTTACCTTTGCTCTGAACATAGCCCAGAGACGGACGCAGACCGAAATCAAACTGGTACTGTGCAACCACTTCAAAGTTCTGCGTTTTATTCGCCACGCCGCCGGTGATTGGCGTCATGTTGCGGGTTTCAGAGTAGGTTGAGGCCAGATAGATGCTGTTTGCGTCATATTTAATGCCGGCGCCCCAGGCTTCTGCTCTCTCACCGCTGCCCAGACGGCCCGCCGTATCCTGCGAGTTGGTGCGATCGGCAGAGGAGATGGCGCTCATCAGACTGATGCCGGTATCACCAAGGCTATAACCGAGTGACGCACCGTAACCGTCGCCGTTCTGTTTACCCGTCTCTGAACGACCGTTGGCGCTGGTGGCGTCATTTTTGCCCTGATACTGCAGCGCAAAGCGCAGGCCATCTACCAGACCAAAGAAGTTGCTGTTACGGTAAGTTGCCACGCCAGACGTACGGCCCAGCATATAGGTATCCGTGTAGGCACTGTCGCCACCAAACTCTGGCAGGACGTCGGTCCAGGCGAGAACATCGTAGACCACGCCGTAGTTACGGCCGTAATCGATTGAGCCATAGTTGCCGAACTTCAGACCGGCAAAGCCCAGACGGGTTTTGTTGCCGATATTGGCATCGGTGTTAGTCTCTGCGCGGTTGCCCTGGAACTGGTACTCCCACTGGCCGTAACCGGTCATCAGGTCGTTAATCTGCGTCTGGCCCTTGAAGCCTAAACGAATATAGGTTTTGTCGCCGTCAGCACCCGGGTTATCACTGAAGTAGTGCATACCTTTAACGCGACCGTACAGATCCAGCTTGTTACCGTCTTTATTATAAACTTCAGCGGCTTGTGCAGTGGAGGCCAGTGCCAGCGCGGAAACAACCAATGCCAGTGTGCTCTTCTTCATTTGCTATCAATCCCAATGAGTAAAATTCGTTGTACCCGTGAAAGAGTTTGTAAAACAGGGGACTTTTTACCGATTGGCGATGAACTTTTTATGACAGTTTTTCTGTTTTCTTGTTAATCGCGAACTTTTGGTCTACCGCACTGTCCGGGGATTTTCGTGCTTTTCCCCTTGCTGCTGTTGGCTTCCTTGCTGACTCCTGATAAAACGTCCGTTCGCAGATTTTTTTCTTACATGGCAGGAAAAACATGAGTGGCAGTCAGACCCTGGTGGTCAAATTGGGGACCAGCGTCCTTACCGGCGGTTCACGCCGGCTAAATCGGGCGCACATGGTGGAACTGGTTCGTCAGTGTGCACAACTGCACGCGGCAGGCCATCGCATTGTTATCGTTACCTCTGGCGCGATTGCCGCCGGGCGCGAACACCTGGGTTACCCCGAACTGCCACCGACCATCGCCTCAAAGCAGCTGCTGGCTGCGGTGGGGCAGAGCCGCCTGATCCAGCTGTGGGAACAACTGTTCTCTATCTATGGCATTCATATCGGACAGATGCTGCTGACGCGCGCCGATATGGAGGACCGTGAACGCTTCCTCTACGCGCGCGATATGCTCCGTGCGCTGCTCGACAACCACATTGTGCCGGTGATTAACGAAAACGACGCGGTAGCGACGGCAGAAATCAAAGTGGGTGATAACGATAACTTGTCAGCGCTGGCCGCCATGCTTGGCGGGGCCGACAAACTGCTGCTGCTGACCGATCAGCAAGGGCTGTTCACAGCCGATCCGCGCACCAATCCGGAGGCGGAACTCATCAGCGATGTGCACCAGATTGATGATGCGCTGCGCACTCTGGCTGGCGGCAGTGTCTCCGGTCTGGGCACCGGCGGCATGGCAACCAAGTTACAGGCGGCTGATGTCGCCTGCCGCGCGGGCATTGAGGTGATTATTGCCGCCGGCAGCCGTCCGGACGTCATCGGCGATGTGCTGAACGGTAAACCGGTCGGCACGCGTTTTCATGCGCAGCAGTCACCGCTGGAGAACCGCAAGCGCTGGATCTTTGGCGCACCGCCGGCGGGTGAGATCACCATCGATGATGGCGCACTCGCCGCCGTGCTGGAACGTGGCAGCTCGCTGCTGCCGAAAGGGGTGCGTGAAGTACAGGGCAACTTTTCGCGTGGCGAGGTAATCCGCATCCGTAACCTGCAGGGGCGCGACATTGCGCATGGCGTTACGCGCTATAACAGCGATGCAATGCGCATGATTGCCGGGCATCACAGTCAGGAAATTGGTGACATTCTCGGGTATGAATATGGCCCGGTAGCGGTGCACCGTGACGACATGATCGTCAGCTAAGGAGCAGATAATGTTAGAAGAGATGGGGAAAGCGGCGCGTGCTGCGTCGTACAAACTGGCAGAGCTCTCTACCGAACAAAAAAATCAGGTGCTGCTGACTATCGCTGAGCAGCTGGAAGCAGAGAGCACGGCAATCCTTGCCGCCAATGAGCAGGATCTGGCCGATGCGCGCCAGAATAGCATGAGCGCTGCGCTGCTTGATCGCCTGACGCTAACGCCACAGCGCCTTGAAGGTATTGCGAATGATGTGCGCCAGGTGTGCCGCCTGGCCGATCCGGTCGGTCAGCTCATTGACGGCGGGATGCTGGATAGCGGCCTGCGCATCGAGCGGCGTCGGGTGCCGTTGGGCGTGATTGGCGTGATTTATGAAGCGCGGCCAAATGTCACCGTGGATATTGCCTCGCTGTGCCTGAAAACCGGCAACGCAGCGATTCTGCGCGGCGGTAAAGAGACCTGGCGCACCAATGCGGCGACGGTACGCGTCATCCAGAACGCGCTGGCGAAACATGGCTTACCGGCGGGCGCAGTACAGGCGATTGAGAATCCGGATCGTGAACTGGTTAATCAGCTGCTGAAGCTGGATCGCTATGTCGATATGCTGATCCCGCGCGGCGGCGCGGGGCTGCACAAGCTGTGCCGTGAAAATTCAACTATCCCGGTGATCACCGGCGGTATCGGCGTATGCCATCTCTATCTGGATGAAACCATGGAGACCGAAGCGGCGCTGGAGGTGATCGTTAACGCCAAAAAGCAGCGGCCGAGCGCCTGTAATTCGCTGGAGACGCTGCTGATCCATCGCGATCAGGCGGATCGTTTCATCCCGGCTTTCCTGCAACGCATGGCACAGGAAAATATTCCCCTGCATGCCGACGCCAATATACTGGCGCTGCTGCAAAACGGGCCTGCCAGCGTAGTGGCGGTGCAGGCGGAGAATTACAACGACGAGTGGCTGTCGAACGATCTCAACGTCAAGCTGGTGGCGGATATCGATGAAGCCATCACGCATATCCGCGAGCACGGCACGCAGCACTCGGATGGCATTCTGACGCGCAGCATCCGCAACGCAAACCGCTTTGTAAACCAGGTTGATTCCTCCGCGGTATACGTTAACGCCAGCACGCGCTTCACCGACGGCGGCCAGTTTGGTCTGGGCGCTGAGGTCGCGGTCAGCACGCAAAAACTGCACGCGCGCGGGCCGATGGGGCTGGAAGCGCTCACCACCTATAAATGGATTGGCTGGGGCGACGATACGCTGCGCCGTTAATTTTCTCTCCCGCATAACAATGGGCATCGTCAGCGATGCCCATTTTTTTGGCTTTCGATCCACTTATTTCCAGAGGTTTTTGATTTATTACTGTCATTAATGGCGCGTATGCCGCTTTTCACCCATTTTTTCCTGTAGGCGTGCGGCCCGATGCTACAGAACAATCCTGAAAACCCCTGTCAGAACAAGCTGTCAGGTATTCAATACTGGTTTCCACCAGACCGAAGAGGATAATGATCGTCCAGCTTTATTGATAAAAGCGGTTGGGTAGTAAACTGGCGGTAATATAAAATGAACTGGTAGCAAAAACGAAAATAACATTCAGTCTTTTACTGATGGCAGACTATTAACTGATGGTTAAAAAAGAGAGTACGAGACAAGCTTTTACTGCCAGGCTGATTGCCGCATGCGATAGCGCGGGAATTGTCGGACATGGACGGAACAAACAGGTTGCACAGGCACTGCAGAAAAGGGGATGCAGGATTTCAACGCCGGGGGTGTGGAAGTGGTTTAACGCCCAATCAATTCCGGATGATAACAACTTGCTGGCGCTTAGCCAGCTGTTAGATGTACGCGTAGAGTGGTTGCAGTTCGGGATGGAGAAACCGGATGCGGCGATCGGCCAGCAACCGTTGGTCGATCCCCAGCACATGTTCCGCGTGGAGAGCCTGGATATTGGGCAGCGCAGCGCCCACGGCATCGCTGCGCGCGACGAACTGGTGGAGACCATTCAGGCGATTGAATATGGTCTGGATGAGGCGCGCGTGCTGTTTAACGGCCGGCCGGCAAAAAATATTCGCTTAATTGCGCTTAACAGCGACTCCATGGCGGGCACCTTTGCGCCGCGCGATCAGCTGTTTGTCGATATCAGCGTACACTGCTTCGACGGTGACGGTATCTACCTGTTTACTCTGGATAACCAGCTCTACCTTAAGCGGCTGCAGCTCCAGCATAAGAAGGTGGCGGTGATCTCCGACAACAAGCGTTATGAAACCTGGTATCTGACGCTGGACGAAGCGGCATCACTGCAGGTGATTGCACGTGTCATCATGAGCCAGGCACGCGATTACCAGATTCTTGGCTGACCGCGAAATGCGACAGGCAGTCAAAAAAATAATTTAGCTGAAATCATAAATTTAACTGATGGTAAATAAAAAATTAACCATTGGTGTTTGCCAATGCATTAGAACCTGTTAATAATTTGACCATGGATGGACAACATCACTGCTCATGGATGAGCCCGCTCTTAAACAATTGAGGCGCTGCACAAGCGCGAGACAACCCACCCAAAGTCAGTGGATTTTGGGATGGGGTGGAAACGCATCTTGCAGCGTCATCAGTTGTCCTCTGCCTTCATTTCTCTCTGCTTTCTCCTGGCCGTTATTTAACGGCCGGGCGAGCCGATTGCGAGTGATTTCAGTGGCACCACGGATGCTTCGGCCCTCGCCGGAACGCCGCGTTCGCCACCCCATCGCCAAAAACTCATTCACAGGAGGAGTTATGGCGATTATTCAATATGGCAAGTCAGTCTTCACAGGGAATGCACGCACCCGTCGCCACCGGCGACGCCAGTCGCTCAGCCGCCTGAAGCGCAGCATTGATAACGCATTAGGTATTGAGTGTGACGACGTAAATCTGCGCACCGCCGAGCGCATCTGTCAGCGAGAAATCCGCTCACGCGTGGACCGCGCTGTACTGGCACCCACCCGGGTTGACGCAGAGAGCGCAAGTTTCGATAACTGCTGTTTGCCCCACGTTCATCTGTACGCCGTGCGCTAAATCCTCTTTATCACTCCCCCAGTTCTGAACGGAACGTTTCATTTCTGCTCACTGTTTAATCTTGCTTGAGCGTTGCGCTTTGCTGGCGTGACGCCCGATGCGGGAACGATCAGGGGGCTTTAAGTGTTTGGGTTATTTACGCCGCCATTTTCAGACAGTTTCGCCCGTTAAAGGAGTAAGGATATGAGCCAGATTATTGCCATTCTGAATTTTGAAGAGGGGTATCGCGAAGCGCCTTACCTTGATACCCAGGGATTTCCTACCGTTGCGGGCGGTATTCGCATCGGGCCGAAGGGCGCTTCACTCAGTAATTACATCTTTCAGGTGCCACGCCGCGTCGGCGATGTGTGGAAGCAGTGCATCGTGGAAAAAAAAGTGCAGGAGATGAACCAGCGGGAGCTGGTCCGGCAGGCACTGAGTAAATGCAACGAGGCGCGCTGTGATGTGCTGATCAGCATGGCGTACCAGATGGGTGTTGATGGTCTGGCTATGTTCCGCAGCATGCTGACCGCCATCACGCAGGGTGATTATGATGCGGCCGCCAACGCTATGCTGGATAGCCTGTGGGCGAAGCAGACCGCCGGACGCGCGCGGCGCCATGCGGAAGCGATGCGCAGCGGCACCTACGACATCTATCGGGGGCTGTTATGAACATGAAATGGCTGCTGTTCATTATCGCCGTGCTGGCAGCAATCATCCTGGTACTGCTGCTGCAGCGCTTTACCACACTGGAGTTTGTTAAACATGCACGGCTGTTATTCAGAACCTGGTCAGTGTGGCTGGCCTCGCTGGGATCGATGCTCAGCGCCTGGGTACAGTCGTTCCCCTCATCGGCGCTGGATGCATGGACCGCGCTGCCCCAGGACGTCAAAGATATTCTGCCGCATAACTACCTCGGCATGATCGGCGCCTTTATGGTGGCGATGGGCGTGCTGGCGCAGTTTGTCCGGCAGAAGAGCCTTGCTGAACAGAAAAAAGTGCTGGAGGCAAAACCATGAGCTTTCTTCTTTCACTGCTCGGCGGCAGCTGGCACTGGCTGGCAGCTATCGGCGGGGTGCTTGCCGCGCTGGCGGCCAGCTATTTTGGCGGCAAAAAGATTGGCAAGGTGCAGCAGCAGGCCAGAGCCGATCGCGTAAACGCCGAGAAGACCGCGGCCCAGGCGGTAGCGGTTAATCAGCAGCAGCAGCAGCTGCGTGAGGAGGCCAAACGTGTGGAAACCAGCAACAGTAATCTTGATGATGCTGCCGCTCGTGACAAGCTGCAGCGGTCCAAATATCACCAACCCTGAGGCACCTGTCGTTATCGACTCTGCCTGTACGCTTTTCTCCCCGATTTACACCCACGGCAATGACGCCGAACGCATGGACATTCGTACCGTGCGCGCCATTAACAACCACAACGACCTCTGGGACCAGCACTGCAGCCAGCCGGCGCGGTAACGCTGTTCTCTCGCTTTGTATTGCAAACCTGAAAGGCCGAGGAGGCTAAAATGATCGAAGTTAACTCTTTCGCTGAACTGCGTACCACTGCACCTGCTAAAAACGGCGACCTGGCGTTTTTACGCCGCTATAACGCGGACTCCAACTTCCGCGGCGGCGGTGATTTCACCGGTTTTATCGGCTCCACCACGGCAGCCGATGACGGCGGTACGCTGGCGGTCGGGAACGGGTTCTACTGGAAACGTGTCATTAACGATCCCGCAGATCTCAATGTGTACCACTTCGGTGCTAAAGGTGACGGTTACGCCAATGATACCGACGCATTCACCCGCATGCTGGCGTGGACGCAAAACTACAGCGGCAACATTCGCGACCTGCCGGTACGCTTCCCGGGGGGCAAGTTCCTGATTAACCCCATCGATATCAGCGCCACTGAAATCGCCTTCTTCGGCTTACAAGGGGATGATGTGGATCTGGGTTCGCTGCCGCGCACGACCATTATCTCCAACAAGAGTGCCGATACGGTATTCAAGGTGAAGGCGCGTCGTACCGCGATCAAAGGCATCACCTGGCACGGTCAGTCATCCGCCGACGTCACCACCAACAAAAATACCATTACCCCCGATCTCTGCACCAACGCGCAGCCCTTCTTCGAAAACACCTGCATCGAAGGCACCACGTTAAATATCTACTGTTTCCGCGCGCAAAATAGCGGCGGCACCGTGATCAAAGCGCTGGATACCCTCGACAGTAAGTTTGAGCAAATTTATACCCTGTGGACCTACGGGCGCGTGTTTGATATTGGCTGGTCAAACTCGCCGAACGGTAAGTGGGACCACTCCACCGCGATTGAGATCTGTAACTGTAACTTCCAGACCGGTTACGGCGATGCCACGCTCTATATTCCCCGCACCACACAGGGGATTATCCGCAACGTCTGGATTGAGCATACGCGTAATCCGGGCGATCTCTCTGATGGGGCCTGGAGCATCGATACGCTGAACATTGAGGATTGCGGTACGCCGCTCAACCTCAATAACGCGCGCGTTATCATGCGACAGATCGGCCTGCAGTCGGGGGCCAGGATCTCCAACGATCTGGCTGGCACGCGCTGGCTCTCAACCTTTGATTACGGTTACCGCCGTGAAGAGCATCACGGTACGCTGATCACCGGTTCATTCCGCGCGGGTTATTACAGCGGGCATAAGGTTACCAACAATACCGATACCGACAACTGGTATCGCCTGGGGCAGCTGTTCTTCCCGGTGGCGAATCAGCAGTGGGTGATGGAGCTGATTGGTAAAGCTGATGCGACGCAGCCAACCGGTACGGCAGCCTCGCCGGTCAACGTGGCGGGGACGGGCAGAACCTTTATCAACCTGCAGCGGCTGGAGACCGTCTGGGCAGATGCCTACCACATGGGGCAACCCGCAGTACTGGATATGCGCTACAGCCGGGTGGGTACCACGTATGCCGTGGTATGGGTGAAACTGCGCGCCAACAGTGGCGATACGCTAATTAACCTGAAAACCACCGGTCCGACGCGGTTTGAGGCGGGCTCCTGCTCGCTGTTCCAGACCGATTTTTCGGTGGTGACCGATACCACCAAAATGGGCACGTTGAAACCCGCCGCACGCTTTGGCATGCACAATGGTGTCGCGGGCATTGGTGCCAATGAGAAAGGCGTACTTACCGTCGCGACGGCGGCAGGTACGCCAACCAATAAAACGGCCCCTTCGGGCTTTGTGCTGGTCAATATCAACGGTGTCGATCGTAAGCTTCCTTATTACGATTGAGGCCAGCACGTTTTTGGCGAGGCTGCGGCCTCGCCTTTTTTTTTGCTGCCACACAGGCGCAATGCCACCGGAAGTGCTGAAAAACACAGCACTTAATCCGCGCTGGCTTGACTCAGCCGCACGATTTTTTTATGTTACTCCCCGCAGTTCCCGCCTCAATGCCGGTGTAGCTCAGTTGGTAGAGCAGCGCATTCGTAATGCGAAGGTCGCAGGTTCGACTCCTGTTTCCGGCACCACTTCCTGATATATCATGCTGTTTAAATGGCCCTGCCTGAATAGCCTGCCTGTAGCGTCAACGAACAATATTATTTAACTTTCCCGGTTCTCTTTAATATTCCGGCCAGTTTGCAACGCCGCGCCTTTACCGCCAGCAGAAATAGTAAGAAATATACCTGTGCTATTAACCTGTGGCGGCGCGATTTATCGCGCCAGGCGGCATCATGCAGCGTAAAAACTTACCTCATCTTACTTATCCGCAGCTCATCGTTATTTCGCACACATCACTCACAAACCCCTTCAAACGTCGCAATCACCCGATCGATATGTTTCTTCATCGCCGCCCTGGCCGCTCTGGCATCGCGCTTCTCCAGCGCGGAGAGAATCGCGAGGTGCTCGGTCTCTGAAATGCCCGGCATATCGCTCGGCGTATAGTGCGCCTGCAACATGCGGAACATACTGCCGTAACGATGGCCGAGCAGGTGGCCGATGATAAAGCCATAGGCCGGATTACCGCTCGCCTGTGCGATGCGGATATGGAATAAACGGTCGCCAGGGTGCGTGCGCGACTGCACGCGGTTATCCTCGCAGTTCTGCTGGTAGGCGGCGCGGATCAGCGCCAGCTCCTCTTCGCTGGCATGGACGGCAGCGAGTGCGGCGGCTTCCGGCTCAATCAGGCGACGCGCCTGCAGCAATGAAAAGGGCGGCAGCTCAGTGGAGAAGTCCAGTTTGATGCCTAACTCATCGTCCGTTTCCACCCACTGATTGCGGCCAGCCTGGGTCATTACCGGTTCCGGATTGCTCGGGCGCGCTTTCACAATCACCCCATTGCCCACCTTCACATCCACTAAGCCAATCACCTCCAGCGCGATTAATGCTTCGCGTACCGAAGCGCGACTCACCTGAAGCTGTTCAGCCAGTTCGCGCTCCGCTGGCAGACGGCTACCGGGAGGAAATTCATTGTTGTCGATAAGCTTGATGAGCTGGTCAGCTATCTGTCTGTAAAGCCTGGGGTTTTCCATCTTCTTTATCGGCATGGCACAGCTACCTGTTCGAATAAATTAAGTGACCAGATGCACAAAAAAACGTCAGAACGCTTGTCAATGTTACGTATTTGTCAATAAAACGTAATGCGTCAGCGACAAAGTAGCCAGCGTTATTTTGCCATCTCGCAGAGTTAAAACACACTCTTATTGGCCTGACCATTAGATCTTTGAACCAGAGGAGATGCAATGAATTTACACGGAAAACGCGTGCTGATCACCGCCGCCGGACAGGGCATTGGCTTTGCCAGCGCCCGCTATTTTGCGCAGCAGGGCGCAGAGGTGATTGCCAGCGATATCAATACTGCGGCACTGCACGATTTACCTGGTATCCGTGCTTATCAGCTGGATGTTACCGATCGGCAGGCGATTCAGGCTGCGGCGCAGGAGATCGGCACGCTGGATGCGCTGTTCAACTGCGCGGGCGTGGTGCACAGCGGCAGTTTGCTGCAATGCAGTGAGGCGGAGTGGCAGTTTGCGCTTGATCTCAATGTCACCGCGATGTTCCACATGATTCAGGCATTTCTGCCAGCGATGCTGGAGCAGCAGCACGGCTCAATCATCAATATGTCCTCGGTGGCTTCAAGCGTGAAAGGCGTGGCAAACCGCTTTGCCTACAGCGCCACCAAAGCGGCGGTGATCGGCCTGACGCGCTCGGTAGCAGCGGATTACATCCGTGACGGCATTCGCTGCAACGCGATCTGCCCCGGCAC
>Ga0157361_1000350_pt1 | contig 20076 bp, 16 predicted proteins | sample AttlaeALBM2_FD_111481 | JGI IMG/M metagenome (GOLD analysis project Ga0157361, IMG submission 111481) | Fungus gardens microbial communities from leaf cutter ant in Ribeirão Preto, State of São Paulo, Brazil - Atta laevigata ALBM2 | ecosystem: Host-associated > Fungi > Mycelium > Unclassified ...
CCAAGACGTGGGCCTGTGGGATACGCAGGTGATCGAGCAGATGCGTCGCGTCCGCCGCCATGTCCGCCAGGGTATAAGGCACCGGCGTTTGCCAACCGAGCTGGGCGCGCAGCATCAGCAGCCACAACGGTTGCGTGCGTTGCGCCTGCGTTTTGCCGGAAAGGCCAACGTCGCGGTTGTCATAACGGATCACCCGAAATCCCTTGGCCACCAGGGCGCGGCAGAAATCGTCAGGCCACAGCAGCAGCTGTGCACCGATGCCCATGATGAGCAGCAGCGGCGGGTGCGCCTCATCGCCCCAGTCCTCATAGGCCAGCGGCACCTCGCCCTGTTCAGTCACGCCACAGCGAATCGTTATCTCTTTCATTTTAAATCCCTTTTATCGCGCCTGGCGGTCATTATAGCAGCAATCCCCCTTGCCGCCGCCGCCCTGTACATTAGGTTACAAGCCGAAACCAATCACTCACGGAAAGCCGGGCGCCGTTTGCCTACTATCATCTCAACGGCCCCGCAGTGGGGTTGATACCCAAAAGTCATGTTGAGGATTCTGCGATGAAAAAAGTATTAGCTCTGGTTGTTGCCGCTGCAATGGGTCTGTCTTCCGTGGCTTTCGCTGCCGAGGCTGCCACCACCGCACCTGCGGCTACCGCAACCACCGCCACCGCTGCGCCGGCTAAAGCTCAGGTGAAACACCACGGCAAGAAAGCCCCGGTTCAGAAAGCTCAGGCGGCCAAAAAGCATCACAAAAAAGCCGGTAAGAAAGCCCCGGCTCAAAAAGCCCAGGCGGCTAAAAAGCACCACAAGAAAGCCAGCCACAAAAAAGCGTAATGACGTGAGGGTCCCCTCACCGCTTCAGGCTTGACGTGTACGACACCCGGTTCGCCGGGTGTTTTTTCATCGGGGGGTTCTCATTGATGCTGCGCCGCTACCTGTTCGAGATCGTTCTGACCGCCCTGATCCTTTGTGGACTGATCGCCGTCTTTTTTTACCTGTAGCCTGCCGCGTCGCCGGCGGGAAATTATTGAAAAATCAATTATTGCCCATCCACATGGCTGCTAAATCAGTCTATAGTTAGCATTCAGTGTGTTTATGGATGATCCGTATTTGTCAGGCAAGAGATCTATGCGCATATCCGTTTTACTGTTGCTGTGCTCACTCCCGCTCATCGCTGCTCAGGCGGCACGCGCCGACGGCCCGTCCAAGGCCGAGCAAACGCGCCTGTTTTTCGGCAAAGATGAACGAATCAAGGTCACGGATACCGCCGCCCAGCCGTGGCAGGCCATCGGCCAGGTCGAAACCGCCAGCGGCAATCTGTGCACCGCCACGCTGATCTCCCCGCACCTGGCGTTGACCGCCGGCCACTGCGTGCTGGCGCCGCCCGGACAACTGGATAAAGCCATCGCGCTACGCTTCGTGGCAGGCGATAAATCCTGGCAGTATCAAACCGGCAATATCGAGACACTGGTCGACAGCAAACTGGGCAAAAAGCTGAAGCCGGACGGTGATGGCTGGATCGTGCCGCCCGCCGCCGCCGCCTATGACTTTGCGCTGATCCGTCTGAAAGACAAAAAGCCGCTGCCGATCGCACCGTTGCCGCTGTGGCAAGGCGACAGCAAGGCGCTGACCCAGGCCCTGAAACAGGCCAAACGGCTGATTACTCAGGCGGGTTACCCGGAAGACCATCTGGATGACCTTTACAGCCACCAAAACTGCAAGGTGACCGGCTGGGCCCAGCAAGGCGTACTGTCGCACCAATGTGATACCCTGCCCGGCGACAGCGGTTCACCGCTGCTGTTGAAAACCGCCGACGGCTGGCAGCTGATCGCCATCCAAAGTTCGGCGCCGGCGGCGAAAGATCGCTATCGCGCCGATAACCGCGCCCTGGCGGTGCCCGGCATCCGCGAAGCGCTGGACGCCCTGGCCGCAGGCAAGTAATCCTCTCTCAGCGGCGCATTATGCGCCGTTGTGCTTTTCAGCCCCCTTGCATATAGCGCCGCGGCGTGGTGCCGGTGAACTGACGGAAAAAGGCGATAAACGCGCTGTCGCTGGAAAACCCCAACCGCTGCGCCACCGCGCTGACCGACGGCAACGTCGCCAGCAGTTCGATCGCGCGCATCAACCGCCACTGCTGGCACCACTGCTGATAGCTCAGGCCGGTTTCCCGCACAAACAGCCGCGTCAACGTTTTGGCGTGCAGATTCAAGCGCTGCGCCAACGCCGCCAACCCCGGCAACTCGTCACTCTCCGGCAGCGTGGCCAGCCAGGCGGCAAGACGCCTATCCTGCGGCAGCCGCAGCTGGGTATTCTCGCGCTGCGCCTCGCTCAGCTCATTGATCAGCACCGCCAGCAAATCGCGCGCCTGGGGCTGCGCCAACGCAGAGTCCAGCGGCCAGTGCGCGATGCGCTCGACGATCGCCGCCAGCAGCGGGTTCACCGCCAGCACCGCAGCCTGTGGCGGCATTGCGGTGGTCAGCGCCGGATCGAAATACAGCGAGCGATACGCGACGCGGCCGCGCAGCTGCACCCGATGCGCAATGCCGCCCGGTATCCAGACGCCGCGCGTCGGCGGCAGAATCAGCCACTGCTGCGCCAACGTGACCGTCATGCACCCCTGCGGCGCATACAGCAGCTGCGAGCGCTGATGCCAATGCAGCCCGGAGTCGTGCTCCGCCAGTTCGGCCGCAATGCCGAGCACCGGTGCCGGCAGCCGATCCGGGTCGAACGGGTGATGCTGTTGAATCAGCGCCATCAGATTGTCCTATATCCGTTGTTTTTTGTCCTAATGATTGTAATCGAACAAAGCGTCGCTCCCTATACTGGCCGCATTAACTTTTAGGGAGAATGTGCATCATGCAACGCTTATCTTTACCGCTGCTCGTCACCGCCATCATGACGCCGCAGATCCTGGAAACGCTGTACAGCCCGGCGCTTACCGCCATCCGCAGCGATTTCGGCATCAGCGCCGCGCAGGCCGGGCAGACGTTATCCATCTATTTCTTCGCCTTCGCCCTCGGCGTCGCCTTTTGGGGAGCCTTCTGCGATCGGTTCGGCCGCCGTCCGGCGATGCTGGCCGGCCTGGCGCTCTATTTGGTCGGCGCCGGCATCGCGCTGCTGAGCGGCAGCTTCACGCTGTTGCTGGTCGCCCGTGCGCTGATCGCCTTCGGTGCCGCGGTCGGTTCAATCGTCACGCAAACCATGCTGCGTGACGTCTATCAAGGCCCGGCGCTGGGGCGCATGTTCGCGCTGGTCGGCATCGCGCTTTCCATCAGCCCGCTGCTGGGAATGTTTGCCGGCGGCGCGCTGGTCGCCTGGGGCGGCAGCGCGGCGATCTTCATCGCACAGGCGGCCTGGGCGCTGGCGCTGCTGCTGTGGAGCTACGGCACATTGCCGGAAACGCAGCAGCGGCAGACCGCAACGGCCGCCGCACCGGGCATTGCCCTGACGACGATGCTGCGCGATCGGCATATCTGGTGTTCGGCACTGCTGGTCGCCAGCTTCAATATCATGGTGTTCAGCTACTTCAGCCTGGCGCCGTTCATGTTCGAAAGGCTTGGGTTGAGTAGCCAGCAGTTTGGCTACTCGGGCGTGATGCTGGCGCTGGGCAGCCTGGCGGGAGCGCTGTTGAACCGCCACCTGCTAGCGCGCGGCGTCAGCGCCAAGCGTCAGATCCTGCTGGGCGGGTTGCTGGCGATGGCCAGCGGCGTGGCATTGTTCTGGTGGCAACACAGCCTCTGGATGCTGCTTCCCTGCGCGCTGGTGATGCTGGCGTTCGGGTTGGCTATCCCGAATGTGCTGAGCCAGGCGCTGACCCGCTACCGGGAGCAACTCGGCACCGCCGGCGCGTTATTCGGGCTGCTGTACTATCTGCTGATCGGCCTGGGGTTGACGATCGCGGCACGCGGGCAGGATTTGGCCGCCACGCTGCTGCTGTGCGGCCTGTTGAGCCTGTGGTGTGTCGGCCGCTTGCCGGCCGGCGCATCTGAGCTTAGCCCGAAAGCTGCTCGATAGTTTGCAAAATACGCTTGTCGGAGATCGGGTAAGGCGTGCCCAATTGCTGCGCGAACAGGCTGACGCGCAGCTCTTCGATCATCCAGCGCACCGCTTTTACCTCTTCCTCCTGCTGTCGCTTCGGCGGCAGCTTGTTCAGCCACTGCTGCCACGCCAGCTGCACCTGCTCCACCCGCAACATCTGCGCGCGATCGCGATGCGGATCGATAGCCAGTTTTTCCAACCGACGCTCGATCGCCTGCAGGTAACGCAGCGTGTCCGGCAGGCGTTTCCAGCCGTTGCCGGTCACGAAACCGCGGTAGACCAACCCGCCGAGCTGGGTCTTGATGTCCGACAGCGCCAGCGCCAACGACATGTCCACCCGGCCTTTCAGCCGTTTGTTGATGTTGAAGACCGCCGTCAAGATCTGCTCAACCTGCTTGGCCACCTCGACGACCGTGTCGTTCAGCTCGGCGCGGATCTGCTCCTGCAGGCGGGCAAAGCCTTCCTCTTGCCAGACCGGGCCGCCGTGTTCGGCGATCAGCTTGTCGATGCCACACGAAATGCAGTCGTCGATCAGCTCCAGCACCTTACCGTACGGGTTGAAATAGAGCCCCAGCTTGGCCTTGTTCGGCAGCTTTTCATGCAGGTATTTGATCGGCGAAGGAATATTCAGCAACAGCAGGCGGCGCGTGCCCTGCCACATCGCCTGTTGCTGCTCGCTTTCGCTGTCGAACAGGCGGATCGCCACGCTGTCCTTTTCATCCACCAGCGCCGGGTAAGCCTTCATCGAATAGCCGCCGCGCTTCTGCTCGTAAAACGCCGGCAGTTGGCCAAAGCTCCAGACATGCAGATTGCTCTGCTCCAGCCCGTCGTCGGCCACCGCCGACAGCGTCTCCTGCACCTTCTCTTTCAGCTGCAGGCGCAACGCGGCCAGGTCTTTGCCTTCGCGCAGCGTCTGGTTTTTCTCGCCCACCACGCGGAAGGTCATCTTCAGGTGATCGGGCACCTGATCCCACTGCCAATCATCACGTGACACGGTCACGCCGGTCATGCGGCGCAGCTCGCGCTCCAGCGCGTCCAGCAGCGGCAATTCCAGCGCAGTGACGCGGCCAAGGAACGCCTCGGCGTAGTTCGGTGCCGGCACGAAGTTGCGGCGCACCGGCTTCGGCAGCGATTTGATCAGCGCAATCACCAGCTCGCGGCGGATGCCGGGGATCTGCCATTCGAAGCCCTGCTCCTCCACCTGGTTGAGGATTGGCAACGGAATGTGCACCGTCACGCCGTCGGCGTCGGTGCCCGGCTCGAACTGGTAGCTCAGCCGCAGCTTGAGGTTGCCCTGATGCCAGAAATTCGGGTAGTCGAGCGCGCTGATCTTGTTGGCGCCGTCCTTGATCAGCATCTCTTTTTCGAAGTTCAGCAGGTCCGGCTGCTGTTTGGCCGCGTTCTTCCACCAGCTGTCGAAATGACGGCCGGAAACCACGTCGTTGGGGATGCGGCGATCGTAGAAGCCGAACAGCGTTTCGTCGTCTACCAAAATGTCGCGGCGGCGCGATTTATGCTCCAGCTCTTCCACTTCGGCGCGGAGCTTTTGGTTTTCGCGGAAGAAGGCGTGGCGCGTCTGCCAGTCGCCCTCCACCAGCGCATGGCGGATAAACAGCTCGCGGCACAGCAGCGGATCGATGGCGCCGTAATTGACCTGGCGCGCCGCGACGATCGGCAGACCGAACAGCGTGACCTTTTCGCTGGCCATCACCGCCCCCTGCGATTTCGACCAGTGCGGCTCGCTGTAGCTGTGTTTCACCAGGTGCTGAGCCAGCGGCTCAATCCATTCCGGTTCAATGCGCGCGGCGATGCGCCCCCACAGGCGGCTGGTTTCCACCAGTTCGGCCACCATGGTCCACTTCGGCGGCTTCTTGAACAGGCCGGAGCCGGGGAAGATCGAGAAACGGGCGTTGCGCGCGCCGGTAAATTCCTGCTTGTCCGCATCCTTCTGGCCAATGTGCGACAGCAAGCCGGTCAGCAACGCGGTGTGCACGCTGCGATAGTCGGAAGGCGTGCTGTTGATCGGCAGCCCCAGCTCTTTCGCCACCTGGCGCAGCTGGGTATAGATATCCTGCCACTCGCGCACCCGCAGGTAGTTGAGGAAATCGTTGCGGCACAGCCGGCGGAACTGGCTGGAAGAGTTCGCTTTTTGCTGCTCCTGCAGATAATCCCACAGGTTGACGAACGCCAGGAAGTCCGAGTCTTTATCGGCAAAGCGGCGGTGTTTTTCATCCGAGGCCTGCTGCTTGTCCATCGGGCGCTCACGCGGATCCTGAATCGACAGCGCGGCGGTGATGATCATTACCTCGCGTACGCTGCCGCTCTTCTGCGCCTCCAGCACCATGCGCGCCAAACGCGGGTCGATAGGCAACTGCGCCAGCTGGCGGCCCTGCGGCGTCAGCTGATAGTGGCCGTTATCGGCGGTGGCGATCGCCCCCAGCTCTTCCAGCAGGCGCACGCCATCCTGAATATTACGCTTGTCCGGCGCCTCGACGAACGGAAACGCGGCGATGTCGCCCAGCCCCAGCGAGGTCATCTGCAGAATGACCGACGCCAGGTTGGTGCGCAGAATTTCCGGATCGGTAAACGCCGGCCGCGAGAGGAAATCCTGCTCGGAGTACAGACGGATGCACACCCCTTCCGATACGCGACCGCAGCGCCCTTTACGCTGGTTGGCGGAGGCCTGCGACACCGGTTCGATCGGCAAGCGCTGCACCTTGGTGCGGAAACTGTAGCGGCTGATGCGCGCGGTGCCCGGATCGATGACGTACTTGATGCCCGGCACCGTCAGCGAGGTTTCCGCCACGTTGGTGGCCAGCACGATGCGCCGGCCGTGGTGCGACTGGAATACCCGGTTCTGCTCGCTGTTCGACAGGCGCGCATACAGCGGCAGCACCTCGGTATGCGGCAGATTGAGGCGGTTCAGGGCGTCGGCGGTATCGCGGATCTCGCGCTCGCCGCTCATGAAGATCAGAATGTCGCCCGGCCCTTCGCGCCCAAGCTCGTCCACCGCATCGAAAATCGCCTGCAGCTGGTCGCGATCGGTATCGTCGCCGTCGTCGACCACCGGGCGGTAGCGTACCTCCACCGGGTAGGTGCGGCCGGAAACCTCGATGATCGGCGCATTGTTGAAATGGCGCGAGAAGCGCTGCGGATCGATGGTCGCCGAAGTGATAATCACCTTGAGATCCGGGCGCTTCGGCAACAGTTCGCGCAGGTAGCCGAGAATAAAGTCGATGTTGAGGCTGCGTTCGTGCGCTTCATCGATGATCAGCGTGTCGTACTGCATCAGCAGGCGGTCCTGCTGAATTTCCGCCAGCAAGATACCGTCGGTCATCAGCTTGACCAGAGTATTTTCCCCCACCTGATCGTTGAAGCGCACCTTGTAGCCGACGCTGCCGCCGAGCGGGGTTTCCAGCTCGTCGGCGATGCGGTTGGCAACGGTGCGCGCCGCCAGGCGGCGCGGCTGGGTATGGCCGATCAGCCCTTTCACCCCGCGTCCCAGTTCCAGACAGATCTTCGGCAGCTGGGTGGTTTTCCCCGAGCCGGTTTCCCCGGCGACGATCACCACCTGGTGATCGCGAATGGCGTTTAAAATGTCCTGCTTTTTTTGGCTGACCGGCAGGCTTTCCGGATAGGTAATGCGCGGGCAAGACGCGGCGCGCGCCTGCACTTTTTGCCGCGCCGCCGCGATGTCGCTTTCTACTTCGGCGGCAACCGCCAGCTGGGCATCGGGATTTTTGATTTTTCGTGCGCCCTGCAGGCGACGACGCAGGCGTTGTTGATCGCGGAGCATCAGCTCACCCAGTTGGGCCGGCAGTGCCTCGAGCGGAGATTTCACGTTCGGTGTTCCTTGTTTCTTCGCCGCCAAGGCAGGCTTAGCAACGGTTTGGTGTTTTTTTAGCGATTTTTTTACTTTAGCCGCACAGCCTATCACAAACGGCTTTCTCCCCCTACTTCCGCGAGTAAAGCGTCGCCATGTCATTCAATAAAATCGAACGAAGATCTCGAAATATTGCGCTATCACTGTTGGGGGAATGTGAATAGCATGTACTTCATGCAAGGGACGCTGAGTCCTGATGTCACTGTCACAACGTAAGGAATTATCGATGAGCAAAGTATTGGTTCTGAAATCAAGCATCCTGGCGACCTACTCTCAGTCTAACCAACTGGCCGATTTCTTCGTAGAGCAATGGAGCAACGCCCACAGCGGCGACACCATCACCGTACGCGATCTGGCCGCGCAGCCAATCCCGGTGCTGGATGGTGAGCTGGTCGGCGCGCTGCGTCCTTCCGATGCTCCGTTGACCCCGCGTCAACAAGAAGCGCTGGCCCTGTCGGACGAGCTGATCGCCGAGCTGCAGGCCAATGACGTCATCGTGATTGCCGCGCCGATGTACAACTTTAACATCCCGACCCAGCTGAAAAACTATTTCGATCTGGTTGCCCGCGCCGGCGTAACCTTCCGCTACACCGAAAACGGTCCGGAAGGCCTGGTGAAAAACAAACGCGCCGTGATCCTGACCAGCCGCGGCGGCATCCACAAAGGCACTCCAACCGACCTGGTAGAACCTTACCTGCGTCTGTTCTTGGGCTTCATCGGCATCACCGATGTGGAGTTCGTCTTCGCGGAAGGCATCGCCTACGGCCCGGAAGTGGCGACCAAAGCCCAGGAAGACGCCAAGGCGGCCCTGTCTCAGGTGGTTGCTGCCTAAGACCCTGCGCAGGGGCGCCACGCCCCTGCCGGACAAGACGCACGTCCTGTCAAACCTGCACTACCCTCATAATAATCATCTATCCGTATCTCTTGGCGCGCCAGACGGCGCGCTTTTTTTTATTTCTGCAGCCACTGGCCGTTGATGCCGCGCACATACTCACCGCTCTGCGCCCGCGTCACTAGCTTCTGCCCGGCCATGCGCGCCACTTCGTCAACGGCGATGTGGTTGCCGTCCGCCACTTCCTGATACTTCTCGGCGCGGCCGGCGTTGATGCGCTTCACCAGCGCCAGCGTTTCCGCGTCCTGCTTCACCGGCGCAATGTAGCCGCTCAGGGTTTCGCCTACCCGCCCTTGCTGCTTCGCCTCATCCAGCGTCAGCGCCATCACCACGCCGCTGAACAACCAGGCGGCGCCGGCCAGCCACAAATAACGTTTTTTCATGTCGGCTCCTAGAACAGACCGCTTTGGGTTTTCAGCAGGTTCTCGACGTCCTTATCCACCTTGATATGAATTTCATGCTCGATCTTGACGTTCATATTGATGGTGATCGGATCCTTCGGCGTCGCCACCTCGATGCGCGGCACGCAGCCGCTCAGCAGCGAAACGCACAGCACCGCTGCCAGCGTCGGCACACTCATGATTTTCATTGTTGTTCCCCAGGTTGTGAGAGGGCCTGCTCCAGCCACTCCTGTAAATTGTCGCCGAAGCGCAAACTGCGCCACAGCTGAAACACATTTTCCTGATGGCGATAGTTCAGGATCACCTCGCGCTTGGCGCTCTTCTGCGGGTTGATGCCGTCGATGCGCGCGCTCAGCGTCAGCTCGCCCAGGTTATCGAGATCGACCCGGGCGTGCGAACGGTTGATTTCCATATAGCGCAGCCAGTCGATCGCCGCGCCGGTCGCCAGGTTGTTGCTGCCGATGGCGTCGGCCATGTCTTTGTCCAGCCGCAGCGTCAGCGTGCCGGCGTTGGCGATCCAGCCGTTCTGCACCAGCCATTTCGGGTGGTTCAGGAACAGCGGCAGCTCGCCGTCGACGCGGCCGGACATGGCGAACTGCTTCGGTTTCAGGGCGGTGAACAGCGCGCTGAGATCGACCTTGTCCAGCTTCAGCACCGCGGCGTCATGCTGCGGCAACCGCAGCGCCGACAGGCTGATATGCCCGTTGAGCATGTCCACGCCGACGTTGCTCAACGTCAGCGGCTGCCTTTCGCTGTAGGGATAAGTGCCCTGCAGATCGGCGGAAATGTTCTGCATCTCGAACAGGTTGGTGAAGGACTTGATGCGCAGCGATACCGGCTGTTTGGCACCCAGCAGCCACTGATGCTGCTTGAACCGGTACGACAGGATGAAATCCAGACCGCTCATTTCGCCGTCCTTTAGCCACATGCCGCCGTTTTTCACCACCCAGTGGCCGCCGGCTTCGAAGCCCTGCTCGCGGGCGGCGGAAAACGCCGACTGCGCATAAAACTCGCCGTCGCGCAGCGTGAGATTGAGATCCGGCGCGAGCAGCGGCTGGAAGACCTTCAGCGACTGTTTCGGCCACCAGCCTTCGCCCCGCAGGCGTTCGCCGTCCCAGCGGCCGCGCAGCGCGATCGGCCCGATCTGCTGCGCCTGCAGTTTGCCTTGCAGCTGGAAACTGTCCGGCGAACGGCCGTTCAGCTGCAGCGCCAGCACCGGCGCCGGCAGATGGCCGCCGTCGCTGAAGCTGACCTTATCCGCCGCCAGCTGCAGCTCGCCGTTGAACTGCGGGTTTTGTTCATCGCGCCGCCAGCGCAGCGGTTGGTTGAGGCTCAGGCGCGGCGCGGCGACCGTCACCAGACCGTACTTTAATTTGTCGAAGCCGGTGGAGAGTTTGTCGAGCACCAGCTCGCTGTCCTGCCAGCGGCCGCTGCCGGCAACGTCCCAGGCGGCCTGCAGCGGCGGCAACCGGCCATTGCCCCAGTAGCGCCACTGCCAGTCACCCTTGTCCGGCCAGAAATCCTGCGCCTGGCCGTCCAGGTGCAGCTTGAAACGCCCCCAATAACTGTCGCTGGCGCTCAAAATCGCCTGCAGGCGGCCGGTGATACCGGCGGCGGTCACCTTCACGCCCGCCAGCGGTAAACGCGCCTCCTCCAGCTTCATTTCCGGCGTCACCTTGCCCCACAGGCGCAGGAGCGACCCCGGCTGCAGCACCAGCGTCGGATTAAGAATGCTGCCGCCAATCACGCCCGGGATCGACGCGGTGGTGGAGAAATCGGCCAGATTGGCCTGGCCGGTCAGTTGGAAGCGCAGATCGCTGTCGGTCAACCCTACCTTGCCCGGCCCGAGGGTGAGCACCGCATTGCCCTTGCCGTTGTGGCCGGCGGTGATCACGTTCAGCCGCGCGCTGATCTCCGTTTCATCCCACCCTTTGCTCCAGTCGTGCAGCGCGATGTTCAGGCCGCCGCTCAACGGCTGCCCGCTGTACGGCCAACGCCACTCGCCCTGCTTGATGCTGAGCCGCTGCGGCGCGACTTCCCACGGCAACACCGCCAGCGGGCGATCGTCGCCTTTTTCGCTCACCGTCAACACGCCCTGCTGCTGTTGCCAGCGCATGTCCAGCAACACCGGCTTTTCCAGATAGGCGGTCTGCATTTCCCCCTGCAACGCCCCCTGCGTCGGCAGGCTGGCCAAATCCAGCGGAATGGTTATCTTGCCGGCGAGGTGTAGCGGTTGCGCGCTGTTGGGCGGGACAATGGTCAGACTTTGCAACGTCAGCTGCTGTTTTTCATCCAGCTGCGCCTCGGCGCTGAGATTCGGCCCCTGATAATGCAGGCGTTGCCCGTCAGGGCCGGAGGAAAGCTGCAGCTTGCCGGCATAGCGCTGCCAGGGAATGAGCGTCAGGTCACTAAGGGTGAGATCCAGCGACGGCAGCTCCCGCTGCAGCTGATCGAGCGCCAGCGGCGCGCTGTTGGCGTCGCCGCCCGGCAGTTTTGACAAACAGGCGCTGTCGACGCTGACCTTATCGCTCGACAGCTGCCAGCGGCCCTGGTGATAAGCAAGCCGCGTCGGCCCGACGTTGGCCAGCAGGCAATCTTGCGCGGTGAAACGCGCCCCCGCCAACGCCAGGCCGCCCTGGCGCCAGTGCAAATTGCCCTGCAATTCCAGCCGGCTCCCCGCCGGTAACCAATGCGATAGCACTCCCGGCAGCCAGCGCGGCAGGGTTTGCCACAACGCCAACACCAGAATTGCACAGCCCGCCACCGTCCCTATGAATACTTTCAATCGCCTGGTCATTAAATGATTGCTTGTTCCTGAGTTAGGCATTCGTTAAGTCTATGCCTGAATTGACAATAATGATGGCACGAATTTGACATAGGGTGAAGCTGAGTGCGGTTCCAGAAGCGATTTGCACCTTTTTGGCGCAAACGTGTGCGGGGTTGTAGATTTTCGTTACATATACATCACATAAATAGGACAGTTTTCAGACTTTTGTTATTGTCGTTACCGTTGATGATTAATAGTCTTGCAACCATTCTAATAAAAGTTTAGCTGCTAGCTAACTGTGTACTAGAGAAGCCATTCCCCACACCCCCGTGGGGATTTTTTTGCCGCTAATTTCAAATCACGGCCTCAATAAAAGCCTGAACTATGCGGCTGTCGCTCGCTTTACGCCAGATAGCATAAATATCGCTGCGCATTTCATTACCGCACTCGATATACGCAACCTCCCGCTGTCGCGCCAGGCTTTCAGGGACAAACGCATACCCCAACCCCGCGGTGACGCAGGCGAATATCACGTCGTAGCATTCCACCTCCAGCAGCGCGGCGGGGATGATTTGCTGCTTCTGCAGCCAGGCGTCCACCAGATGGCGATAGTGGCATTGCCGCGAATAAACATAGAGATCGCTTCTTGCCAACAAAGTTGGCTGATACGCCCCGCCAATGAAGACCAAACGCTCCTGAAAAGCACGCCGGCTCTGCAGCTGCGGATGTTCTATCGGCCCATCTGAAAACACCACGTCCAGAGTTCCTTTTTGCAATTGAAACTCCAGATCCAGCGAATAGCCCTGCACCACGCTCAACTGAACGCGGCGGTTCTGCGCACGGTAATGCGCCAACTTTTGCGGCAGATGATGACTCAAGGCGATATCAAGCGCGCCAAGCTTCAGTTCGCCCTGCACCGGATCCTGTTCAAGCTGCGCTCGCGCCCGCTCTTCGATAGCCAAAAAGCGCTTGGCCTTATGGTAAAGCGCTCGGCCTTCCGGCGTGAGCGACAACCGATTGCGCTCACGATCAAATAGCGTAACGCCACACGCCGTTTCCAACTCTTTTAATTTCTTGGTCACGTTAGAGGGCACGCAAAACAACCTCTCCGCCGCTGCCGTGAGACTCTCCGACTCAACCACCATGCAAAAGGTGGCTAACTGGGCACGTTTAAACATATCAAACCTTCACCAAAAGTGAATGATTAACGAACTTTATTTCACTTTTAGTCAGCCATCAAGTCCGTAAAATCCTCGCTGTCAGCACAACGCTGCCCCCTGGAAATTCCAGTTTCATTATCGACCGAGGAAATAAATCATGATCACGCTTAACGTCTTTTTTCAGGTCAACCCGGACAAGCGCCCCGCGTTTCTCAGCCTGCTCAACACCATGGTGCAGGAATCCAATAAAGAAACCGGCTGCTCTTTTTACCAGCTTTGGCAATGCCAGAACGATGAAAACAGCTATGCGCTGATCGAAAACTGGGACGATAAGGCGGCGCTTTCGGCGCACCAGAAAACACCGCATTGGATCGCCTTTAACGATGCCGTCAACGGGTATTTGACCCATGACTACGATGAGCATCATTACACGGAAATCGCTCGCTAACATCGAGTGAACCGGCCCAATGCGGGCCGGTTTCACTCCCCTGTCTGATCGAACAACCCCCGTGCGGGACAAACTGCTAACCAATTGTCGAATTTACTAAAATCTGTTAAATTGATCACAAAATCACGGTGGAGAAACCACGATGAAATTGGCGATATACAGTACTAAACAGTATGACCGTAAATATCTCGAACTGGTGAATCAGCAGTTTGGCTACGAGCTGGAATTCTTCGACTTTTTACTCAGTAAAAAAACCGCCAAAACGGCCGCCGGTTGCAAGGCGGTGTGCCTCTTCGTTAACGACGACGGCAGCCGTGAAGTGCTCGAAGAACTGGCGGCGCTGGGCGTCGAAATTCTCGCCCTGCGCTGCGCCGGTTTTAATAACGTCGATCTGGACGCCGCCCAGGAACTGGGCATCAAGGTGGTGCGCGTGCCGGCCTATTCGCCGGAGGCCGTGGCAGAGCACGCGGTAGGCATGATGATGTGCCTGAACCGCCGTATTCACCGCGCCTATCAACGCACCCGCGACGCCAACTTCTCGCTGGAAGGGCTGATCGGCTTTAACATGCACAACCGCACCGCCGGGGTGATCGGCACCGGTAAAATCGGCGTGGCGACGATGCGCATTCTGAAAGGCTTTGGCATGAAGCTGCTGGCCTACGATCCCTTCCCGAGCGAACAGGCGCTGGAACTGGGCGCGGAGTATGTCGATCTGAAAACGCTGTACGCGCAGTCCGACGTGATCACCCTGCACTGCCCGCTGACGCCGGAAAACCACCATCTGCTGAATGCCGATGCCTTCGCGATGATGAAAAACGGCGTGATGGTGATCAACACCAGCCGTGGCGCGCTGATCGACTCCACCGCCGCCATCGACGCGCTGAAGCAGCAGAAAATCGGCGCGCTGGGGATGGACGTTTACGAGAACGAACGCGATCTGTTCTTCGAAGACAAGTCGAACGACGTGATTCAGGACGACGTGTTCCGCCGCCTCTCGGCCTGCCACAACGTGCTGTTTACCGGCCATCAGGCCTTCCTGACCGAAGAGGCGCTGACCAGCATTTCGCAAACCACGCTGCAGAACATCAGCCAGCTGGAACGCGGCGAAGCCTGCCCGAACCAGTTGAACGCCTGAGCGTAACCTCGGGGCGCCCTTGCGGCGCCCTGTTTATTTGAGAGAACGCGATGAGAAAAACCACGGTAGCCGCCCTTGCGGCGCTGGCCTTAGCGGGGTGCAGCATGAAACCACACACGGCCGTCACGCCAGGCGATCTGTTACATCACAACTTTGTGTTGCAGAGCGTGGATGGCGAAACGGCGAAATCACCGGCGGGTGGCGGCCTGCTCAATCTGGAGTTCGGTGAGAGCCTGCATGTCTCCGGCACGATGTGCAACCGCTTCTTCGGCCAGGGGCAATTACGCGACGGCGTGCTGACGGTGAAACCGCTGGCCACGACGCGCAGGCTGTGCCCTGATGAACAGCGCAACCGCTGGGATCGGGTGATCGGCACCGTGCTGGAAAACGGCGCCGAAGTGACGCTAAACGCCCAGCAGCTGACGCTCAACGGCAGCGGCCACACGCTTATCTATACCCTGCGCGATTGGGTGTATTGATCCTGCACGCTGAGCCTGGCGCCGCGGGCTTACCCGGCGCAGCTGCCCAGGCCCAGCGTGCGTTCTTCGCACTGCTTGCCGTTCGGCATTTGGCACATGCGCAGCGCTTCACCGTTCAGGTTGTGCGCGATGGTGGTGACGCCGCCGACCGCCGCGCAACCGGCGCTGGTCTGCAACGTATTGATTCTGGCACTGTTGCCCTGCTGTACTGGCTCTTCGTTATTGCTGCTGCAGGCGGCTAAAAGCAGCACGGCGCTGGCAAGCAGCCATTTTGATGTCGTCATTATCCCACTCCTGAACCCGGAACTGCGCTGTGTAAAATCGCCATTGCTGATAACGCGCGTCACTTGGCGGACACGTTTCGCTATCTTTGATGCAAACTTGTTTAATCTAGCTCGATATATAAATAATGAAAATATATTCCAGCCATTATTTGTCGTTTTTTTGCGCCGACCGGACATTTATTTTGTTTGCAGAATATTTCCACACCGGCGCGCGGTGCCAAACGTGACGGCGCCACCCGCTACCCGGCCCTGGCCGCACGCAGAAAGTGATAACGTCACCGCTGCCGACGGGGAGATTTCTCCCGCAATATCGATATTCATTATCTTCGCGTGCTTTCAGTATGACGGCGCATTTTTTGCTACCGGAGAGGAGGATATTTGCGTCTATGCTGGCGGCGCTAAGTAATTAGCATTCCACTATTTTCAGTGAATGATGGCTGAATTCTTCAACCGGCGCGACTTGCTGTCACGCCGGCCTTTTTTCACATTAAAATAACACTCAGTGCACCGAAGCTTTGGACAGTAAATTAATCACCAGCACGCCGGCAATAATTAATCCCATACCGACGATCGCCGGCCAATCCAATTTTTGCTGATAAACGAATACCGCCGCGACCGACACCAGCACGATGCCCATGCCCGACCAGATCGCATAGACGATGCCCAGCGGCATGCTCTTGACCACCATCGACAGCCCCCAAAATGCCACGCCGTAGCCCAGCACCACCAGCACCGACGGCCACAGGCGGGTAAAGCCTTCGGAGGCTTTCAACATGGTGGTGGCGATCACTTCCGCGACTATCGCCATCGTCAAATACATAAATGCGCTCATGGTTTTCTTCTGTCAGTTTGCCGATACGCAATTATGACGCGCCGGAAATAAATTGTCTTTAAACGGTGAAAACAATTTATTGCCGCCGGCACCCAATCGGCGAGGAAATACGCCTTTGACGATTTATCACCCGCCACACAAACACGATAAAGCCATGTTCAAACCCTCTGTTAGACTTTTTTCCATTACTGCGAAAGTGCGCTTTCGCGGCTTTGTGAGCAATGAAAAGGTAACGTCGATGATAACTACAGATGGTAATAATGCAGTCGCTTCCGTGGCCTATCGCACCAACGAAGTGATTGCCATCTACCCTATCACGCCGAGTTCCACCATGGCGGAACAGGCGGATGCCTGGTCCGGCGATGGCCGGCAAAACATCTGGGGCGACATCCCCCGGGTGGTGGAAATGCAGTCGGAAGGCGGCGCGATCGCCACCGTGCACGGCGCCTTGCAAACCGGCGCGCTGTCAACCTCGTTCACTTCATCGCAGGGTCTGCTGCTGATGATCCCGACGCTGTACAAGCTGGCCGGCGAGCTGACGCCGTTCGTGCTGCACGTCGCCGCGCGCACCGTGGCCACGCACGCGCTGTCTATCTTCGGCGACCATTCGGACGTAATGGCGGTGCGCCAGACCGGCTGCGCCATGCTGTGTGCCGGCAACGTGCAGGAGGCGCAGGACTTCGCGCTGATCTCTCAGACCGCCACCCTCAACGCACGCGTGCCGTTTATCCATTTCTTCGACGGCTTCCGCACCTCGCACGAAATCAACAAGATCGTGCCGCTCAGCGACGATACGCTGCGGCAAATGCTGCCGCAGGCGGCGATCGACGCTCACCGCAGCCGGGCGCTGTCGCCGGATCATCCGGTGGTGCGCGGCACTTCGGCCAACCCGGACACCTATTTCCAATCGCGCGAAGCCACCAACCCGTGGTATGACGCCACCGGCCAGCACGTGATCGACGCCATGGCGGCCTTCGCCGCCCTTACCGGCCGCCACTATCGGCCGTTCGACTATTACGGCCACCCGCAGGCCGAGCGCGTAGTGGTGGTGATGGGGTCCGCCGCCGGCACCTGCGAAGAGGTGATTGACACCCTGCTGGCCCGCGGCGAGAAAGTCGGCGTGCTGAAGGTGCGCCTGTTCCGGCCGTTCTCCGCCCAGTATCTGCTCAGCGCGCTGCCGGACAGCGTGCGCAGCGTCGCGGTGCTCGATCGCACCAAAGAGCCGGGCGCGCTGGCCGAACCGCTGTATCTGGACGTGATGACCGCGCTGGCGGAAGCCTACAGCCGGGGTGAGCGCGCCACGCTGCCGCGGGTGATCGGCGGCCGTTACGGCCTGTCGTCGAAAGAGTTCGGCCCGGACTGCGCGCTGGCGGTGTTCCGCGAGCTGGCCCAGCCGCAGCCGCGTCCGCGCTTTACCGTCGGCATCTTCGATGATGTCACCGGGCTTTCACTGCCGCTGAGCGACGAAATCCTGCCACAGCGCGCCTCGCTGGAAGCCCTGTTCTACGGTTTGGGCAGCGACGGCTCGGTCTCGGCCACCAAGAACAACATCAAGATCATCGGCAACGCCACGCCGCTGTATGCCCAGGGCTATTTCGTCTACGACTCCAAAAAGGCCGGCGGCCTGACGGTGTCGCACCTGCGCGTCAGCGAGCAGCCGATCAACTCGGCCTACCTGGTCAGCCGCGCGGACTTCGTCGGCTGCCACCAGCTGCAATTTATCGATAAGTACCAAATGGTTGAACGCCTGAAGCCCGGCGGCACCTTCCTGCTCAACACCCCTTACGGCGCCGACGAGGTCTGGTCGCGCCTGCCGCAGGAGGTTCAGGCGCTGTTGCACCAACGCCAGGCGCGTTTCTATATCATCAACGCCGCCAAGCTGGCGCGCGAATGCCGGCTCGGCGCGCGCATCAACACCGTAATGCAGATGGCGTTTTTCCACCTGACGCAGATCCTGCCGAGCGACGTGGCACTGCAACAGCTGCAGGACGCCATCGCCCGCAGCTACAGCAGCAAGGGCCAGGAGATCGTCGAGCGCAACTGGCAGGCGCTGGGTGCCACCCGCGCCGCGCTGACCGAGATCCCGCTGCAGCCGGTCGACGCCAGCAGCCCGATGCGCCCGCCGGTGGTCTCGGACACCGCGCCGGACTTCGTCAAAACCGTCACCGCCGCGATGCTGGCCGGGCTGGGCGATGCGCTGCCGGTTTCCGCCTTCCCGCCGGACGGCACCTGGCCGGTGGGCACCACCCAATGGGAAAAGCGCAACATCGCCGAAGAGATCCCGGTATGGCAGCCCGACCTGTGCACCCAGTGCAACCACTGCGTCGCCGCCTGCCCGCACTCCGCCATTCGCGCCAAGGTGGTTCAGCCGGCGGAGATGGAGCACGCCCCTGCTTCCCTGCAGTCACTGGATGTCAAAGCGCGCGATATGCGCGGCCAGAAATACGTGCTGCAGGTAGCCCCGGAAGATTGCACCGGCTGTAACCTGTGCGTCGAGGTCTGCCCGGCGAAAGATCGCCAGAACCCGGAGATCAAGGCCATCAACATGGCTTCGCGCCTCGATAATCTGACGGCTGAGAAAGACAACTACGACTTCTTCCTGCAGCTGCCGGAAATCGATCCGACGCAGCTGGAGCGCATCGACATTCGCACTTCGCAGCTGATCACGCCGCTGTTCGAGTATTCCGGCGCCTGTTCCGGCTGCGGCGAAACGCCGTACATCAAGCTGTTGACCCAGCTCTATGGCGACCGTTTGCTGATCGCCAACGCTACCGGCTGTTCGTCGATCTACGGCGGCAACCTGCCGACCACGCCTTACACCACCAACGCCGAAGGGCGCGGGCCGGCGTGGGCCAACTCGCTGTTCGAAGACAACGCCGAATTTGGCCTGGGCTTCCGTCTGACGGTCGATCAACATCGCGCACGGGTGCTGCGCCTGCTGAATTCGCTGGCGCCGCAGCTGCCGGAGCAGTTGGTCAATGCCTTGCAGATGGACGACGTGGCGCCGGAGCCGCGCCGTAAGCAGATCGCCGAACTGCGCACGCTGTTGGCGAGTCTCGAAGGCGAAGACGCGCGCCAGCTGGCGGCCGACGCCGACTACCTGGTGGAAAAATCCATCTGGCTAATCGGCGGTGACGGCTGGGCCTACGACATCGGCTTCGGCGGTTTGGATCACGTGCTCAGCCTGACGGAAAACGTCAACGTGCTGGTGCTCGACACCCAATGTTACTCCAACACCGGCGGCCAGCAGTCGAAGGCCACGCCGCTCGGTGCGGTGACCAAGTTCGGTGAACACGGCAAGCGCAAGGCGCGCAAGGATTTGGGCGTCAGCATGATGATGTACGGCCATGTCTACGTCGCGCAGATCTCGCTGGGAGCGCAGCTTAACCAAACGGTGAAAGCGATTCAGGAGGCCGAAGCCTATCCGGGCCCGTCGCTGATCATCGCCTACAGCCCGTGCGAAGAGCACGGCTACGATCTGGCGCTCAGCCACGATCAGATGAAACAGCTGACCGCCACCGGCTTCTGGCCGCTGTACCGCTTCGATCCGCGCCGCAGCGCCGAGGGCAAGGCCGCATTGGCGCTGGACTCCCGGCCGCCGAGCAGCAGCCTGTCGGAAACGCTGCTGAAAGAACAGCGCTTCCGCCGCCTGAACTCGCAGCAGCCGGAAGTGGCCAGCGCGCTGTATCAGGCCGCCGAGAAAGAGCTGAAGGAGAAATACGACTTCCTCAGCCTGCTGGCCGGCAAGGCGGAAAAATCCGCC
>Ga0157361_1000353_pt1 | contig 19949 bp, 24 predicted proteins | sample AttlaeALBM2_FD_111481 | JGI IMG/M metagenome (GOLD analysis project Ga0157361, IMG submission 111481) | Fungus gardens microbial communities from leaf cutter ant in Ribeirão Preto, State of São Paulo, Brazil - Atta laevigata ALBM2 | ecosystem: Host-associated > Fungi > Mycelium > Unclassified ...
ACAAGTGAAGGAGAATCAGGCTGAGGTGAGATCTTAAAACAATCCCATCCTGCTGCAGACACAGTTTGGAACAGGTGCCACATAATAGAACCTGCTCCCAGAATAGGAGGAAACTGCTCAATTAGGCGGCTTCCAATAGGATGCTTCTGAATGAAGCGTGCGATACGCAATACAGACAAAGCGAGGACTTTCTAAATAGCCAAAGTGACCAGACAAGGATATAACATGGTGTTCACCATCCCACAAGTCACAATCATGTGTGACATCAGATGTGATAATGTTACTTGTCATGGGTTGTGACGCCTGAGGTAAGCTGTCACTGTCACATGTGACTGAAATGTCATAGTCACCTGTCACGTCACAGGTGCCTGCCACTGCACTGCCACCCTCTATTTGAGAGGATGACTCAACTATTCCATGGTTTGGGCCATAAGGTATTAAGCTAGTTGATAAAGGGGCCTAGGGAACACAAATCACCCCAGAGGCAAGGCCCCTGCTCTCCTCAGAGGAAGAAGAGGGTTCAGGAGATGCTTTCCTAGAGTCCTCAGCAGCTGAGACACTCCTGGAGGAGCATCTGACAGTGTGACGAGCACAAGAGCGTCCTTTGGGATGAACGTGTTTACCAGCCCTGGAGCTGGCACGAGAAATAAGATTGAGTAAGTCTGGAGACTCACCAACACTAGTAGAGGTAGCCTGGGGGCCAGGGGGACAAGCATTAGTAGTATAAGATTTATTCTGATTATTCGATTTAACCATGGTGGTGGTTAGAGGGAAAGAAGGGATCAGAAGATACTTGTCATCATCTATTGAAATGTTCCTGGCGAGTTGCATAGTCCAAAGTACATCACTTTTGGTTTGAATAGTCCCTTGTTTGTTACAAAGGCTGCTTTCCATTCATTGCCTTCTTTTATTTGTATGTTGTTGTATCCCCAGATCAGGTCCAATTTATTAAGTATTTTGCATCTTTGAGTTTGTCAATTACTTCATTGATCAGTAGTAATGGTGTTTTGTCCTTGATTGTATGTTGATTTAACCATCTGTAGTCTTGTACCAATCATAGTGTTCCATCTTTCTTTGGTATGAAAAAACATGGTGCTCTTGAATTTGACTCTACAATAAGTCTTGCCTTGAGTTGTTCATCTAACTATTGACTAAGTGTTTCTTCTTCTTTGAGTGTCATTGGATAGGTCTGTCATATTCCAGAAATCTGACAATTATGTAATTTATTTCTCCTAATAATTCTCTTAAAATTATAAATAGTAGGATAGCATAGTAGACTACTCTCCTTCTATTCCAGACTTCCTATAAGTACTGAGTAGTTACAGTATATTTCCTCAGTTTGTAAATTAACATCATTTGGCCCTAATACTCTCCCTGTCCACTCTGTTTCCTATTTCTACTTTCTTAGGACCTTTGTTAGGGGCTGAAGGCACTCAAAGGTGTCTTAACCCTAAGCTAGGTAATTGTCCTAGAAGCTAAGGTAATATTCGAGTGAAGCTAGATCTAACTACACAAGTAGCCTTATATACTAAAACTGATGGTCTGTGCGCACTAGTCACGTGAACACTAACTAATAATACCACTGTCCTATTTATAGATCAACAGGCATGTCAAGGCGGACATAGGAGAGAAGGAAAGGAGAGTGTGGGATAGCATCTTACGAATACTTATAATAGCTCTTTAGGTGAGAGCTGTACTCACAATCTAGGCTGGTCCCTAGGATATCCCCTTACAACCTCTGTTCTTATGACTTTCCTCCACTCCAAAATAAGCAACCAACATCATGACCAGAGACTGAGGTGCAACACATAAGTTGAAGCCAAGGTTGTTCATCAAAGTCGTACTCCACTCTGATATCTTCCCTATCTACTGGAGCCTACTTTTGGTTTCTTCATCATTGCTAAGTACTATCTATTCTCCAAAGTAGTATAGTACATCTGTTCTGGAGTATAATTCTATTTATAACTCCTCTTCTTTGTCCTCTGTCTATTTCCATATTTGACAAGGTCTTTGCATTGAGTTCCTTTGGTACTTCTTCTATTAAATTGATTTTGTGGTCCCATTCTTGTCTATCAGGTAGTTTTTTAAATTTTTTTTTGTTGAATAAGTGCATGAATGGTTGGATGTATTTTGGAAGATCTTCAGGGTTTGTTGGATCAGGTTCTTTGTCTTCTCCTTTTGATTCTTCTTTTTCCTTGGGTAATAACCGTCTTGACCATGGTGTAAACCTTATAGATTTGTGTTCTGTTTTGCAATATCCTGGGCATCTTGTGAACCGTATGACTCCTTCTTTCCAGTCTACTTCTGGGTTGTGTCCTACTAGCCAGTCATGTCCTAGAAATAGATTTGTTTTCTTGATTTTTAATACTACTGCCTCAATTTGTTCGATGTGTCTATTCAAATTGATTTCCAGAGGTACAAATTCCCTGATTGTCTTTTCTTCATTTCTTGATCCATCTGAATTGTACACATTGAATAGTTTTGGGAGTGATTTAGTAGGTATCCCTTTTTCTTCAACTGTTTTCCTGGCGATAGTGGTGTTTGTATATCTGGAGTCAATTAATGCCTTGACCTTGAGTTTTCTTTTGTCTTTTGTTTTGATTGTTGGGTGCACTATAAGTTCCCTTGATTGTTTTCTCTGTTGTGAAATAACATATTGATTCTTGGCAGAACTATTTACAGTGGTTCATCATATTGTACCTACTCTGAACCTTTGACAAAACCCTTCTGGTCTTCTTTATCTTCTGAATCCTCTTTCTGTGAACTCCTAATCTTCATTTGAGGTGCCCTGTACTCTATGGCAATATGTCTATCTTTGCCACACTTAAAACATCCTTGTGGTTTCTTCTCCTTCTTTGGTTGTCAACAATCTTTTACCATCTGTCTGAATTTGTTACAGTTGTAACACTTGGGTTTGCCTCCCTGTTCATTGTTTCTTTGTCATCCTATTTCCATTGGTTTGCCCATTCCTCCGTAGGTTATTCCTGAACCTGTCCTGTAGTCATAGTAGATGTTGGTCCACTCATATCCTTGTCCTACTGCTGCAATTGCCACCTTCTATTGTTCTAGACTATTTGGAGCTTGAGTTGGTGGATATACTATTATGGCTCTGATGATTTCTCTGTTTACATTCTTCTTTAGCAAAAATATTGCATGTTGATCATCTGTCTGTGTTTTGCTTGCTAAAGCCATAAATTCAATAAGGAAATCCGCAATGTGTTTCTTTCCTTGTGTGAATGTTTTGATATGCCACTCTACATCTGCTTCTTTTGTCTTGTTACTATAGACTAGTTGTAATTTTGTCTTGAAGACATCCCAACTTGGAGTATTGTCTCTTCCATCTATCTTGTTGAGTTTCTGTTGAGCAAATGCTCCTGCAGTTCCCCCTCAGAATCTGCCTAGTACTGCGATGATCTTCTCATTGATGTCTATGACTTTGTTCACCTGGAGATAAAGCTTCATTGCTCTCTACTAGTCTTCAAACATCTTCCTGTTCCCATTGAACCATCCAGGTTCTGGAACCATGGATTTGTGGTTTACCACTTCTGTTGGTACTGGTGTTGATGCCATTTTGGCTATTGGTGCTAGTGTATCTGCTCATGTTCTGGACATGTTTTGCTTTGGTTATCCTACTAATGGTGTGTCACTTAACTTGTTGAGTTCTTCTTTATTGCCTGTTTTGTTGGCCTCTGATTCTGTTTCTTGTATGTCCTGTTCTTCAGATTCTTTCTGGTACTCTGATTGTTCTTTACTGATATAAACTGAACTGAGTCGTTCTTTAAGGTCTTCTACCTCCTGTGTTCCGATTATACATTCAGCAGCAATCTTTGCAATATATCAATGGCCGGTCTGCTAGTTTTGCTGTCCTTCCAGTTGCAAGGTGAGTTAATGACGCTTTACCAAATGTTATGATCTTAAGGAGTAACTCAGGTTGCAATACTCAAGTGAAGACTTGAGGATAATATGAGAGTTGAGAAAGGAAGAGAATGATACAATTGGTAAAGCATGAGAGTATCTATTGTATATATACCTATGTACCATGAGGAGTAAATGAGGAAAACATATGGCAGACATAAGGTCTGTTGAGTAAAGAACATGCCCCACTAGTAAGGTGCTGACTGAGCTATTAGATATATGAAGTAATATGAAACAAAGAAGTTGTTTGTGTGATTGCATCATGATAAATACCTGTATGAAATGAGGTTAATCGTAATAACTTCTGAGCAATGCTACCAAGTTGGTTGGGATGAAGAACACTGTGCTTAACAGCATTAAACTGAAGTTGCCTAGCAATCATCTTCTCAATGAGCTTGCCAAGGGTGTTGAGCAGAACAATGGGTTGAAAGGCCATTCCTTCTTTTCCTATAACCACCACTATGGTTAAATTGAATATTCAGAATAAATCATCTACTACCAATGCTTGTCCTCCTGGTCTCTAGGTTACCTTTACTAGTGTTGGTGAGTCTCCAGACTCACTCAACCTTATTTCTCATGCTAGTTCTAGGGCTGGTAAACGTATTCATTCCAGAGGACACTCTTGTCCTCGTCGTACTGTTAGACACTCCTCCAGGAGTGTCTCAGCTGCTAAAGACTCTAGAAAAGCATCTCTTAAGCTCTCTTTTACCTCCAAGAAGGAGGAAACTGATGAGAAGAAGATTAGTCCTGGTCCCAGGACACTTACTGTCTCTAGGATTATTACAGGCAAGCTCTCTTATAGAATTGCCTCTCTCTAGCTCCCTGCTGCTCCCTCCCTCTCTGCTCCTGAAGGGAGAACACATTCTATGAGTTGAGATGACCAAGTTTCTGCTAAGGAGAGCAGGGGCCTTGTCTCTGGGGTGATTTCTGCCCCCAGGTCCCTTTGTCAACTAGCTTAATGCCTTATGGCCCAAACCATGGAACAGCTGAGTCATCCTCCCAAGTAAAGGGTGGCAGTATAGTACTAGGCACCTGTGATATGACAGGTAACCATGACAGCTTATCTTAGGCATCACAACCTGTGATAAGTGACATTGTTACACCTGATGTCACACATAATTGTGACTTGTGGGATGGTGAACACTATATCACATCTTTGTCTAGTCACTTTGGCTATTTGGAGAATGATGCCAAAGTTCTTACTTCATTTATATTGTGCATTGCACACTTTATTCAGAAGCATCCCATTAGAAGCTGTTTAATTGAGCAGTTTCCTCCTATTTTAGGAGCAGGTTCCATTATATGGCACCTGTTCCAAACTGTGTCTGCAGCAGGGTGGAATTGTTTTAAGGTCTTACCCCAGTCTGATTCTCCTTTACTTGTGGAGACAATGAGGACTCTTTATGGCCCTAACCTACCCCAGGAGCCATCTCCAGATATAGAGATGGTAGTTGATCAACCAGCAGTGGAGGACGCTTATTTCACTACTACTACTAATAAAAAGCACAAGGGTAAGGGTAAAGTGTTAGATGTGCTCTAGACAATCCTTCGGTAATATTTAGGTGATTAATTATTTAGTAGGTCACCTGACTTGATGTGTAATTCCCTGTGAACTTGAAGTTGGCACTCTGTCACTTACAGTTGTCCACAGTGTTACTGAGTTGCTAGGACCTCACAGCTGTTACCACTGCCCAGGTTCTAACATAAAGACTAGTTTGAGCTTGTCAAACACCTTCTGCTGTTCTTTCTTCCACTGCCACTTTATATCTTTTCTCATCAGCACATTCATTGGCCTAGCTATTTGAGCAAAATTTTTAATAAACCTTCTGTAGTAATTTGTAAGGCCCAAAAACTTTCTAATATCTTTCACACTTCTTGGCTCTGGCTAACTAAGTACTTTATTCACCTTCTCTTTCTCTATTTCTCTTCTATTGGGTCCTATGACAACTCCTAGGAATCCAATCTTTCTCACTTTTTTCTCCATAATTTTATTATGCCCTTTTTCCATCTTTGTTTCTACTAATATATTGTCTACAAATGCTGTAACTTTTCCTTTGTTAATTAGATCTCTTAGAATTTCATTCATTATTGCCTGAAATGTAACTGACAAGTTTGTCATTCCAAAGAACATAACAGTTGGCTCAAAGGAGCTCATATGCATTGTAAACACTCCTTTCTACTCATTCTCTTCTTTTATCCTCATGTTGTTGAACCTCTACCTTAGATCCATTTTAGTAAACACTTTCTTGTTACCTATGTTGTCAATCAAGTCTGTAATCAGTAGTAGTGGGTAGTTATTCTTCATTGTCTGGTTGTTTAGGTTATGGTAGTTCATCACTATTCTTTTGCTTTTGTTTTTCTTTTCTATAAAAAACACCAGTGACATTTGGGGATGATTTTGATGGTCTGATGTACCTCTTTCTTAACTGATCCTCTACAAATTTCTGAACCTCCTCTCTCTCATCCTTGAATAAAGGGTATATTCTTCCTTTCCATAGTTTAAATATCTATTTGAGATCTATGGCATGATCCCAAACTTTCCTAGTTAGTATTCTTTTGGATTCTACCTTTCTAAATACTTTTCTCTACTTCAAAAATTTTCTGGGGACCAATTCCTTAATTTTCTTGTAGTCTGCTTTGATCTCCTCTTCTCTTTCTCAATCACTATTCTTTTGACCTTCTCTTTTTCTTTCTTTTGTCCTGCCTTACCACACAAGGGTAAATACCTCATTATTTTGACTTCCTCTGTTTCCCAATTTATCTCTAGGTTATGGGCCTATAACCATGGCATTCCCAAGATCACATCTGTTTTTTCTAAGTCACATATGTCTATTTTCATCCTTTTTATGTGATTCTTATAGTATATGTTTACCTTTACCTGGTAGGTAATTGCTCCTGTGCTATTGTTTGTTCCATTCACATTTCTTACCACTATTGGCCTCTTCAGTTTTTGTAGCCTAAATTCATGTTTGGCTGCTATCTTCCTATCTATAAACATGCCAGTGGAACCACTATCCAAGAGTGCTTTTATGATTATGCCTTTATGTGTATCCAACTTTTTCACTCCAATGTTTAACCATATTTCCCTTAGCATTTTGAAAGTTCTCCTGACTTCCCTGTTTTCACCTCTCTTTTTTGCTGTGCTTTTTGGAGCTCTTGCCCATGTGCTGCTTTACTGTGCTTTTGCCTCTATAGGCCACACTACCACTTCTTAGTTCTACCATGGTTTCCTTTTTCCTGTCCTACATTCTGGACACAAAATCTTCTTCTTTTTCTCTTCAGGTATCTTTTCTTCTACCACTATATCTTTCCTTCCACATTTTACACATTCAACTTTGCTCTCTTCTTCATTATTTTTCCACTTTCATGCTCTTAAACATTTTTTGTACCATATATTCTTTAACTGCTTCCCAGAGACAAATCTTTGTCCCTGGTTTTCCTCTAACTTGGTGCTCTTATATTCATATCCATCATACTCTACAAATGTCACAGCTTCCCACCTTGTTTTTATTCTCTCTCCTCTAGTGCTACACCTCTCAGGAGCATGTCCCATACACTACTGTATACCTGCACCTTTTCTCATAGGGGGCATGCTGGTCTCTTCTCTTCTTGCTGCACTTTTTGTGGTATTTTCATATGTGCTGAAGGGAGCAAAAGGGACTATTAGCCTGGCACAAGCTAAAGATGTGGTACCAGGTCCCAATTGCATGCTAAAGAGTTTGTGGGAATGAATCAAGAATAAAGGTATTAAAAAGAGAATATAGAAACTTAGCATGATAATTAAGATAAAATTGTTTGAAAGGATAGTAAGCTTGATCTAGATTTACCTTGCATAATATCCCTAAGGTGTCCACCTTTACAAACCGTAACAAGCTCACTATCAAAGTAGTCAGTAAACCACTTATAGGCCTTATCACACTCAATCAAGCCCTTATCTGCACCCTCACACCAAACCTTATGGCTGTGATACAGTCTGAGTCAATGATTAGCCAAGCCTGCTACTCTGTAGAAGGTTGTTCAAGCAACCACTGTGTCTTGTCTCTTGACCAAGTAGGGTATATGATTTTAGTCTTCTTAACAACCCAACTACTTTACTTAGAACTCAGAAAAATGCCATAAGATGACTCTCAAGCCCTTGAGATGGCAGCAGGTATCAAGATTCCATTGCCTTTCTCTCAAACTTTCTAAGTGTTATATTAAAAGTACAAACTGATGAAACTCAATTAAAAATAAATAAAAAAGGAAACTCCTTCTTCTTTCAGCCTCTCTTACTTCTCTCCTCTATAACATTGCCATGTGAACATGACAGATGTCACCTCCCTATTCTCCATGCCTACCAGATATAACTATATGATCCTGCTCTACTTTCATACTTCTCTCCTGCCCAACATTCCCCAATCTCTGAACCAGCTTCCTTATACTCTGAATATGATCTAGAAATTCATGCAAGTACATATGAAGGTCATCAATATTGCTGTTGCTCTATGGCATGTTTGCTTCCTGACTGAGTCCAGCAGTGATGGGATCACTAGTCACTAAAGATATACTTAACCTCTGAGTTTTAGAGTATTAACATTGATAGTCTGTCTTTGATGCTAGCTCATCAGTCTTGTCTCCCAAGGTATATGTTATTCTAGCATAAGGCAGCTGGGCAACTACCTAATAGAAGTACCCAATCTTGGGTCTAGATTATGTCTGGGGCTTGTAGGAGGTTTTTAGAGTGGGTTTCAATAATGAAATCCAGGGATATAATGTGTATTCTATGCTACATTTCTGCAGAAAATTTGCTGGCAGCATAACAGTGCTGCTTATTCCTCTTGCCTTCTCTTCTCTACTTTAATATTAGGATACTCCCATTTGTAGTGTCCCTCTCTCCAATACCTAAAACATTGCATCTTTTATTCTTTTTCTTCTTCAATTACTTCCTGTTTTCTTATCTTTACTCTATACCTCATTACTCTACTCAACAATATTTCAAATTTATTCTGGGAAACTGACTTTTGTCTTTCCTTCTCCTTTTCTATTCCTGCAGTTTTGGGCCAAGTGCTCAAACTTCTTACAATGCCAACAAAATTTTCCCTTTCTTTCTTTCAATTCTACTTTTAACTTAGTGAGAGCATGCTTTTCATTGAGCAAGTTGCTCATAAGGGAGTTATATTGAGTTTGAGACATCATGTTGATATCTCGAGGGTATAGAATGAATGGTTGATTTTACTAGTTATTCTATATCTACTGGGGTGCAAGATCTTCACCCAACCAGATTCCTACTGCTCTACTAACTACTACCCTAGTAATATGGTTAGATAATTACTTCACAGAGGAAATCTCTACTCTAGATAGCCTTCTAAGAAGTAACTGTCACTCCTCTGCATAGACAGATGACAATATACTTATAGCACAAAGTTTATACCAAGAATATAGTACAAGTATACTAACACAGTCCACTCAATTGCAAGGTCAGGTCTGAGTGACAATACCTGAGCTTGGTACCACACTTTTACCTACTGTCCCTAACTGACAGTAAAGTCCTCTTAAGCCAAGGACCTAGCTATATATAGAAATAACTAGTGATCATGATAATCACTGGTCAAGGGTTAATAAGTGATGAGAATGAGATGAGCAAGGTCCAAGGCAGATGGTGTTCTGGATATGAAATTGAGTTCTTGTGTAGCAACTTAGCCTGAGATGACTCAATTGCACTCCGAGTCCAAGTTGACAAGGAGAACTCAATGGAGTTCCTATTATTTCCTGTACACTACTTATACAACTACTATATGGTCAGTATACTACTTTTCCACAGTCATCATGTAACATCACCTGTCATGTGATTGTGACCCTGTGACCCTTGGTCATGTGATGTTTTCTTGCACTCTTTCCTTGTGTAGTAAGTCCAGAAAAAGAAAAAATAAGAAAAGAAAAGAAATATAAAATAATGACTTAGCCATTTTGCCAAGTCATGACAGCATTCTTCTATGCTATTTCTTTGTCTTTCTATCTCTATTGGTTTGCCCATTCCTCTGTTGGTTATTCCTGAACCTATCCTGTAGTTATAGTGAATTATTGTTTTAGGCTCTTTGGGACTTAGCTGGGTGGATATACTATTATAGCTCTGATGATTTCTTAGTTTATGTTCTTCTTCAGCAAAAATATTGTGTGTTGGTCATCTGTTTGTGCTTTGCTTGCTAGGGCCATGAGTTTGATTAGGAAATCTGTGATGTATTTTCTTTTTGTATAGATGTTTCAATATGCTATTTTGCATTAGCTTCTTTCATCTTGTTGTTGTATACCAGTTATAGTTCTACTTTAAAAGTATCCTAACTTGGAATGTTGTCTTCTTTATCTATCTTGTTAAGCTTTTGTTGTGCAAATTGTAATCGTGAGGATTAACATAGAGAAACATGTTACTGATCACATGACCTCCAAACTATAAACAGTCCCTCTGTGATGCTCACACTCACTTTTACTCTTCTTACTTATAATTGAGCATCACAGTGTTGAGCTGTCAATTAACTAAGAGTTTGAGTCAGTGAAGTCTGCAAGAACTTACACTTTTTTTGACACTCTCACCACTGCAAACATTGCATTTAAACAAAAGCAACTATCTATTCCCCACTCTCTTACCACCTGTGGTCAAGCCAGAGCAGGAATAATTACAGCACTGATGCAATCGCCTACTGTTACTGTACTGTCACCCTCTCCATCACCCCCAGTCTCAAGCTTGTCCCAATCTTCAGCTGAGTCAACTATGACTCCTTTCCTGGACATGATGCCAAATACCACAAGATCTGCAGACAATCAAGCTACTGTTATACAAACAGCACCCACAAAGCTCCCCATGCTTACAGCAGAGGATATCACTATTGAAACTATTGTCTACTGGCGCAGAGCCCTGAACTCCTACTTTCTACATTCAGAAACAAAGGAGGAAATGAAAACTATAAAGACAGCCACCACTCTCCTTGATCCAAAAATCCAGTCCTGGTATGGTGAAGCAGAAATAGAGTTCAATGCTCTGCCCTTTGAGACATTCATCAAGGAGGTCTGCACCACGGTCTTGTCTGCAGGGTGGAAGACCAAACAGTACCACAAGATGCTGTGCCTCCACCAGGAGAGCTGACCCTTCTGGAACTGGCAGAATACGATCCGTGACATCAATACAACCCTCATAGACAGCACACACCACATGTCCCTCTCGATCATCCACACCACTATTGAGGCCCTCATGGATGAAACCCTCTGGCTTAGCCTAGAAAACAAACTGGTCTCTGAGCTCTCCTCCCCATTCCAAAATGCCACTGCCCTAGACCAGTCTTTGACAGCAGGGGCTGCCCTTCGGCACTAGGTCCAACAGGTAAAGGTGCATGACGAGCATCTGGCAACTGCCAGTGAGGAGACTAGGCATATTGCTAAGTAGGTGGTTGCAAATGATAGGGCCTGAAGACACTCTGACTGCTTCTCCAACACAACCATCAGTAATCACCCCATACCCAGCAACTTTCCTTCCTCATTGTGTGGAGAAAAAAATTATATAAACCCTTTCCAACTAACAGACTCGGAACATACCCTCCTCATATAACATTGAGGCTGTTTTCACTGCAAAAAATTCTATGCCAACCACGGCAGCAGGGAATGTACCGCTGACCTTCCACCACCTGCTGAATATTGCACACTTACCGAGGCAGACACTTAGGCTACCTGGGCCCACCTGCCAACGATCTCCTTCATAAAAAGGGAGGTTGTCATCAAGACAAAACCTCTGCAATCTGCTACTCAAGAACCTACTGCCACTACTGCCGACCAAGATGAGGATTCATCAGAGTACATCAGATTCCCCAACCCCCCACACTTCCTCTGGATATGTCCCAAACTTTGCATATCATCCCCTCTATCTTCTTCTTTCAATTATTCAAACCCCTCATTGACACAGGAGCTCATTTAGATATGATTAGAGAAGACTTCGCTAAGGAACTGGGGCTGAAGGTGTACCAGATGGAAAGGCCACAGCCAGTAGTTGGGTGTTTTGGTGGCGAAATGTCCAAGAGGTTACAGTACTGGACCTTATTCATGTTGTTCAGTGCTGATGGTGTGTCTTGGAATTCAGATATTATTTATGCTCTTGTAACAAAAAGATTAGCAGAAAAAATGCTCTTAGGTTTGATCTTCCTGCATTTGAATAAGCTCATCATTGATGTTGAGGCTAACACCCTCATTGACAAGTGCACTGGCTACGATCTCCTAAGGCCACAAGCTAAGAAACACTCAACACTATCTGGACCAAACAACACAGTGCGGCTCAAACAGAGAGGGAATCACCATAGCACTACCAGTCTGCAGATCCCCTCTCAAGGATCATCAGGACAACAACCCCTACCAGGAGACAAGGACTCTGGAAGAGTACAGGAGACGGAGACAACAATCAAGAAAGCCACAGACCCACTAGCTCCACCAACCAGACCACTACCCCACTAGAGAACTTCCCTCAACCGAATACTTGCCTTTATTAACTGTACACCAATCTCCAATTCTTCATACCCATACCAAAGACCCTTATCAAAAAAAAGAAAGATATGAGGACCAACCAGTCAAGGAACAGATTGCAAAACAAATATCTATCCTAGAAGGGAAAATAGACTATACTGAAACACTCTGTCCCCAATTACAGAAGCTCAATGACTCATACTGCCAGGAGTTTGCAGACTGCTTTGAAGAGATACCTCACGTCAGTCAGCTCCCTACCAGTACATACCACCACATCAGGCTCAAGAACTCCTCAATTCCTATTACTGCACAATCATACTTCTGTCCACAGAGAATGAGAGAACCTTGGAGAATTCTCCTAGATCAATACCTAACCACTAGACGCATACGACCGTTATCCAGTCCTTACTCATCTAGTGCCTTCCTTGTTCCCAAGTCGGACTTGATGGCACTACTACAATGAGTGAACAACTACTGCAAGCTCAATGAGAACACAGTGCAAGATTGAACCTTATTACCATGTATTGAGACCATCCTCACAGGTGTAGGCCAAGGCAAAATATTTGGGAAGATCAACATGATGTTATCACTAAGTCTTGATGACTTGAGGATCACTCAGAATGAGTGTTTAGAAAGAACTCGATGGAGTTCTCCATTGGATTTGGCTACCTACTTATACTACTTTACAAGTAGCTGTGTCCCTATTATTACATGATCATATGACCTTGTCACATGGTATGATTACCTAATCTCCCATACTATTTATATCTTGATTCCGTTATATGATTTGATGTTAGAGATCAAATGTTTAAATGCATGGGAAACTCTTTTCTCTCTGGGACTCTCATAACATGGCCCCCCCTTCAAGATTCCTTGTCCCGAGGAATTTTTCCATCGACTCCAATTCTTGTTCCATCTCTTCTCTTTCTCTCTTTCGTATCTCTTTTTGCCCCACCCATATAGTAACCTTGCCGTAAACTCCCTAGGTAACTCTCGGCTAAATTCCTTCTCTTCTTCTTTCAGCTCCTGTTGCCTAAGTTCTTCTGCCTCTTCCCCGTACTCCCTCTCAAACTTTTCTACCAGCTCTTTTGCGTTTTCTAAATTCTCCCTATTCTCCCATGTGTCCTCTTCTGCTGTATACCTCTTCCATTGCACCAAGAACTTCTCTTTTCCTCGCACTACTCTTTTGTTCAAGATTTTCTCCACCTCAAACTCTTCCTCCCTCTCGATAATGACCGGTTTTGGTGGTGTCTTCTTCTGCCCCTCTACCTGTGGTTTGTATAGTCATACTCTACTTACATTTACTACAGAGTGTATCTTAATTGATTTAGGCAATTCTAACTCTACTGCGTTACTGAAGATGATTCCCTTAATCTTATAGGGGCCTACAAAGCGCTCTGTCAACTTCTCCAATCATCTCTCCTTCATTTGCCATTTCAAGTCCTTTGTACTTAGCAGTACCAAGTCCCCTACTCTGTATTCTTTGCCCTTCTCTCGTTTCCTATCTGCAAACTTCCTCATTTCCTCCTGTGCTTTCCCTAGTGCTACTTTCACCTCCTTCTGGATTTTCTTCATCTTTTCTATGAACTTCCCTGCTGCTTCGTACTTTTCCTTCCTTCTTCCCTCAAATCCCATTCTTGGGTCTTGGCCGTAGTTTACTTTGAATAGCGATACTTTTGTTGCCACGTGAATTTTGTTGTTGTATGCAAATTCTGCTATTCCTAACCAATCCAGCCACTGTTCTTGTCTGTGGTTGATAAAAACCCTTAGATACTGCTCTAACTCCTGGTTCACTCTTTCTGTCTGTCTATCCGTTTGCGGGTGATAAGCCGTCAAAAGTTTTGTTTGAATTCCCAGCAAGTTATTTAACTCCTTCATCATTCCCGCTGCAAAATGCACCCCTCTGTCTGATACAATACTTTCTGGAAGCCCATGCAGCTTCCATATCTGATCCTGAAACAGCTTTGCGAGTCCTTTCACTGACATTTTTTCTGTAGTTGCTATGAAATACGCCATTTTACTAAACCTGTTGCATACTACTAAAATTGCGTCATATCCCTGAGCTAATGGTAATTTTGTGATGAAGTTTGCTGAAATGTGACTCCATGGTTTCTCTGAGATTGCATTAGGCATTAGTTTTCCTGCTGGTGCTTTGCTTCAGTTCTTGTACCTCTAACAAGCATCGCATTCATCCACATATCTCTCTACTTCTTTTGTCACTCCTGGCCACCAATAATTCCTGGTAACTAGCTCCGTCGTCTTCCACCTTCCTCCGTGCCCTCCTACTAGGATGTTATAGTACAACCGTATTATCTCCCCTCTAAGTTCCCCTTCCAGCACATATATTCTTTCTTCCTTTAGTACTACTCCGTTCTCTATTTTCCATTCTTCGTCCCTTAGCATTTTTACTCCTGTTTTCTTTAACTCTTCTACTGCCTTTACCACTTTTTCGTCCCCTTCTTGCACCTTTTTTATCCTTTCTCTCAGATTCCCTTCTTCTACTATCATTTCTACTCCTCTAACCTATTCAGGTTTTATTAATGTCCAATCCTCATTATCTCTTTCCACCCCTTCTTGCCAATCTGGTCTTCTACTTAGTCCATCTGCTTTCCTCATACTCTTTCCTGGAATGTGCTTCAAGGTGAAGTTAAATCACGAGAGGTACAAGACCCATTGCGCTTGTCTTTGATTTAACTTTTGACTTGTCATGAACTATTGGAGGTTTTTATGATCTGTCCAAATTTTGAATTCCAGTTTTGCTCCTTCTAAGTAGTGCCTCCATGCCTCAAGACACCTAATGACTACCAATATCTCTTTGTCATGAATTTTGTAGTTATGCTCCATAGCGTTTAACGATTTAGAGATAAAGGCTACTGGTCTCCATTTTCCATCTTCGCATTTTGTCAATAGTACTCTTCCCGTTGTATAGTCCAAGGCATCCACTTCCACCCTCATTTCCTTATCTATGTCTGGAAATGCTAGTACTGGCTCCATAGTGAACACTGCTTTGAGTTTCCCAAACGCTTTCTCTTGCTCTTTCTTCCACTTCCATTTCTGCTCCTTTCTGACTAGCATATGCAACGGTGCTGCTATTCTGGCAAAGTCCTTTATGAACCTCCTATAATAGTTGGCGAGGCCTAGGAACTTCTGTACTTCCTTGATGTTCCTTAGTGCCGGCCAGTTGAGGACTCCTTCTATCTTTTCCTTCTGTATCTCTACGCCTTTTGGGCCAATTACTACTCCTAAGAATTCCACTTCTCTGACCTTCCACTTGTATTTCTCTGGTTTCACGAACAAATCATTTTCTTTCAACCTCCTGAGTACTTCATCTACCAGTTTGTCATACCTCTCTTTTGTATCCATTGCTACTAAAATGTTGTCAACAAAGGTCACTGTGTCCCTTTGGTTAATGAGGTCATGGAACAGGTCGTTCATCATTGTCTGGAAGGTGGCAGGGGAGTTTGTCAACCTGAAATACATGATGGTGGGCTCATAGGCTCTAATATGTGTTGTGAATGCCATCTTCCATTTGTCTCCTTCCTTGATCCTGACATTATTATAATCCTACCTCAGATCTAGTTTTGTGAACACCTTCCTCTTTCCTACCCCATCCAATATGTCCGCAATAAGAGATAGGGGATATCTATTTTTTATTGTCCATTGGTTAATATGTCGATAGTCTTGTACTATTCTTTGCTTTCCATCCTTTTTTGCTACAAAATGTACTGGCAATGTTTGTGGTGACTTGGACAGTTGAATATATCCCTTTCTTAGTTGGTTTTTTATGAACACTTGCACCTTCTCTCTTTCTTCCTTCGATAGAGAATACACTTTCCCCTTTTTTGGCACAAAACCTTCTTTTAACTCTATGGCATGGTCCCAGGCCTTTCACATTGGCATCCTCTCTGACTCTCTTTTTCCAAACACCTTCCTCCACTTCCAAAACTTCTTAGGTACTAACTTCTTTAGTATTTCCTCATCTTTGTCTTTTTCAGCTTTCTTCACCTCTCTTTTTCCTTTTTGCTTTTTCTTCCTGCATATGGGTAGGCATCGCGTCATTTTTACTTTCTCCTTCTCCCAATCTATTTCTGGGTTATGGGCAGCTAGCCATGGCATTTCTAATATAACCTCTGTTTTCCCTAAATTATATATATCCATTCTGACTCTCTCTATATGTCCCTTGAAGAACATGTTGTACTTAACCTGGTGCATTATTGCTCCTCTTACATTCACTGTCCCATCCATATTTTAACTAATAGAGGTCTTTTCATCTTTTCCATTCTGAACCCTTGATGTTTTCTTTTACGAATGTCGTGTCCATGAATAGGCCTATTGTTCCACTGTCTAACAATGTCTTAACTGCTACTCCTTCATGACTTTCCAACTTTTCTAGTCCCACTTTCATCCACACTTCTCTTAGCAGCCATAGTGAGCGCTGCACATCTCTTGTTCTCTCAGTAGTATTGGAAAAATCAATTTTATTGCCCAATTTTTCTAGGTACAATACACTGTACAAATTGTTGGAGGCCAGTCAAGAGCTCACTGTCCTCCATTTTCTTTTGCCGACTCTTACAGCGTCTCCACTACCCTTGCTTTATTTCTCTTCCAGCAGTTTCAGGCCATATGGCCAAACTTTCCATATTGATAGCACTTTCTGTCCCTTCCCCTCCCTCTATCAACATTCATTGTGTTTAGGTCTCTCCATGGACCCAGTTGATTTCCTCCTCTATTGAATATATTCCCTCCTCCCCTGTATTCTTCTCCTATTTCTCCCCACCCATGCATTATTTGTCCCCCTCTTCCTTCATATGATCCTCCCCCAACTCCTCCTCTTGGTTGCGCATTTCCCCCTGGGTGCACCGCATTCCTCTCCAATACCCTCTCCTCTGCTCTACTCTGCCTCTGATTTCTGTCTAATCTTACCGCTCTTTCTTGCCACTCTTCTATGGTGGTCGGTGGTTCCTCTGTCTCGGCTAGCTTCCTCTTAATTGCTATATTTAGTCCCCTCTTGAATTCCTCAATGAGGGGTCGTCCTTCATAGCTGCTCTCCCTGGCGACTTTTTTGAACTCCTGCACATACTCGTCGCAGGTCCTCCCTCCTTGCTCTATCATTCTCAACTGTTCTATCTTCTTCTCTTCTTCTGATGTCTCTCCAAAATCGTTCCTTATCTTCATAAATAACTGCTCTGCCGACTCCACCTCTGACTCTCCTTTGGCCAGCTCATCCAGCAGGTTGTCCTTCCACACCTCCACCACTCCTCCTTACACGTATGACAACACCCAGGCCACCTGGGTTGTCGCTGCCTTCTCCGTCATCTTCATCCTAATGTATATTTGAGCTATGTTGATGAACGCACTGACTTCCTCCATCTTTCCGCTAAAGATTTGAGGCCTTATGACCTTGACTCAGCTCCCCTGTTGGTGGAGGAGCATTGTGTTCACTTGCTGCTGCAGGGTGGCGATCATGGCAAGGAGTTGTTCCTCGTAAGTTGGTGGTAGTTGGCGAGGGGCGGACGCCAGAGATGCTTCCCCTTGTTGTTGTTGTTGTTGCTGATGAGACATTTCGTGTGGTGGTGGTGGTGGTGATGGGGATGGTGATGATTTGTATTCTGAGGATGTGTTGGATAATTCTTGATCCAGGGCAATTACTCAAGACTATGTCTAACAGGGAGCACAATCTTCTCCTGTTTAGACTCTTACTACCTTACTGACTACTGCCCTAATCAAAATGTAGATGATTGCTCCTAAGAAGGGAACCCCTAAGCTAAGCAGTCTTCTAAAAGTAACTGCCGATCCCCTGCGTGTACCCATCATAATGAATGACAGCACAGAGCTTATACAAAGAAGAGTGTAACTAACAGGTCTAATTAACAGGTCAGGACTTGAACAAAACACCTGGACTTGGTGTTTAGTCTTCTCTCTCAGTCCCTAACTGACTGAGAAGTCCCCTTTACAGCTAGGGCCCACTATCTAAGAGGCTTGTGAGCACTGTGCCCACTAGCGAGGAAGATAAGAGAGTAAGTGATGGTTGGGGGTACCCACTCATAGTGCCAGTATAAAGCTAACTGCATGTTAAGCAAGTATGGACAGGGATCAAGGTAATCAGTGTCCGGGAGTGATATTGAGTTCTTTTGTTATCACTAAGTCTTGACGACTCAAGGATCACTCAGGATGAGTGTTTAGGAAGAACTTGATGGAGTTCTCTATTGGATTTGGCTATCTACTTATACTACTTTACAAGTAGCTGTGTCCCTATTATTACATGATCACATGACCTTCCAGAACATTCTATAATCACATGATCTTGTCACATGATATGATTATATAATCTCCCATGCTATTTATATCTTGACCCCATTATACGATTTGATGTTAGAGATCAAATGTTTGAATGCATGGGAAACTCTTTTCTCTCTGGGGCTCTCATAACACATGACAAACTCCTTTTTTCAAATACTAGTGCACCTGGATGACGTCCACCTTACTGCAGTAAATACACCATTCAGTATATATGAGTGGGTGGCAATGCCAATGGGAGCACAAACATGCTGGTCATACACCAACAACATATGACCCAAGCACTCCTACCTCTCATTGAACAGATCTGTCATGTGTACATGGACGACATTATTATCTGGTCCAACTCAGTCGAGGAACATGAGCAGAATGTCCGGAGAGTCCTCAAGACACTCTGTGTAGCCCACCTATATTGCTCACCCAAGAAAACAAAACTCTTTGCGCTTGAGATTACCTTCTTGGGACATGTCATCTCAGCAGAGGGTATCCGCATGGATCCTGGTAAAGTCAAATGCATCCTAGAATGGCCAGTACCCATGATGACTACAGAAGTACGTAGATTCCTAGAACTTGTATGATACCTGGCAATATTCATACTATACCTTGCAACACACACGGCTATCCTGGACAACCTCACCAAGAAAAAATTTGACAAGGTCCTATCCAAATGGACAGAGGACTACCAGAAGACCTTCAACACAATAAAGGAGATCGTCACAGGTACGGGATGCCTCACCACAATTGACTACAACTCTGATAAGAACATCTATGTAACAATGGATGCCAGTCTGAGTAGTACGGGGGCGGTCCTAAGCATAGAGCACACCTGGGAAACCTTCAAGCCAGTAGCCTTTGACTCTACCAAATATATCGATGCAGAGCGACACTACCCTACCCATGAACAAGAGATACTTGCCACTGTCTAGGTCCTGAAGAAGTGGTATTTCCATCTCTTGAGAACATGTTTCATGGTATATATAGACCACTGTACGCTCGAATATTTCAAGAGGCAGAAAGAAATATTGCACTGCCAAATCTGCTGGGCTGATTTTCTCCAACAGTATAATTTCGACATCATGTACATCAAGGGCAAAGAAAATACAGTGGCAGATACCCTATCTCAATACCTGTAAGGGCGACCAGAGTAGAAGACTCCAGGAGATTCCTCAGATTAAATTATGCTGTAGAATATGTTACAACTCACCTCCAGGAGATTCCTCAGAGAATTAGATGAGGCTCCTGGAGGGAATAATCTACAA
>Ga0157361_1000354_pt1 | contig 19903 bp, 16 predicted proteins | sample AttlaeALBM2_FD_111481 | JGI IMG/M metagenome (GOLD analysis project Ga0157361, IMG submission 111481) | Fungus gardens microbial communities from leaf cutter ant in Ribeirão Preto, State of São Paulo, Brazil - Atta laevigata ALBM2 | ecosystem: Host-associated > Fungi > Mycelium > Unclassified ...
AACTTTCGGCCCAGAGCCACCTGAAGCGCCTCCTTATCCAGCATGGCTTCAGCGAGCAACTTCTTGAGACGAGCGTTCTCCTCTTCAAGTGACTTGAGCCGCTTCACTTCGGGGACTTCCATGCCGCCAAACTTCTTGCGCCAGGTGTAAAAGGTGGCGTCCGAAATGGCATGCTTGCGACAGAGTTCCCGGGCCGAAACCCCGGCTTCTGCTTCGCGGAGAATACTGATGATCTGTTCGTCGGAAAATCGCTTCTTCATGGGGATGTCCTCATGTAACTTATGAAGACATTACTAACATCGCGGTGTATTAATCAACGGGGAGCAGGTCAAGGCATCTGGGCCCGGCTTGTGCCAACAAGCCACTTCCCGTAAGCTGCTATATAGATGGAAGTAATACATCTATATGACTCGGGGTGCCCTTCTTTGTGAAGGCTGAGAAATACCCGTACCACCTGATCTGGATAATGCCAGCGTAGGGAAGTCAGATGCCTGACCGCATTCGCCTTCTTGATCGCCGGTTGGGAGTTTTATGACACAGCCTGACCTTCTCACCTCCGCGCAGCTCGCGCACTCTCTGCAGCTGTTACATCAGCAAACGCCGCTGGTGCACTGCATGACCAACGACGTGGTACAGACTTTTACCGCCAACGTTCTGCTGGCGCTGCGCGCCTCGCCGGCCATGGTGATTGATGCGACGGAAGCCGCGCAGTTTGCCGGCTTCGCTGATGCGCTGCTGATTAACGTGGGCACTTTAACCTGCGATCGCCGTGACGCCATGCTGGCGGCGGTAGAGGCCGCACGGCTGGCCGGCACACCCTGGACGCTCGATCCGGTGGCGGTTGGCGCGCTGACGCTGCGCAGCGCCTTCTGCCAGCAGCTGCTCAGCCTGCAACCGGCCGCAATTCGCGGTAACGCTTCGGAGATTCTTGCCCTGGCTAACCAGACGGCGGGCGGACGCGGGGTGGATAGCGTGCATCAGGCCGATGCCGCGCTCAGCGCCGCACAGCAGCTGGCGCAGGCGCATCAGACCCTGGTTGCCGTAACCGGCGAAGTGGATTACATCACGGATGGCACGCGAACGCTGGCCGTGGCGGGCGGTAGCCCGCTGATGACGCGTGTTGTGGGCACCGGCTGCGCATTGTCGGCGGTGGTTGCGGCGTTTGCCAGCCTGCCGGGCGATCGCCTGTTGCATGTGGCAGCGGCGTGTCGGGTTATGTCACTGGCCGGTGAGCAGGCGGCGCGTAGCGCGACCGGGCCGGGCAGCTTTGTCGCCGCTTTTCTTGATAACCTCTGGACGCTGGAGGTAGCAGCATGAAGCGCATCAACGCCTTAACCATAGCCGGTACCGATCCCAGCGGCGGCGCGGGCATTCAGGCCGATCTCAAAGCTTTCTCAGCGCTGGGTGCCTACGGTACCAGCGTAATTACCGCGCTGGTGGCGCAAAACACCTGTGGCGTGCAGTCGGTGTATCGCATTGCGCCCGATTTTGTTGGCGCGCAGCTGGATTCGGTGCTGGATGATGTACGTATCGACGCGGCCAAAATCGGCATGCTGGCGGAAACCGCGATTGTTGAAGTGGTAGCAGAAAAGCTGACGCAGGCTCGCCTGCCGTTTGTGGTGCTGGACACGGTGATGATCGCCAAAAGCGGCGATGCGCTGCTGTCACCTGATGCGGTGGCGAGCATTCGCGAGCTGCTGCTGCCGCAGGTGTCACTGATCACCCCCAACCTGCCGGAAGCTGCGGCGTTACTGGGGCGGGAAATGGCGCAGGATGAAAAAACCATGCTGCAGCAGGGCGATGCGCTGCTCGATCTCGGCTGTGAAGCGGTGCTGATGAAGGGCGGCCACCTGAGTGATGCGGAGAGCCCGGACTGGCTGATCACCCGTGCCGGACGTCAGCGCTTTACGGCGCCACGCGTCAATACGCGCCATACGCACGGCACCGGCTGCTCGCTCTCCGCCGCGCTGGCGGCGCTGCGCCCGCGGCACGACGATTGGGCAGCCACCATTGAGGAAGCTAAAGCCTGGCTGCAGCAGGCGCTGCTGCACGCGGACTCACTGGAAGTCGGGAAGGGGATCGGGCCGGTGCACCACTTCCATCAATGGTGGTAAGGCGCAGAGGATGAGCGGGGCAGAGCTTATCTGCCCTCTCTGCAGGAGAGGGCACTCATGCGCAGCGGTGTTAAGGCCCTTCGAACCATGCGCTGTTGCGCTCGGCAATCGGCGTGATGGTTAAAATCATCTCCTGCAGGTGCCGGCGCATCGCAGCTTCAGCGCCATCGACATCCTTCGCCTTCAGCGCCTGATAGATCTCTTCGTGCTGCTGAATCAAACTCTCCGGCGGGGAGACTTCGCTCAGCGTCAGAAAACGTACGCGGTCCATGGTCGCTTTGATGTTCTCAACCGTCTCCCAGGCCAGCAGGCAATCAATGCCCTCAGCTATCAGGCGGTGAAACTCATCATCAAGCGTGAGAAAAGCCTGGCTGTCATGCCGCTCCGCAGCCAGCCGCTGAAGTTGCAGATTATGCTCCAGCGCCATCAAACCGGCCGGGCCAATCTCCAGCGCGGCGCGGCGGACAACGGCAATCTCCACCGCTTCACGAATAAAGCGCCCGTCGGCCACGCGCTGGGCGGAAATTTTACGCACAAAAGTGCCGCGCTGCGGTAATACCTGCACCAGACCCGCTTCTGCCAGCTTGATAAAGGCTTCACGCACCGGCTGGCGCGAAACGTTAAAGCGTGCAGAGACCTCCTTTTCCGAGAGCAAAGAGCCCGGATGGATGGCGCAGGTAACAATATCCTTGCGCAGATAGCGATAAATCTGCTGATTAACGGGTTCGCTGGTGGTTATGGTATAGGCAATCGACATGCAGCAATATCCGTATTACGGCTGGCGTTCGCCAGCCCGATGATAAAGGTTCAGTCTAATCAGCACGCTGCGTCTGCGCTACACATTTGTGTGTGCCGCTCAGCCTTCTGTGACAAGGGCATGAACCGTGGCGCGCGCCCCCTGCGTACGCAGCTGCTGATAGAGTTCGGTAACCCGGGCAACAAATACGCTGTGGTAACGCAGGTCATCACCAAATACGGCCTGCAGGCGCAGTAGCGCCTCGACCCGCTGCGGACCCTCCTCGCTATTGGCGACAATACTCGCCAGCTGCGCCTTCAGCGGATCGCGAATCTCAATCGCCTCTCCCTGCTCATCAACGCCGCTGATGTAGCGCATCCAGCCCGCCACACCCAGCAGCAGATAGTCGCAAGGCGTGCCGTTACGCAGATGCCAGCGCACGCCGTCCAGCAGGCGCTGCGGCAGCTTCTGCGTACCGTCCGTGGCGATTTGATACGTGCGATGTTTGATGGCGCGATTTTCATAGCGGGCAATCAGTGAGTCGGCATACGCCACCAGATCCACCCCCTGCGTGCGCAGCGTCGGAGCCTGATCCTGCAGCATCAGCGCGCGTGCGGCCTGGCGGTAACGGGCGTCGGCCATGCAATCGCTGATGTGTTCATAACCGGCGAGAAAGCCAAGGTAAGCCAGAAATGAGTGGCTGCCATTAAGCATGCGCAGTTTCATCTCTTCAAAAGGCAGCACATCGCTGACCAGCTCAGCACCGGCGTTTTCCCATGCCGGGCGACCATTGACGAAGTTATCTTCAATCACCCACTGGAAGAAGGGTTCGGCCTCTACCGCCACCGGGTCGTGGCTGCCGAGACGTGCCGTCAGCGTTGCGAAGGCCTCATCGGTCATCGCCGGTACAATGCGATCCACCATGGTGGAAGGGAAGGTGATGTGGGTCTGGATATAATCCGCCAGCGCCGGGCTGCGGCGCTGCGCCAACTGAGTGATGACATTGCGCGTTACGTGGCCGTTCTCCGGCATGTTGTCGCACGACATCACGCTGAAGGGCGGCAGGTCACGTTCGCGACGGCGCTCAATGGCCGCCAGAATCAGCCCCGGCAGCGAGCGCGGCGTCTGCGGATGCGCCAGGTCATGCACGATATCCGGATGCTCCGGGTTCAGCTGACCGCTCGAGGGCTGGTAGCAGTACCCTTTCTCCGTAACCGTCATGGAGACGATAGCGATAGCCGGCTGGCACATCGCCTCAATCACCGCTTCAACGCCGTCGCTTTTTCCGTGCAGCGCCTGCGTAATAATCCCCACCACGCGCGTGTTCAGCGTGTCGTCGGTCATCTCAGTTACGGTATAGCGTAAATCCTGCTGGCGCAGGGCGGCGATCAGCTCGCCGCTGTTGAGGTTCACCTCACAGTAGCCCCAGTCACTGCCCTGTTCAGCCAGTTTGTCAGCGGCCAGCGCCTGGTGGGCGCGGTGAAAGGCGCCGAAGCCGATGTGTACCATGCGGGTGGTTAACTGCTGGCGATCGTAAGTGGGTTGTTGCACATCGGCGGGGAGGCGATCGGGTTCTAACATGCGGTCTCCTTGAGCAAACGGGGCGCCAGGCGCCCCGGTAATTCAAACGGTTATACTGAAACAGGCTTGTTGCTGGCTTTCGGGCTGCGAATCACAAACAGCACCAGGAACGCACCGATGGCGGCCACGGCACCGGCCAGCACAAAGGCGCTGTCAAACTTGCCGGTATGCTGCACGATGAAACCGGTCACGATAGGGCCAATGATGCCCGACAGGCTGCCAATCAGGTGGATAAAGCCACTGATACTGCCCACGCGGCTTTTGTGCACCACATCCTGAATGATCGCCCAGTAAATGGCACCGGTGATGTAGAGGAAGAAGATGGAGATCGACATCATGATCACCGCCGAATTAACCTCTTTAATGGTGCCGGCCAGGGCAACACAAATTGCTGCAGCCAGCAGCGACACCACCAGAACAATCTTGCGTGACAGCAGTAATTTGCCGGTGATATTGAAAATCTTGTCCGAAATCCAGCCGCCCAGCGCCAGGCCGACAAAGCCGACAATCCACGGAATCATGGTGGTGATACTCATGGATTTAATGTCCAGGCCGTGCGCCTGCACCAGGTAGGCCGGGAACCAGCTCAGGAAGAAGAACAGAATATAGTTGTAGCAGAAGAAGGCGAAAGCCGTGACCAGGATAATGGGCTGGCGCAGGTAGTAACCCATGCCGTGCGCTTTTCCGTCAGCATCGATCACATCTGCCGGCTCTTCATCTTTCAGTTTCTCCACCAGCGCGCGCTCTTCAGGGGAGACGCGTTTGCTGCGGGCCGGATTATCGGCGGCGAAGTAGAACCACAGCGCCATCCACACCAGGCCAATCACGCAGATCACCACGAAGGCCGGACGCCAGCCGAACGACAGCGCCAGGTAGCCGACAATCGGACCGGCGACAGCGCCACCGAGTGGCGATCCGGCGCTTAGCAGCCCCATCGCCGTTGCGGCCTGTTTTTTCGGGAACCAGCCGTTGATGGCTTTGTTGGCCGAGGCGCAGATAGGGCCCTCCGCCATGCCGAACAGCACGCGCAGAATCATCATTGACCAGAAGCCGGTCGCCAGTGCGGTCATGCCGCAGAACAGCGACCACATGCCAACGGCAGTGCCGAGGACGATGGTCGGGCCAAATTTATCGGTGGCTAAGCCGCCGATAAAGTTAAACAGCGCGTAGCCAAAGAAGAAGCTGCCGAAGATCAGGCCAAACTGCTCGGCGTTGATCATCAGGTCCTTCTCCACCAGCGGTACGGTAAGAGAGAGGGCAATACGATCGAGGTAGTTGATCATATAAACCAGGAACAGCAGCAGTACGAGGGTCCAGCGCAGATTCTTTAACATAGAAACTCCGACTCATCGTCTCCCCCTTGCGAGAACAGGGGGATGATTATTTATTGGCCGGCGGGTACGTACCGGCATAGGGATACCTGGTGTGGGGCGTAATTTAATCCATTTGCAGAATAACTTTGCAGCAGGTGCGCGGATCTTTTTCAAACAGGGTCATCGCACGCACGATCTCTGCCAGCGGGAAGTAGTGGGTTACCAGCTTCTCCGGCTGGATCAACCCCTGTTCCATCCAGTCGATCACCTGCGGGAACCGGTTGCTGTTCAGTCGTGAAGTGAACAGCGACAGCTCTTTACTGGTTAACGCCTGCTGCGTAATGCTGCAGGGCTCGCCAGAGAAGCCGAGCAGCCCGATGCGTGCCGCCGGCGAGGCGAGGGCAGCGGCTTCGGCCAGAATGGCTGGATGGCAGGCAGCATCAATGATCAGCGTCGGCTGCACGCCCTCCAGCTGCGCCGCCAGCGGGAATTCGCTGTTGTTAAACACGCGATCGGCACCGTTCTCTTGCGCCAGCGCGAGGCGCTCCGGCAGGCGATCCACCACCAATACCTGCCGCACGCCATAAACGCCTTTCAGTACCTGAATCGCCGTCAGGCCCATCGGGCCGGCGCCGTAGATCAGCGCAATATCATCGGCCTGCGGTTTAAGGAAAGCGGTGATGTTAGCGGCGATGGTGAACGGTTCCACCAGACTGGCGAGTTTATCGGGGATCGTTGCCGGCAAACGGTGAGCGTTTTGCGCCGGCGCCACCGCATATTCACTGAAGCCGCCGTCACGGTGTACGCCAATCACCTGCAGCGTTTTGCACACATTTGGGCGGCCCACGGAGCACGGATAACAGTGACCGCAGCTTACCACCGGATCAACCGCTACGCGTTCGCCGATGCGGCTGGCATCAACATCCGCGCCGACAGCATCAATGACGCCAAAGAATTCATGACCAATCACGCGCGGGTATTGGGCAAACGGATTATGACCGTGCCAGATATGCACGTCTGAACCGCAGATGCTGGCGAAGGTTACGCGTACGCGTACTTCGTCTGGTGCAGGCTGCGGCTGCGGGCGCTCCGCCAGCACCAGTTCACCCGGTTGTTCAATTACGACACTTTTCATCATTTACTCCTTGCTGGCAGGTTCGGTCAGAGCGTGTCTGGCCAGCCTTAACGGGAACGCGATGATGAAAAAATACGCGCACTAATACTACCATACAAGTCGTTGTTGCAGAGTTGTGAAGAGAGTCACAGATACCGTAGTGGCGATCCGCAGGACCGCCATGGCTAATTATTCGTGCGCCAGCGAAACCGCACTCAGCGTGCGCCATAGCAGCTCTTTATCCTGCGGCGAAATATTGGGTTGCCGGATATCGCGCATAAACGCCGCTTTATCCGTTGCCGTCAGGCGTGAACCCTGTTTCAGCGTCGCAGACACGCTCGCTAAAATGGCGTCGCTGTACTGCCCGATACGCTTTCTCACCTCCTCCAGCGGTCGCGGTTGCCAGTGGCTCTCCGGCGAAGCCAGCCAGTCGGCACGGTAGCGATACTGTATCGCCTTCGCCACATCCATTTGTGCCTGAATAAAGGGCTTAACGGTTTCACCGTCCAATCCTAACTGACGGGCATCGGCAAGAGCTTTTTCCAGCACCCGGCGCTCCTGATTAAGATCTTCAATCGGCTGATGGTGCTGCGCTTTATAGCCCGCGACATCCTTCATGTAAGAGAGCCGGCTGTTGATCAACTCGCCGGGCGCGGGTTGAGCGGGAGACTCTGCCGCCACGGCAGAAACAGTGCACATGGCCAGCGCCAGCGCGGCCGTTCGAAACGTCATTAACATGATAATTTCCCTGATTATGATGAGAGGCGCAGTGCAGTACGCCCGGAAAGAGTGAACGCCAGACACACAGAGTGGCGAATATTTTCTTGTTTTTTAATCTACCAACTAGTAGGTTGTTTTGCCAGTGCCCAATCGGATGCACGCACCTGATGTTTCTGGCTTTGCCCATGTTGAGAGGAAATACGCTATGACAGTTTTATCGAATATCAAACAGGTTTCACTGCTGATCGCCAGCGCGCTGATGGCCACCGCAGGTGCCAGCAGTGCCATGGCCGCCGATATGGCTGCGCAAAAAGTGCAGATTCGCGGTGTTATCCAGTCCGTAAGCGGCGATGAGCTGCATATCCAGTCGCGCGAAGGCGCGGCGCTGAACGTCGGATTAAAGCCTGACGCGATAGTGTCAGCGGTAGCGCAGGCTAAAATCAGCGATATCAAAAAGGGCGACTATGTGGGCATCGCCTCGCTGCCGAAAACCGGTGGCGGTGATGGCGCGCTGGAAGTGCTGATCTTCCCGGCGCAGTTAAAAGGCGCAAACGAGGGCAACTTTAGCTGGGATCTGAAACCTGGCAGCTCCATGACCAACGCCACGGTCGCCAATAGTGTGACGTCGGTAAGCAACAGCGAAGTAACGGTTACTTATCACGGTCATCAAAAGAAAATTGCCATTCCTGCAGGCACGCCGGTCGTTACGCTGGCTGCGGCGACCCGCGATGACATCAAGCCCGGAACTACCGTCTTTGTTCCTGCTGAGAAGAGCGCTGATGGCAAGTTCACCGCGAACACGGTGATTGTCGGTAAAAACGGCGTTGTACCACCGATGTAATCCGCCACCCGCCAGGTGACGCCTGGCGGGTAAGGGGCTTCGTTATGCAACCTCACAAAACATTTATCCGTCGCCACAGTGTGGTCGTGCGCATCACGCATTGGGTTAATGTCGTCTGTTTTGCGGTACTGCTGATGAGTGGATTGCAGATATTTAATGCGCATCCACGGCTCTACGTCGGCATCTATGGCGCCGACCATGAGCAGCCGGTATTTGCAATCGGTAGCCGTCAGCAGAATCAGGGCTATGTGCAACTCGGGACAGTGCAGCTCAATACCACCGGCGTGCTCGGTGTCTCTCTGCTCGAAGGTTCGTTAACCGCGCGCGCCTTTCCCGGCTGGATGACGCTGCCGTCATGGCAGGACCTTGGTGCAGGGCGTCACTGGCACTTTCTGGCCGCCTGGCTGCTGGTGATCAATGGGTTCATCTATCTGCTACACGGTGTGCTGCGTCAGCATTTTCAACGTGACCTGTTGCCCGATCGCCAGCAACTGAAACTCCGTCATCTGTGGCAGGAAATTGTCGATCACGCCCGGCTACGCTTTGCCAAAGGTGATGAAGCGCGCCGCTATAATGCTCTGCAGAAAATCACCTATCTGCTGGTGATCGTGGTGCTGCTGCCGCTGATGTTGCTCACCGGTTTAACCCTCTCTCCGGCGTTAGATGCGGCTTTCCCCTTCTTGCCTGATCTGTTTGGTGGCCGCCCCACGGCGCGGACGCTGCATTTTATTACTGCCACTCTGCTGGTGCTTTTTGTTCTGGTCCATGTGGTGATGGTGCTGGTTTCCGGCCTGTGGAATAACCTGCGTTCCATGATCACCGGCCAATACGCGATTGAGCATGAGGAAGATAAATCATGAAAAGCGACCTGACCCGTCGCCGTCTGCTGCTGGGCGCGCTTTCCGGAGCCGGCGCAGCGCTGTTAAGTGGTTGCGATAGGTTAACGCAAAGCGAAACCGTCGGCGGCTGGCTGAATGAAACGGAAAAACTGACGCGCTTTACGCAGCGCTTGCTGGGGAAGCAGCGGCTGGCACTCGAGTTTAGCGAGGCCGATATCTCGCCGGTGTTCCGCGCTAACGGTACGCAAATGCCGGATTCTGAGGAGTATGCGCGCTTGCTCAGCAATAACTTTCGTGACTGGCGGCTGCGGGTCAGCGGGCTGGTGCAGCAGCCGCTGAGTCTGTCGCTCAGCGATCTGCAGCAATTTCCCAGCCGCACGCAGATTACGCGCCACGATTGCGTTGAGGGCTGGAGTGCCATCGGTAAATGGCAGGGCGTACCGCTCGGGCGGGTACTGGATGCTGCGCGGCTTAAGCCCGGTGCGCGTTATGTGGTTTTTTACTGTGCCGATGAGCTGGAGCAGACGCTGGATGGCAGCGGACGCTACTACGAAAGCATCGACCTGCAGGATGCCTGGCATCCGCAAACGCTGCTGGCTTACCGAATGAATGATCAACCCCTCCCGGTAGCCCACGGCGCGCCATTACGTCTGCGGGTCGAGCGGCAGCTGGGTTACAAGCATGCGAAGTACCTGATGGAGATCAAAGTGGTGGATTCGTTCGCACAGCTATGGGGCGGGCACGGTGGCTATTGGGAAGATCGCGGCTACGAGTGGTACGGCGGTATATAGCGGAGCGGAGCAGGCAGAAAAGCAAAAAGCAGATGTCTTGCGACATCTGCTTTTCAGAATTTGGCTCCTCTGACTGGACTCGAACCAGTGACATACGGATTAACAGTCCGCCGTTCTACCGACTGAACTACAGAGGAATCGTTTGGAACGGGGCGCATATTATCGGGGTAGCTCCGGCTTGTCAAAGCCCTTTTTCATAAATTTATCTGACTGCTGAATAATGCAGCAATTATGCCGGCAAGCGCGCAAACTGATGCCATAACTGCCTGTATTTGTGACGAATGTCACTAACCCTATGCAAAATTACATTCTGATTTGTCGCTTTCGTCAGATACCTCGCATGCATGATCACAGATATTTCATTTCACCATTGTCGCCTTGAAAAGCGAAACATATATTCCGCCTCACGATCCCCGCGAACCCCAGGTGCAGCATGAACAAAGTCAGAATCGGAATGATTGGCAGTGGTTATATTGGTCGTTGTCACGCGATTGCTTATGCGCAGGCGCCTACCGTTTTTGCCCTCAAAGGGGAGATTGTGCGTGAAATGCTGGCCGAGGTGAATCCGGAGCTGGCAGCGAAGCAGGCGGCCACCTTTGGTTTTGCGCGCGCAACTGGCGACTGGCGCGAGCTGGTGCGCGATCCGAACATTGATGTAGTGGACATCTGTGCCCCCAACTTCCTGCATAAAGAGATGGCGCTGGAGGCAATTCGCCACGGCAAACATGTTTACTCTGAGAAGCCGCTGTCGCTCTCCGTAGCTGATGCGGAAAAGATGGTGCAGGCGGCGCAGCAGGCGGGCGTAAAAACGCTGGTGGGCTTCAACTACATGAAAAATCCCACCAGCCAGCTGGCGCGGGAGATCATTGCGCGCGGTGAGATTGGCGAGGTGGTGCACTTCTATGGCACGCACAATGAAGATTACCTGGCGCGTCCGGAGACGCCGCTCGACTGGCACTGTCAGCGCGCGCTGGCGGGATTGGGTGCGCTGGGGGATCTGGCCGCGCATATTGTCAATATGGCGCACTATCTGGTGGGCGATATCGATGAAGTGAGCGGTGACATGATGACGGTGATTAAGCAGCGCCCGGATCCGAAAGATCCCGCCCGCTTGTTGCCGGTCGAAAATGAAGATCAGGCCAGCGCGCTGCTGCGCTTCAAAAACGGCGCGCACGGCGTATTCGAAACTTCGCGCATCGCCTGCGGCAGCAAGATGGGGCTAACCTATGTGGTGACCGGCACCAAAGGCACGCTGCGTTACACCCAGGAGCGCATGGCCGAGCTGGAGCTCTATATCCACGATGAACCGGCCGGCCGCCAGGGGTTCAAAACTATTCTTACGGGGCCGGCGCACCCGGATTACGCCAGTTTCTGCGTCTCTGCCGGGCACGGCATCGGCTTTAACGATCAGAAAACCGTTGAAATCCGCGATCTAATCAATGGCATCGCCGCCGGCGATCGCATGTGGCCGGATTTTGCCGAGGGCTTGCAGGTGCAGAAGGTGCTGGAGGCCGTTGCCGTTTCCGCGGCAGAGCGCCGCTGGATGAAGGTCTGAAACGGGTCATTGACCAGGTCGCCATTCATGGCGACCCCGGGATTTGCACCCTGATACGCGCCTGGTACCGGGCGCGTCTGCCGTCACGCCAGCAGCGCACACTGCGGCGGCAGACGACAGCTTAGCGCACCCGGCAGCACCTCAATTACAAACTCGCTGCCGGTCAGCGGTTCACCGTCGAGATTGAACGTCATCTCATTTGGTGAACGGATGGTCAGCGACGACAGCTGCGCCGTCACAATATTTGGATTCTCATCATCGCGCGTCAGCGAGTGCAGCAGCGTCGGTAACAGCTCCTGTGCAGTCACAATGCTGACATTAAGCTCTCCGTCATTGATCAACGCCTCCGGGCACAACTTCTGGCCGCCGCCCGCCTGACGCCCATTGCCAATGCCAATCACCAGCGCATCGCCCTGCCACTGGAAGCCAGGTCCGCTGATTTCACAGCTATCGGGCTTCAGCGCATCAACGCGCATCAGGCCGTGAATAAAGTAAGAGACGCCGCCCAGCGCAGACTTCAGCTTCTCCGGCGTTTCGGTGGTAATGCGCGTGCCGAAACCGCCGGTGGCCATATTGATGAAGTAACGGTCGCCATTGACGCAGGCCAGGTCAATCGCCGTGGCCTTGCCCAGTACCGCAAGGCGCAGCGCCGGTTCCATCTCCGCCGGGATACCCACGCTGGTGGCAAAATCATTGGCGGTACCAAGCGGTAACATGCCCAGCGCAGGGCGCTGCTCCGCAGGCACGGCCGCCAGCGCGGTCGCAATTTCATTAATGGTGCCATCGCCGCCGCCGGCGACCACCGTTTCCGCCTGCAGGGCAACCGCCTCCTGCACGTAGCGATCGCCATCGCCCTTTTCCCAGGTGACGCGTACCGCCAGATTAAACCCTTCATCGCGCAGCGTATTGACGGCTGCACGCAAGTCTTCATTGCCTGCGCCTTTCCCATTGAGGATCAGCAAGGTGAGCGGTTTATTTTGCATTATCAGTTCCTTGATGAATGAGACAGTGCTGAGGTTATAGCATAGCTGCGGCGGGAACTTTATCGGCGGACGATGAAAAAAAGAAAACCCGCACGGGGGAGCCGGGCGGGTGAATGAGGTGGTTCCTGGTACTACCTGCCGTTTATTGTTACTCGTTAGCAGCAGGCGGGATTCTAAAGCCCGGCGAAGCGGCGGTCTGTGATCCTGTTCTAACTTCGCCGTTTTCTTTTCATTATGTGCGATTTTTGCCGTACGGATCGCTGGTGGTATTGCCTTCGGAAAAGTTACGTAACAGCAGGGCGAAGGCCAGATTAACCGCCTCCGGAACAGGGATCCACACACGGTGGCCGTCGCCCGGCGCCACCTCTACCGCGGCACCCTTGTCGTTCTGCATAACCTCCAGCCGGCAGTTCAGATTGCCTTCGGGCGTCATGATCTCGACCGTATCGCCGCACATAAATTTGTTCTTTACCGCTACCTGCGCCCACTCTCCACGACGCTCGCCGGTAAATTCACCAACAAACTGCTGACGTTCGGAGATCGAGAAGCCCTGCTCATAGTTCTGGTAACTGTCGTGGGTGTGGCGACGCAGGAAACCTTCGGTGTAGCCGCGGTGCGCCAGGCCCTCCAGCGTCTCCAGCAGCGCCGGATCAAAGGGCTTGCCGGCGGCGGCATCGTCAATAGCGCGACGGTAGACCTGTGCGGTGCGGGCACAGTAGTAGAACGATTTGGTGCGCCCTTCAATCTTGAGGGAGTGCACGCCCATCTGGCTGAGCCGTTCAACGTGCGCGACTGCCCGCAGATCTTTCGAGTTCATGATGTAAGTGCCGTGTTCGTCCTCAAAGGCGCTCATCACGTCGCCCGGCTTCATCTTCTCTTCCAGCATAAACACGCGGTCAGTTGGCGCACCCACGCCCAGCGTGGGTGGCTGTACCTCAACCGGCTGATGAATACCCACAATGTTGCCCACCTCATCCTGCTGACCCTCTTCCACTTTGTATTCCCAGCGGCAGGCGTTGGTACAGGTGCCCTGATTCGGGTCGCGCTTATTGAGATAGCCGGAGAGCAGGCAGCGGCCGGAGTAGGCCATGCACAGCGCGCCGTGTACGAAGATCTCAATCTCCATCTCCGGCACCTGCTGGCGGATTTCAGCAATCTCATCCAGCGACAGCTCGCGCGACAGAATCACCCGCGTCAGCCCCATCTGTTGCCAGAACTTCACCGTGGCCCAGTTCACGGCGTTCGCCTGCACCGAAAGGTGAATCGGCATCTGCGGAAACGCCTCACGTACCAGCATAATCAGGCCAGGATCGGACATGATCAGCGCATCCGGCTGCATCGCCACCACCGGCGTCAAATCGCGGATAAAGGTTTTCAGTTTGGCGTTGTGTGGCGCAATGTTAACCACCACATAAAATTTCTTATCCAGCGCATGGGCTTCATCAATCCCTTTCGCCAGGTTCTCATGGGTGAATTCGTTATTTCGTACGCGCAGGCTGTAGCGCGGCTGTCCGGCATACACCGCATCGGCACCATAGGCAAAAGCGTAACGCATATTTTTCAGCGTGCCTGCCGGTGAAAGCAGTTCGGGTTTAAACATGGGGAATTTCTCACTGATGTCAGGTCAGCATGCCACCGTCGCGGGCATGTGCAGCGGCCGCGTCAGGCGGCCCTGCAAAAGGTGGGGAATTGTAGGCAGGCGAACAGCCGAAGTAAATTGACCTGCATCAATCTAAACGGTTACAGCAGATGGCAGAGATCGGCTTCCCAGCGATACCCCATGCCGTAAACGGCACGGATAAATGGCTGGTCGGCATCCAGGTTCTCCAGCTTGCGCCGCAGATTTTTAATGTGGCTATCAATGGTGCGATCGGTTACGACGCGATAATCGTCGTACAGATGGTTGAGCAGCTGCTCGCGTGAGAATACTTTGCCGGGCTCAAGCGCCAGGGTTTTCAGCAGACGGAACTCGGCAGGCGTCAGCTCCAGCGGCTGTTCGCGCCAGCTGGCCTGAAAACGTCCTTCGTCAATCAACAGGTGAGAAGCCAGCTGCGCCTCTTCCGGCGATCGTTTTACGCGGCGCAGGATAGTTTTTACCCGCGCCACCACTTCACGCGGGCTGAAGGGCTTACAGATGTAGTCGTCGGCGCCAATCTCCAGACCCAGCAGGCGATCAATCTCTTCGGTGCGCGCCGTCACCATGATGATGGGCAGCTCAGAGAAGCGGCGGATCTCACGGCACAGCGTTAAGCCGTCGCGTCCCGGCAGCATCAGATCCAGCAGCATCAGATCCGGTGGTGTCTGCTGCACGTAGTCCAGCACCGCATTGCCATCCGCAAGGTGATGAGTGCGGTAGTTGGACGCCTGCAGATAATCGATCATCAGCTGCGCCAGTTTGGGTTCATCTTCAACAACAAGAATCAGGGGATCGCTCTTTTCCGTGCTCATATGGGGTATCTAGTGAGGAACATACGGCAAGTTTAGCGTGATTTGCAGACCACCTAAATCAGAGTGCGCCGCAGAAATGCTGCCGCCGTGTGCCTCAACGATATTTTTGCAGATGGCCAGGCCAAGGCCCGAGCCGCCGCTGGCGCGATTACGTGAGCTTTCGGCGCGGAAAAAGCGCTCAAACAGCTGGGCCTGATGAGCACCCTCAACGCCGGGCGCGCTATCCGCGAAGTGCAGCTGCCACTGTTCACCACGCTGCTGCATGCTGATGCGCACCTCACCGCCGGCATCGGTATAGCGCAGGCTGTTCTCCAGCAGATTAGTAAACAGCTGCATCAGGCGGTCGGGATCGCCAAAGCTGCTGGCCTGCGCCGGGAGTGCCAGCGTCAGCGTTAACGCGCGGCTGCGATAGCGTTCACTAAAGCTGCCAGCCACCACCTCCAGCAGCGTGACCAGGTCGAGCGGCTGCTTGCGATAGGCGAGGGCACCGGCATCGGAGAGCGAAAGCTGATGCAGGTCCTCTACCAGCTTGGTCAGTAGCGTCACTTCGTTCTGCAGCGAGCTGATGGCTTCCGGCGTCAGCTTGCGCACACCATCCTGCATCGCTTCCAGCTCGCCCCGCATAATCGCCAGCGGCGTGCGGAGCTCGTGCGAGATATCGGCCATAAACACCCGCCGGTTGCTCTCATTTTTCTCCAGCGAACTGGCGAGCAGGTTGAAGTCGCGCGCCAGCTGGCCAATCTCGTCGCTGCTGCCCACCTCAACGCGCGTGGCAAACTTCCCGGCCGCCAGCTGGTGCGTGCCATCCACCAACCGTTTCACCGGCGCCAGTAAGCCGCGCGCCAGCAGCCAGGTGACCAGGGCAGCCAGCAGGGTGGTGAGCGCGACGATCATCCAGCTGGTTTGCCGCTGCTGCTGATCAAAATTGATATCGGTGCTGCGCGTCAGCCGCTCAGCGGGTGAGGCGATTACCCAGCCCACGATTTTGCCGTTGCTGGTGGTGATGTTGCGGCGTGAACCCTCGGGCGGTACCGGCGAACGTGGGCCGGACAGCACTTTATACTGCTGGTCAATAATCCAGAACTGGGTGCGCCAGCCGTGCGGTGGCAGCTGGTTACTGCTGCCGGGGTTCTGCTCCAGCGAGCGCAGGATAGTAAAAATCAGCCGATCGTTCTGGCGCAAAAAATCCCAGCTGCCGTGCTGTTCATACTGATCGGCCAGCGCATCACTCAGGAGCGTCAGCCGCTGTTCATTGCCTTTTTTAATGTAATCAACAAAACCGTGCTCAAAACTGAGGCGCACACCCCAGTGCATGGTGATGATCACCAGCATGCAGGTTGAAAAAATCGCCATAAACAGCTTGGCGCCAATGCCGAGTTTGACCGGCTGTTTCATCCTTTTCTCCTGCCTCTGAGATCGACGTTTTTACTCATATCCTGTGGGACGCGCCAGAACACCAGCGCCGGTAGCGCAATCACCAGCGCCATGCATAACCAGGTGTACATAAAGGTGTGATGAATCGCGCTGCTGTCGGCGATCGCGCCATGACCAAACGCCCCCAGCAGCAGGCCGGCAACGGTTACGCCGATACTCATCGACAGCTGCATGATCATGGAGAGCAAACTGTTGCCGCTGGAGGCGAGATCGTCCGGCAGCTCTTTCAGCGTCAGCGTGTTCATGGAGGAGAAACGGATAGCGTTGATCATGCCCTGTAACAGCAGCACCAGCGGCAGCAGCCAGATCCAGCCCAGCAGCGCCACCACCGGAAACAGCAGCACCACCAGCGCCAGGGCCAGCGTGCCGCCCACCAGCGCATTGCGGTAGCCAAACAGATTGACGATGCGCACCACCACGCGTTTGATCCCCATATTGCCCAGCACCATCGGAATCATCATCAGTCCGGCATGGAACGGGCTAAAGCCGAGACCGACCTGCAGAAAAATCGGCGTCATAAAGGGCAGCATGCCGCTACCAATACGGCCGGTGAAGCTGCCCAGCAGGCCAATCGCGTAGAGGCGGTTATCGAACAGCTTCAGGCTAAACAGGGCGTTGTCATTGTTGCGGCCATGCATCAGGTAGAACAGCAGAGAGAAGACGCCGGTCAGAATTAACAGGCTGAGCAGCAGGGCCGAACCGCCGCTGCTGCGCTGACCGTCCAGCGCGAGAGTCAGCGTCGCCATGCCCACCGCCAGCAGCACAAAACCGATAAAATCAAAGCGCCGCGTTTTCATGGTGTAGTTGGGCATCAGCATTATGGTGGCAATGGCGCCGATGATGCCAACCGGGATGTTGATCAGGAAGATCCAGTGCCAGCTGGCGTACTCAACCAGCACGCCGCCCAGCGCCGGTCCCAGCAGCGGGCCGATCTGGCCGGGCAGGGTAACAAAGGTCATGGCCGACATGTACTGTTCGCGCGGGACAATTTTCATCACCGTCAGCCGCCCGACCGGCACCATCATGGCGCCGCCAATGCCCTGCACCACGCGCGCCATTACCAGCTGGTCGAGCGAGCCTGATAAGGCGCACAGCAGGGAGCCGAGGCTGAACAGGACAATCGCGCTGAAGAAGATATTACGGACACCGAAGCGATCCGCCAGCCAGCCGCTGAGCGGCAGCGTAACGGCAACGGTAAGTACGTAGGAGACAATCACCGAGTGCATATGCAGCGGGCTGACGTTGAGATCGTGCGCCATCGACGGAATCGCAGTATTGACGATGGTGGTGTCCAGCGTTTGCATAAAGAAGCCAAAGGCAACAATCCATAGCTGCCAGCGTACGGTCGCGGTCTGTTTTTCCATACCCTCTCCTCAGCCACACTCGGGTGCGCATGAATGCGCACCCGATCCGAAAATTAACCCGTGACGAAAAAGCGTTTCCTCTTACGGCGGCGCAGCTTATCCATCATCAGATACACCACCGGCGTAGTGTACAGCGTCAGCAGTTGGCTCATCACCAGACCACCGGCAATGGTAATCCCAAGCGGTTGGCGCAACTCTGCGCCGTCGCCGCTGGTCAGCACCAGCGGAAGCGCGCCAAACAGCGCCGCCAGCGTGGTCATCAGAATCGGCCGGAAACGCAGCTGACACGCCTGAAAGATCGCTTCACGCGGTGAAAGGTTGCCCTTGCGCTCTGCCTCCAGCGCGAAATCCACCATCATAATGGCGTTCTTCTTCACAATGCCGATCAGCAGCAAAATACCGATCAGCGCAATCAGGCTAAACGGCGTATCGAACAGCCTGAGCGCCAGCAGTGCGCCGACGCCCGCTGAGGGCAGGGTAGAGAGAATAGTCAGCGGATGCACATAGCTCTCATACAGAATGCCCAGCACGATATAGACCGCTGCGATGGCCGCCAGCATCAGCCAGAGCTGGTTAGATTGCGAATCCTGGAACACCTGCGCCGTGCCGGCAAAGCTGCCGCGCACGCTGGACGGCACGCCAATCGCGGTGATGGTGCGATCAATCGCCTCCGAAGCCTGCGACAGGGAAACGCCCTCTGGCAGGTTAAACGAGATCGTCGACGCCGCCGATAGCCCCTGGTGGTTCACCGACAGCGGCGCGTTGGCCGGTTGCCATTTGGCAAACCAGCTAAGCGGAATCGCCTTGCCATCACTGTTGATAACGAACATTTGATCGAGCGCGCTGATATCCTGGGTGTAGCGCGGATCCACTTCCATCACCACTTTGTACTGGTTAAGCGGCTGATAGATGGTAGAGATCTGGCGCTGACCAAAGGCATTGTTCAGCAGCGCGTTAGCCGCTGAGACATCAATCCCCAGCCGCGCCATGCTGGCACGATCGTAGGTCAGCGCCATTTCACTGCCGTTATCCTGCTGATCGGAGTTCACGTCTGCCAGCTGCGGCAGTGCGGCAAACGCCTGACGGATTTTCGGCTCCCACTCGCGTAAATCAGCCAGATTATCGGACAGCAGGCTGTACTGATAGCTGGCGTTAGATTCCCGGCCGCCCACGCGAATATCCTGCACGGCATTGAGATAAAGATTTGCTCCTGGCTCTTTCGCCAGCTTGGTGCGCAGGCGGGCGATCACCGCCTGCGCGCTTTCGCTACGCGCCGCGAGCGGCTTGAGCGACACAAACATCATGCCGCTGTTGGTACGCGAGCCGCCGGTAAAGCCGGTGACATTATCCACTGCCGGATCGGCTTTAATAATGTTCATAAAATCCTGCAGCTTACCGCGCATTGCCTGAAATGAGATGCTCTGATCGGCGGAGATAAACCCGCTCAGGCGCCCCGTATCCTGTTCGGGCAGGAAGGTTTTCGGGATGGAGATGAACAGCCATATGGTCAATCCGACAGTGGCAAGCAGCAGCATCAGTACCCAAATAGCGTGATTCAGTACCCAGCCAAGCGAACGCGCGTAGCCGTTTTGTACCCCGGGCAGCAGACGCGCGAACCCGCGCGGGCGCGGCGGACTTTGCGCGGTCTGCGGCTTCAGCAGGTATGCGCACATCATTGGCGTCAGGGTAATGGAGATAAGCAGCGAAATCAGGATCGCCACCGAAAGCGTGATCGCAAACTCTGAGAAGAAGCGGCCAATGATGCCGCCAATCATCAGCAATGGCAGGAACACGGCAATCAGCGACAGGCTCATGGATAGCACGGTAAAACCGACTTCGCGCACGCCGGTCAGCGCCGCCTGCAACGGCTTCATCCCCTCTTCAACGTGGCGCGCAATGTTCTCCAGCACCACAATCGCGTCATCCACCACAAACCCGGTAGCGATGGTGAGCGCCATCAGCGAGAGGTTATTCAGGCTAAAGCCGCACAGGTACATGGCGGCGAAGGTACCAATCAGTGAGACCGGCACGGCGGCGGCGGGGATCAGCGTCGCGCGGCCATCACGCAGG
>Ga0157361_1000360_pt1 | contig 19504 bp, 18 predicted proteins | sample AttlaeALBM2_FD_111481 | JGI IMG/M metagenome (GOLD analysis project Ga0157361, IMG submission 111481) | Fungus gardens microbial communities from leaf cutter ant in Ribeirão Preto, State of São Paulo, Brazil - Atta laevigata ALBM2 | ecosystem: Host-associated > Fungi > Mycelium > Unclassified ...
ATGTGATATGATTATGTAAGTCCCCACACTATTTATATCTTTTCTTCATTGTATGACCTGATATTCGTGATCAAGTGTTTGAACGCGCGGGAAACTTTCTCCTTCTTGGGGCTCTCATAACATATTTTTCTAGACTTTTTCACATGAGGCTTTCTTTTCTGGCTAGGCTGTCATTCTAGTTTTAATGCTGTGGGGCTGTGGGCTCAATTCTACTGGTTCTCAAGTGATTGGCCTATTAGTGGTAGTAACCTTATTGTCATGACTTGGCAAAATAGCTAAGTCATTTTCTATATTCCTTTTTGTTTTGTTTTGTTTTATTTAGTTAGATCATTACTAAGGAAAAGTATCATGTGATAGTCACAGAGTCACAAAAGGTATGACAGTAGTCACAGAATGGTTGTGTTATAGTCACAGTCACAACACATGACAAGGTAGTCACATAACAGGAGTAACATAAGGACCATGAGCATAGCTACTGAAGTAAAATGTATAAGTAGTATAGAAAATCCAACAAGAACTCTATTGAGTTCTCTTTGTCCACTTGGATAAAGAGTAGGATTAAGTCTACATGGCTAAGTCCTTACAATAACATAGTGGCTGGTAGTGGTTATAATGATTGTGATTCCCTTTCTCTTGAGAATATATAGACTTCTTGGTTAGATAGGGCAACTATGGTGTTTATGGGTAGCTACCAAGGATAAAACAACCATTGCCTCTAAGAAGGGAACCTCTACTCTAGATGGGACTCTAATAGCTTTACTGTTGTTTTTCTGCACAGACAGATAACAATACACCTATAGCATAGAGTAGCTAGTAAAATAAAACTATTTAATATGCTAGAAAGTAAGGTTAGGTCCTGAAACAAGAACACTAGTATTGTCCAAGTTCTCCACCTATAGTCCCTAACTAACTACAAAGTTCCCTTTATGCCTAGGACTAAGCTTCCAAAATACTTATGAGCACTGTGCTCACTAGCAAGAACAATAATAAGAGTGAGAGATGGCAAGGCCTTGAGGTAAAGGATTACCTAGAGTATTGAGTTCTGATATTAAGGTGCAGACTTAGGAGTGAAGTTCTGATCCCAACCAATGATGATTAAAAGAGAAGATCTCAATAGAGTTCTCCATTATATTTCTACTACTACTCATACTATCACAAATGGTCACTTACTATTTGTGATGGGTGTTTTGATACTTTAAAGAGTTCAAAAATGCAAAGTTAGACAAGTGACAAAAGATGTTGTTAAGTCTGAGGTCTAATCCTCAGACTATGAGTCCTTAAATACAAAAAAGTGATGGTCTGTGCACTAGAACAGATCATCACATGCTACTACCTATTATTCTACATATGGTAGTGCCTTTGTGCTAGAAATAGTGATAACCTAACCATATGAAGGCTGTTCTTTGTTCTAAGAAAAGGACAGATGACTATCTATGGGTAATTAATGAAGTCCATGTGCAAACATTGAGGTCTTCATATCTCTACTAATATTAATTGCCTTGAGGTCATTCTAAACTCATTCTGAGAATTATGAAGAAGGCTTCTGCTGAGCCTAGAACTGAAGCATTGATCACAGCAGTTTCTGAGATATTAGTGATTTAATAAACGGTAACATGGTAGTTACCAGTTGATCTGCTTAATATCTTGGCCATTATTGATTGCCTCAAGACGTGACTGGTATCAATCAAAATATCTTTGAAGGGCTTTAAGCTGGCTTTGAGACCGTGGGAATCGTTGAAGAATTGGTGGAGATATGACCAAATGAAGTTTGTGACACATATATATATTACATGGTCTATGTGTTTACTTCCCATGGTCACATGTTTTACTAGAATGTTCTACAATCACATGTCCTAGTCATGTGATATGGTTTATGTAAAGTTCCTATATTATTTATAGTTTAATTCCATTACATATCTTGAGATTATAAATTAGTTGCTCAAAGGTATGGGAAATATTTTCCTTTTTAGTCTTCTTATAACATTATTTGTCCTACCTTGTTGGAAGTGCTATCTGTATTGATTACATAATATGGATTGCTAGTTTATGTATTACCAGGTTATTATTTTCTACAACAACTCTATTAACAAAGTTTATGATAGCTCTCAAATTAACTAAAGCCTTAGTCTATACTTTTTTGCCATATACTCCAAGTGTAACTGGAATTTTAAAGGAGGTAATCTTGTTGTATGCTATATTATTACAAGATTCTAGTACTACTTTTGACTTTTGTAAGCTAAAAGAGAATATACTATCCTCTGACTGTGTTAAATCAGTACTCTAGGGCTTGGTAGGTATGATCTTCCAGGTTGTGTCTCCCTCTATGCTGACCACCTCGATTCAAGGGAATACAAGGGAGGTTTACTCTAGAAAGAAGAGAGAGAAAACAAGATAGCAAGAGAGAAAGAGAATAGACTGAGTAGATAACAAAGCTAAGGAATAGTTATACTAGTCTAGCTACTTATAATGTGAAAAGTGAGTCATAGTGATGGGAATTTTGTTGAATTATATAGCCAGGATTAAGTTTGATGAAGAGTTATACTAAGGTAAGCAGTTGGTTGAGTATTTGCAGTAGTACAGCATTACAAGATATCACTAGGATATAACAGTATTCCTCTTCTAAAAGGTTGTACCCTTGTAACCCTAAGAACTTGTGGACTTGATGTGAAAAAACATGTCAATCAACATCTGGTAGACAGCAAAGATCAGTTGTAGTCAATGTCGATAGACTTAGCTTTTTAGGATAATAAGAATAGAATTTAGCCACTAATTGGGTAATATTCCTAAGATTGAAAGCAACAAGCCATGAATACTCTTCTGTGGTACCCTCATTGTAAGACTTAGCAGGGAACACTTAATCCTACTCTTTATCTAAGTTAACAAGAAGAACTCAATAGAGTTCTCTTCTATTTCTTGTATACTACTTATACAACTTGTCAAATATGGGAAGAAGGATAACAGAGTGAAGGAGTTATAAATAGATTTATACTCTGGGACAGATGTATGGTACTACTTTGAAGAATAGATAGTACTTAGCAATGGTGGAAACCTAAGAAAACAAGCTCCAGTGAACTGAACAGAATGTTGGAGTGGAGTATGACTTTTGATAAGTGACCTTAGCTTCAACTTATGTGTTGTGCCCTGGTCTCTGGTCATGAGGTCAGTTGCTTATTTCAGAATAAGGGTAAGTCAGCAAAGTAGAGATCCTAGGGATATAGGATAGAGATAGAAGTGAACAAGGATAGAATTAGAACAAAATGACATTAATTTACAAACTAAGGAAATACACTGTAACTACTCAGTACTTCATCGCTTCTTACTCTAATACCACCATCTTATATAGTAGCGCCTGAGAGTAACATAGTGAATACATATATTTCTAAGAATCTCATGAGCTCAAACGTCGAAAACACCAAAGCAAGACCGGATGACACTGCCCTTAGTATACAACAAGGCTGCCCCCTCTCCTGCGTGAGCACTGACAGCTCCCACAGCTTGTCCCTATCTCTCATGGACAACTTACTACTATCGGACTGTGACTATGTGGAACGAGTCACTGCACAAAATAATATGGACATAGTGGCCAACAACGCACCCCCCTCTGCCAGCCCCTAGAAGTACGACTTTGCCATGCCGCCCTCACTAACACCATGTGCCCCCCATGAGAACGTACCTAACAACCCCTCCTCTGTTGACAACTTCAATACATCCCTAGAACCCTCTCCACCCACAGTCATTCCCTATAGCGCTAACATCCTAGCTGACCCTAACCTGTGGGACAGTAACTTCACAGCCACTTCACTGTTTGGCACAAATGAATTCTTATAAAGCAATGTCTGCAACATAGCTTGCTCACTACAATGCATGGCATGCTTCCTCAAATAGCAAAGTCTGGAAGGGTGTGACAGCAACAACATTCCCCAACTGGAACTATTTGGCGAATCAGCTTGGGAGTTCATATCTGTGATTTTCAAATCTAGCTGGGATCAGCTACACTCATCTGAAAACACCACCATCCACAACAACATTTCTACCCATTTCAGAAATATACAAATCTGCAATAAGACCACCAAGAACAGTGCCTACCCCAAAACGGCAATGGTAAGGAAAACCCCGCCACCCATCCCATCCCGCCCCACCAAAGAACAAATGGAAAGCTCGAAGAAATGTCAGGAAGCACACTCGACCAAGGGTAAAAGCTCTTCAAACTCCCCTATGTCCTATACCTAGGCCACCAATGCTGCGGCCAGCATCCTCAAGATCAAAGAAGCATTCCCAGCCTTACCAAACAAGAAAATCCTCAAGATACACGACGTAGCGTTCCCCAAACCTGATAACAAGGGACGTAGAATACAACACACCACAAAGGGCCTGTCCAGAAAACAAGCCATCGTACCCACCTCTGACAACATCAAAGACATCATCATGGATGAAGCTAACACTCACATTTTCCAGATCAACATGCTATTGAAAAGCATCAAATCAACGACAAGAGCTGAGTTCATCAGCCTGTGTCCTAAAGGTGTATCCATTAACACAAACAGTGTCCCAAACACAAGCAACCTTAACACCATAGAAAGATACCTCAAATCAATCAACGGCACTAGCAACAACAAAGTGCTCACCCCCTGGCTCCCCCAATCTATATCCTACCTGAAAATTACTAGTATTCCTTATATACAACCCAATGGTAACAAGCTCACCGGTAATGACATCATAACTACTATGAAGCACTTAGAACTATTTGAACCTGTGAACCTTGCAGCAAAGCCCAGAGTCATCAAAGCCTCTCCCAAATCCAACATGGCTATTATCTGGTTTGATATTTGGGATTCTCAGAACAGTTCCAAAGCAAAACTACTGATAAATCATTCTTTCAACTTTGGCAGGTATATCGCCACGATGAGAGCCACCAACATGAACCCTAGCATCTCTCAGTGTTGTAACTGCTAGAAGTGGGGCCACTCCATATTTTCATGCCATGCCCATGGCTCAAGATGCCAAAAGTGCAATGGCCCTCATAAGCTAGAACACCACAGAGATCTAGCATGGTGCTGCAAAGCCAATTTCAAACTGAACCCTCTAAGACTAGAAACTGCCAAGGGTGAACCATGCCCTCATAACTTCAAATGCGTCAACTGCAAAGGCAAACACATGACAGATGACAACAAGTGCCCCTTTTGGAAACACAGGTTCAACTATGAGTAACACTCAAAGAAAGCACAAGAAGCCAGGGAAACCAGGGCCAACTCAACCCACCTAGCCATGGGCAGTATCAAGATATAATCAAAGACAACCTAAAAATCTTTTCACAGAATGTTAGGAAAAACAAAGTCTTAACCAATATTATCTTAGAAACTCAGAAGAACTCAGCTGACATTATTTTCATTTAGGAGCCTCCTAGATTCCTCTTACAACGCATTCCAAACCACTCAAACCCTATGGGAGATCCTCTCTATAGCACCCCTAACCACCCAGAATGGACTTTGTTCATCCGCCAGGACACAACACAAGAAAATTATGCAAGAGTTGCTACTTATGTTAACAAACACCTTGCTAGGATGAGATTTACTCTATGACTGGACATCATAAACCACTGAGACATCAATGTCATGGCCTTTCATAATGACCGGGATACCAACTACATAATCAACATATACTCAGACAGCAATCAAACTGCCCTCCAAGCCCTCCAGGAGAGCATGACAAACATAGATAAAACAATTATTCTAACAGGAGACTTCAACATAAGAGACAGTGACTAGGATCCCCACTTCAAACACTACTCCTCTCATACTGACGACCTCATTACTATTGCAGACAGCCTAGGCCTCAAACTATTTCCCCCCCTTAACCCCGGCCCCACTAGGTTTGCAGATAACCCACATGATACCAACTCTGTCATAGACCTCGTCTTTCTCCCAGTAAGCAATACAGGATTTGGCCAACATACACTCCATCCTGAAATCTGCAAACTATCTGACCACATCCCACTTATCATTGAAATCAGCATCAGAGAAGTAAATACTGACATCAACATATGGTCTATTAAGAAAGACAGTGAGAAAAAAAAGGAATTCATTTCCTCACTAGTTTGAGGTGTACAAAGCCTCGACACATCAGCAATTAGAAGCCAAGCAAACCTCGAGACCTCAGTCCAACAACTAGCAAATGTATTTGAAAATGCATAGAATACTCACTCCAAACAGAAGCACATCACAAAACATTCCAAAGAGTGGTGGAACCAAGACTGCACTAATGACCTTAACAAATACCGCGAATCAGGTGACCTTAAACACTGGAAGGAATTTAAATCAGTGATATGCACAGCCAAGAGGGAATTCTTCGATGACAAAATTCATGAAATTGCATTATCTAACAAGAGACCCTGGGACCTAAAGAGTTGGGTCAGGAAGAAGTCCCTCCCTACCATTGAATCTATCTCGTATGAGAATCGCCCATGCAACACCCTCCCCAATCTGTGGAATGCATTACACAAATCATACAACTCAGTGGAAAACAGACTAGTCAACACCAGGTTTCTCAACAAACTCCCCCAAGCAAATGGCATTGAATAGCCCCCCTTCTCTAGCTAAGAATTCAGAGACACAATAGCTAAGTGTTTATCATCCTCTACTCTGGGACCAGATCACATATCATGGAGGCACCTCAAAGCTATGATCTCACATAACACATGCCTTGAGAAATTGGTACATATTGCTAATGCCTGCATTACATTAGAATACTAGCCCTCCCACTTCAAATTGGCCAACTCTGTTGTCATTCCCAAGCCAAACAAAATGTTGCACAACACACTGAGCTCTTTCCGACCCATTGTTCTCCTCAACACAACTGGCAAACTAGTTAAGAAAGTTGTCAGCAACAGACTACAGTTTCACATGACAGCTAACAGCTTCCTGGACCCTAATCAACTAGGAGGCGTCAGACAAAGATCCACCACTGATGCAGGAGTATACTTGACCTATATTATTTGTGCAGGGTGGCTTAGACAGTGCCACACCAACATCATAGCATTTGATATTGCCCAATTCTTTCCCTCTCTCAACCACGAGTTTCTCTCCATCTGTCTAAAGAAAGTGGGACTTAATACTAATGTTGTAGACTTCTTTAACAGTTATCACTCCAATCGCTCTACCATATACACCTAGAACAATTTCTCATCTCCAGCTTTCAACACCAATGTCGGTGTAGGCCAAGGCTCAGCTCTTTTCCCCATTCTCTCTGCTATCTATCTTGCCTCAGTCATAAAAATATTCAAAAAAAGATTAAAAAACCTAAAAGAAAATATTCCGACTAATATTCTTTCTTTTGTAGATGACAGTCTTTTAATTTCTCAGGAGAAGAGTTATTCACTATCCTCTTTCTTTCTTCTCTGTAGCTATAATATTATGTCCAAAATCCTCATCGATGCTGGCCTTGTCATGGAGCATAGCAAAACCAAACTCTTCCATTTTACAAAAGCCCACCACTCTCCCAACCCCTCTATCAACCTATCATTGGTAGGGGGCCCTGTCATCTCTCTCAAGCCCATCTGGCAGTACCTAGGTTTCTACTTCGATCGCAGACTTAATTTCAATTACCATACTCACTTCTATGCCACAAAGTATCTCTCCACCCTCAGCGCTATGAAGATACTAGGTAACTCTTCAAGGGGCCTCCTCCCCATCCAAAAACAACTTCTATATAGGACCTGCATCCTACCCATTGCCTTATATGGGTTTCAACTGTGATTCTTCAAGGGCACCCCTATTGTCAAAAACATTGCTGAACTAAAGAAAATACAGTGAAGAGCAGCCCTCTAGATTATGGGTGTCTTCCGAACATTCCCATCTGAAGGCATTGAAGCCATTGCAGGCCTCATCCCCATTACCCTACACCTCTGCAAACTGAATGGCAGACATCACCTTCGCTACGCATCCATCCCTCTCTCACACACCATTAACTCCTTAATAGACTCCCAACATGCTAAGAATCAAACTCCCCACAAAACTACAACTTCCAAACTCACTGCAAAACAACAAGCCAACCTCAAGAGCCCTATCAAGGACGTCAATGAGCAGCTCAACAGCATTAGAAACTGCTTCAACCCCCTTCACCCCCTCTTCTCCCCTGGATCTCAGATAGTCGATCATTTCTCTAGTAGAATTAGCTTTCACTCCCTTTCTTCTTTCTCTGATGAGGACCTTTACCAACATTTGCAAAGTCTTAACCTTGTCTTTAGGTCATCTCAAGTTAACCTCAATAGTGCAGCTGTCATCGCAGATGGAGGCGTAAAAAAATCCCATGTCACTATAGCAGCTGCACACATTTGGGCCGACAACTCTGTCATCAAGCAACTACAAGTCTACTCCTTAAATGTCATATCTATTAAAGCAGAACTCATGGCCATTCACACTGGCCTTACCCCTGCTATGGAAATAGACAGTGTTCACGACATAATAGTTATTACTGACTCCATCGCTGCAGCAAAGAAAATCCTAGAGTCCAAAGTCGACCTTCTTCAAAACATGCTAATCCCCTTGGCATCCACAATCAAGACATTCCTCAGCAAGAATGGCAAGAAAAAAATTCACTTCTGGTACTGCCCTAGCAAAGCCAAATGGCCCAAACATAAACTCGTAGATGATCAAGTCAAAGCAAGCTCATGTGCCCCTACATTCCCAGCAAGGAATCTCATTTATTTAGCAAAAAGAAAGAATGCGACAACACCCTCTGCGAATGGCAAACACATTTTGCTAACAGCCTCAAAAAAGATCACTACTTTCTTAACTTTGAAGATGGAAAAGAAAGAGTCATCAAACCAACCTACACTAAGGGGGGCTCATAGCTCCCTGTCATAGGCTTCACCAACTCTTTATATGCTCACTTCACCCGCATGACCACTGGACATGCCCCCATTGGAGAATACAAACAGAGATTCTTCCCCCACCTCCCCACTAGCTGTCCTTGTGGCAAAGCCGAAGTTCAAACCCGAGAATACATCGTCATGGAATATAATAGACACAACCCCTCCATGCGACCATGCAATATCATCATCAATAGCTTTGTCCACTTTCTTGCAGATAACCCTGAAGCATTTAGCTTTGACAACGAATAAGGTCCCATTACAGCGCGGCTCCCCTGAGCAAAAGTGCAGCCTTCATCATTTAGTATTTTTCATCTCTTACCCTCTTCCATAGTTTTCTATTTTCTACTCCCCTCTCTATTTCCTTTTCTATTTAAGTAAGTACTGTGTACTTACCATGGCCTGCCTCTGTGCCCCGTGTAATAAACCAATGATTTAAAAAAAAAAAAAAAACTACTACTTAGTACTTATAGGAAGTTCTGAATAGGAGGAGAGTAGTCTACTACACTATCCTACTAATTATAATTTCAGGAGAATTATTAGGAGAAATAAATTACATAATTGCTAGACTTCTGGTATATGACATAACTACTATATAGTCTGGGTACTATTTTCCCATACTTATCATGTGACAGGGTCATATGACATGACCTGTAATATCCTGGTATATGAGTGCAATATATGACATTTGTTATGTGATACTTTCCTATACTTTTTCCTTATATAGTAAGTCCAAAAGAAAAATGAAATGAAATGAAATATAAATGATGACTTAGCTGTTTTGCCAAGTCATGATAATTAGTGTCAATCAATCTTTGAGTCAGAACAAAAATAGCTTGTTTGGTAAGTTGGTCCACCATTACTAGTATCTCTATAAAACCATGGGACTATCATAAAAGGTCACTTACTTATTGTGATTGGTGATTTAATACTTTGAGAAGTTCAAAAATGCAAAGTTAAGAGAGTAACAAAAGCAGTTGTTAAGTCTAAGGTCTAATCCTTAGACAAGGAGTCCTTATATACAGAATTGTGATGGTTTATGCACTAGAATAGGCCATCACATGCTACTACCTATTGTTCTACATATGGTAGTGCCTTTGTACTTGAAAATGTGATAACTCAACCATATGGAGGCTGTCTATTGTTCTAAGAGAAGGCAAATGAGTATCTGTAGATAATTGTTTGAGTAGTTTATAGGGTTTATGGTGCTTAGACTTGTTATATATACAAGTGTTGCAGGTCTTCACATAGTCTCTAATAAACTTGTGCATGACTTGGCAAAACAGCTAAGTTATTATTTATATTTTTTTTTCTCTTGGACTTACTACATAGGAAGGAGTGTGGGAAAGTGTCACATCATGTCACATCATGTCACATGAATGGGTCACATGATAGGTATGGGAAAACAGTACATAGACCATGTAGTAGTTATATAAGTAGTATAGAAAATCTAACAGTGTAAGGCCTAAAATCAAACAAATTTTACTGTTTCACACCCCAAAATTAGGACTAAGATGGAATCACCTAATAGATAGCAAAGAAGGCACAGAGGACTTCACCACTAAAAGCTGGCTACTTAACTACATAGCAGTATACCTGGGGACATAAGATCACTACCACTAACAGGCCAATTACTCAAGAACCAGTGGAGTCAAGCCTGCAGTCCCACAGCATCATTGTAGAGAATAGTAGCTTAGTCAGAAGACAAAAAGCCTCATGTGGAATAGTTCAGAAAAATACCTATTACAAAGGAACAGAACTGGCAACCTAGTAGGAAATAAGTATAGCCATGGTATCATTTGATCAGTGATGGCTAAGAATAGGAGTATATCAAAACTGATCTACTACAATCAGAAACAAAAGAGTAACAAAGAGCCTTAGGGAGCTGTGATAACAATACCCAAAACTCCCTAGGCAAGAAAGGAAAGAGATAGGTCCTGAGTCACTAAGATAAGCTGAAGAAAAGGGAGATTACTGCAGGATCAGTAGTAGGTAACCCAGTAACTAAGCAAGGGCAGAGCAGACCTGGTAAAACTAATAGAAAATAATCAAGAAAAGACAAGAAGACATAGGATTCTCTATTACTACTAGAACAATCATTGTATTAATAGACTTATGACTGGATTCTATTATTTTCTCTATTTTTCATACATTTCCTTTGTATATCTCTAAACCTATAAAACCTCTCCACTTAGTAGGAAGAGAGCAAGCAATCTTAGTTGTCTCTCTCCTCTATTTGGGTTTTCAAAGTGGAAATCTATTTTTAAAGTGATTAGATCAGTGATTAAGTTGCTTTGACTCAAGACTGAGTCAAAACAAAGTAACTACAAGACAAAGCAACTTAGCTGCAAGGATAACATCATAGGAGCTCTAAAACAGAGTTTTGTAATAATCAACCTCATTGCCTCTAGGTGTTCTACACATGGACTGCTTCTTTGTTTCATATAACTTCATATATCTAATAGCTCAGTCAGTGCCTTACTAGTGGAGCATGTTCTTTACTCAGCAGGCCTCACGTCTGCCATATGTATTCCTTATTACTACCTCATGGTACATAGGTAGATACTCACCTGTATTCTCTGCACCTTACCAATTGTATCATTCCCTTCCTTCCTCAACTCCTATATCACCCTCAAGTCTTTACTTGAGTGTTGCAACCTGAGTTACTCCTCAAGGTCATAACAAGTTTGGCATTACTAGGGAGTCAAGTTATACAGGAAGGATTCAAAGTCTTATATCTGATCACATAGTCAAGAGTACTACTGTTAGAATAGTCTAATCACATAGCCAGATAGTGCTACTGTGAGAATAACTTTGAAATAGGGCATTAGGGCAATACCAGGCAGATAGGACTCAGGCACAGGGTATGAATAGTAGTCTAGAATTGAGAATTGGATTTCAAACATCACTGCTAACATTGGTAGAACTTTATTTAATAACTTCTTTTCACCTTCAACTTCTAAATTTATTTCCCCACAAATTTGCATGAGGGATACTATGCTAATACATGGTGTTGACTAGGGTATTTTCTTAGGAGATCTTTACCTATTAAAAACTTTTATATTCACTGCTACCTAGACAGTAGTTGGGGAACTTTAATTTAGCAAGAGAACAGGAAAAACCCTAGCAATAAAACCAGCCTCTTCAATGGGAACTCCATCAAGTTCTTCTTGTCAACTCAGACTTGGAGGATAATTAAGTTGTCTAGGCTAAGTTGCTATACCAGAACTCAATTCTATTTCCAGAGCACTATCCACCTTGGACCTTGCTTACCTTATTCTTATATCTCATCAACCCTTGACCAGTGGTCATTGTGACCACTAGTTATTTCCATATATAGCTGGGCCCTTGGCTTAAGGGAACTTTGCAGTCAGTTAGGAACTGCAAGTAAAGGCACAGTACCAAGCTCAGGTATTACATTCAAGACCTGACCTTACAATTGAGTGGTGTTAAGTAGTATACTTGTACTATTCTTAGTATAAACCTTGTGCTAGAGTCTATTGTGACTTGTATACACAGAGGAGTAATGGTTACTCTCTAAGAGGCCATCTAGATTAGGAATCCCATCTATTGGGTGATAGTTTAACCCTATTATCAAGGCAGTAGTTAGTAGGACAGTAGAACTCTGGCTGGGTAAAGATCTTGTGTCCTAGTAAATATTGAAAGGGGCAAAAGGAAATTTAGCTGTGACTAGCAAGTAGAAAGGGAGTAGTGACAGTTCCCAATTGCATGCTAAAGGGTTCATGGGGAGAAGGAGAAAGTGGGGGTATTCAGAAAGAAATTAAAATGAGAAGCGCAGCTTATCTGTAATATAAAAATAGATAGAATGATTAGGAACTCAATCTAAATCCTATCCACATGGTATCCCTAAGGTGGACACCTTGACATACCATAACAAGCTCACTAGTAGAATAGTCAGTAAACCCCTTATGGGCCTTATGTCATGACTTGGCAAAATGACTAAGTCATTGTTTATATTTCTTTTCTTTTCTTATTGGACTTACAACTACAAGATAGAGTATGGGAAAGTATCATGTGACTTTGTCACAATGTCACAATTGGTGTGATGGATGGTCACAGATGTCACAGTCACAGTGTGTCATGTGACTAGAGTAGCATGAGGACCATGGGAGAGTAAGTGCATAGCCACAGTAGTAAAATGTATAAGTAGTAGAGAATTAAGCAAAAACTCCATTGAGTTCTCTTTGTCAAACTCTGAACAAAGAGACAGTTGGCTTAATTCCGGTCATTGGACTTTAGATGCTGACACTAATTGTTTAACAGATAATCAAGGAAGTCCAAATCACAAAGCAGCATCAAGAGAAGAATAGGATGAGAAGGAAGAATATTCTAAAAGAAAGCAACAATGAAGATGCATCATAAAGACTTGGTGAGGGAATGCTAAAAGGGGCAAAAGAGCTATTTACTGTGACAAGCAAATAGAAGAGGTAATGACAGTTCTCAATTGTGTACTAAAGGGTTCATGGGAAGAAGAAGGAAGTGGGGGTATTAGAAAGAAATTAAAAAGTAAAAGTGCAGCTTATCTGTAATATAAAAATAGATGAAACAATTGGGAACTCAATCTAGATCTGCTTCACATGGTGGACACCTTTACACACCATAACAAGCTCACTAGTAGAATAGTCAGTAAACCTCTCATGGGCCTTACTATACTCAATCAAGTCCTCATTCACACCCCTACACCAAACCTTATAGGTGTGATACAATCTGAGTCAATGATTAGCCAGGCTTTTCAGGCCTGCTACTCCATAAAAGGTTGTCTGAGTGACCACTGTGTCTTGTCTCATGAAAGAGTAGGGTATATGATAGGAAACATTTACCAACTCAACCTCTCACCAAGATCATCCCTTACATACTCAAGAGAATTGCATTTACAACCTCAAGAGCTTCTGAGATAAAGGCAAGGGCCAAGGAGGCTCTTCCCATCAATCTCTACTCTAAGAAATATATTAGAATATTACAAATGTTAGAGACTCAATTAAAAAGAAATAGAAAAGAAAATCCTTTATTCTACCACTCTCTCTCACATCTCTTCTCTAGGACACCACCATGTAGCTATGACAGCTATCACCTTCCTATTCTTTATACCTCCAGACATGACTATGTGATCCTGCTCTACCTCCATACTCTACTCCTGTCCATTGTTCCTGTCATATTCCAGAAATATGATAATTATGTAATTTCTTTCTCCTAATAATTCCCCTAAAATTAATAATAGTAGGATAGCGTAGTAGACTACTCTCCTCCTATTATGCACATACTATAAGTACTGAGTAGTTACAGTATAATTCCTCAGTCTGTAAATTAACGTTATCTGGTCCTAAGCCCATCTTGTTCATTCAGACTCTTTCACTTGACTCTCTGGGACCTCTGTTTTGGCGACTTCCTCCACTCCGAAATACGCGACCAACCTCACGACCGGAGACCGGGGCATAACACATAAGTTGAAGCCAAGGTTGTTCAATAAGTCGCTCTCCGCCCCAACATCCTTGTCCCACCCCCAGAGCCTCCTTTTCTCTTATTGCTAAGTACCTTCCCTCCGACATTGTACCTTACTCCGGAATGGAGTGTAGTTTCTATCTATTATCCTTCACTTCTGTTCCTCTGGATTCCATTCTTGACAGTTTCCTAAACCCTAAACCAGCTTTCTTTTACTCCAAATACAGTTTAGAAACACATGATAGTGTGTCTAAGCATCAGCAATATGATTGTTGTCTGACAGTGAAGAGGGCAAAAGAGACTATTAGCCTGGCACAAGCTAAAGATATAGTACTAGGTCCCAATTGCATGCTAAAGAGTTTGTGAGGATGAATCAAGAATGAAGGTATTAAAAAGAAAATATAGAAACTTAGCATGATAATTAAGATAAAAATGTTCAAAAGAATTGTAAGCTCGATCTAGATCCTCCTCGCATGGTGTCCACCTTTACATACCATAACAAGCTCACTATCAAAGTAGTCAGTAAACCACTCATGGGCCTTACTATACTCAATCAAGCTCTCATCCATACCCCTATACCAAACCTTATGGGTATAATACAATCTGAGTCAATGATTAGCCAGGATTTTCAGGCCTACTACTCCGTAGAAGGTTGTCCAAGCGACCGCTGTGTCTTGTCTCTTGACCAAGTAGGGTATAGAGTTCTAGTCTCCTCAACAACCCAACCACTTTACTTAGAACTCAGAAGAGTACTATAAGATAACTCTCAAGCCCTTGAGATGGTGGCAGGTATCAAGATTCCATTGCCTTTTTCTCAGGCTCTCTGAGTATTATATTAAAAGTACAAACTAATGAGACTCAATTAAAAATAAATAAAAAAGGAAACTCTTTCTTCTTCCAGCCTCTCTCATTTCTCTCCTCCATGACATTGTCATGTGAACATAACAGATGTCACCTCCCTATCCTCTATGTCTATTGGCCATAGCCATATACTCCTCCTTCACCTCCATACTTCACTCCTACCTGACATTCTCTAATCTCCAAACTGGCTTTATCACAAATGGTCACTTACTTGATTTGTGATTGATGAGTTGATATTCAAAAGTGCTTAATAAGCAAAGTTAAACAGTGACAAGAGATGTTGTTAAATCTAAGGTCTAATCCTTAGACAAGAAGTTCTTATATACATAATTATGATGGTCTGTGCACTAGAACAGATCATCACATGCTACTACCTATTGTGCTATATATGGTAGTGCCTTTGTGCTAGAAATAGTAATAACCTAACCATATGGAGGCTGTTCTTTGTTCTAAGAAAAGGACAGATGACTATCTATGAATAATTAATGAAGTTTATGTACAAACATTGAGGCCTTCATATCTCCACTAATATTAATTGCCTCAAAGTTATTTTAAACTTATTCTGAGCATTATAAAAAAGGCTTCTGCTGAGCCTAGAACCAAAGCATTGATCATGGTGGTTTCTGAGATATTAGCAATTTAATAAACAGTAACATAGTGGTTACCAGTTGATCTGCTTAATATCTCAGCCAATATTGATGGCCTTAAGACATGACTGGCATTGATAAAAAGGTCTTTTCAAGGGCTTTCAGTAGCTTTCAAGACCGTGAGAATAGTCAAAGAATTGATGGAGATATAGCCAAATGAAGTTTGTGACAAGCTTTCTTTCACTCCAAATATAATCTAGACATATGTGCATATACATACAAAGGTAATCAATATTCCTGTTACTCTACGGTGTGTCCACTTTTTGACTGAGTCCAGCAGTGATGGGATCACTAGTCACTGATAGACTTTTGATCTGTTGTCTTGGTACCATATTAGTCTAAGTCTGCTCTAGATTGAAATTATCTCATATTCCAAGAATATACCTGAGCCTCTGACTTCTAGAGCTTCAACATTCATAGTCTGTATCTGAGAAACCTGATGCTAGCTCATCAGTCTTGCCTCCTGAGGTATATGCTTTCCTAGCATATGACAGCTTGGCCACTACCTAATAGAAGTACCTAGTCTTAGGTCTAGATTATGTCTGGGACTTGTAGAAGGTCTCTAGAGTAGGTTCCAATAGTGAAAGCCAGGGTTATAATTTGTATCCTATGCTACATTTCTGCAGAAAATTCTCTAGCAGTGTAACAATACGTCATTATAAGGAAAGGAAAAGAACACATAAGTCTCAGGAGTTTAGGGGAAATTAGTAAGAGAAGGAGTTGATGGAAATTCAAAAGTAGCAATAGTTCCCTTTTTATCTTTATTCTTTGAGTTTCAGCCATTTGTAATAACTTTAATATAGTATCTAGAGTATAGTTGGATTGAAGGAGAACCTCTTGACTCCTACCTCCATCTACACTGCCTCTGGAATCGTGAATGTGGATCTATTGAGAGTAAGAAGACTAGGACCAGAAGGATGTCTTAAGAAGAACACAGAATATACCCAGAACTCAATCTAGAGAGGAATAGCAGATGCAACTTGGATAGGCTTTGGAGAGAACAACAGGCTGGAAAAGCTTGGCTAGGTATACACTTGGACTGTATCACACCTGTAAGGTTCAGTGTTGGGGATGCAAACAAGGGGACAACTGAGTGTTGAGGGTCTATGAGTGATCAACTTACTGTATTTTCCAGTTGAGTCTAGTCACAGTATGTAAAGGTTGACACCTTAGGGAGGCTATGCGACAACAATCTAGAGAGATCTTATATTCATTTTACAACAACCAATATATACTTTATTGGAGCTGTGTATAATTCTACTTTTCTAATTATTTATAAACCTTCATCTTTGATTATCCCCCCTTGGACCTTTAGCACGCAATTAGGAACTGGCACATCATTATTTTGTTTGTCCCAGTGTGCAATTCCCTTTTGTATCCTTTCAATGCCGCCCTTTTCTTCTCCCACAACAGACACTCCCTACACTTGTGCCCCTTTTCTCTACACTTATAACATTTTACCACTACTGTCTCCTGTCTTCTAATTGTTCTTTTCTCTACTCCACACTGCATTACCCTGCTTTTCAATATTTCAAATTTATTCTGGGGAATAACAGTCCCTTTCTCTTTCTCTTTTCTATTCTTGCAGTTGTGGGCCAGGTACCCAAGCCTTTTGCAGCATCTACACAGTTTCCCTCTTCTTCCTTCAAGTTCTGCCCTTAATTTAGTGAGGGCACACTTTTTGTTGAGCAAGTTGCTCATAAGAGATTTATATTGGGTTTGAGATATTGTGCTGGCATCTCAAGGGTACAGAGTAAATGGTTAATCTTACTAGTTGCTATGTCTACTAGAGTGCAAGATCTTCACCCAGCCAGAGTCCTACTGCCCTACTAACTACTGCCCTAATAGTACTTTGTCTATCACCCAATGGATAGGATCCCTAATCTAGATGGCCCTCTAAAGGTAACCATCACTCCTCTGCATATACCAACTCACAATGAAGTCACAGCACAAGGTTTATACTGAGAAAAAGGATACAAGTATACTACTAGACATTGCTCATTTGTAAGGTCAAGTCTTAGAAATGCTACTTGAGTTTGGTACTACTCTTCTACCCACTGTCCCTAACTGACAGTATGTCAAGGACAGAATTCCAGAGGATGGAAGAATAGGATAATAGACAGAAAATACACTCCAGAGTAGAGTAAAGTACTATGTTGGAGAGAAGTGTTACTTAGCAATAGTATAAAGAAGGCTCCAACAGACAGTCAAGGACATTGGAGCAAAGAACAACTTATTAAACGACCTTAGCTTCAACTTATGTGTTGCGCTGAAAGGGTGCAAAAGGGAATTGCACACTGGGACAAACAAAACCATGCTGTGCCAGTTCCCAATTGCATACTAAAGGTCTGAGGGGAGATAATCAAAGTTGAAGGTTTATAAATAATTAGAAAATAAGAATTATATGTAGCTCCAATAAAATATACATTGGTGGTTGTGAAAGGATTATAAGATCTCTCTAGATTGTCGTCATATAGCCTCCCTAAGGTGTCAACCTTTACACACTATGACAAAAGCTTCTCTGGAAAATACAGTTAGTTGATTACTCATGGACCCTCCACACTTAGTTGCTCCCTTGTCTGTACCCCCAACCTTATGGGTGTGATGCAATCCAAGTATGCACCTAGCCAAGCTTTTCTAGCCTGCTGTCCTCTTCAAAGCCTGCCCAAGTTGCATTTGCATCTTCTCCCTAGATCAAGTTCTGGGTATATTCTGTGTTCTTCTCAAGACACCCTACTAGTCCTAGTCTTCTTACTCTCAATAAATCTGCATTTACAGTTCCAGAGGCAGTGTAGATGGAGGTAGGAGTCAAGAGGTTCCTCTTTTCACCCAACTGTACACCGGATACTATATTAAAATGATTACAAAGCCCTAAAACTCAAGGAATAAAATATAAAAAGGAAACTATTACTACTTTTGATATTCCTTCAACTTCTTCTCGCACTAAGTCCATCCCAATTCCTAGTGATGATGCGTCCTTATAGTAACACGTTCTCTTCATTAACTTCTTCCTATTAAAGATGATGCGTCTTCATCATCACTTCTCTCTAGAATATTCTTCCTGATCTCCCATCACTCCCTTTGATATTGCTTTGTAAGAAGGACCTCCCTGGTTACCTATTAAGTAGTCAGTAAACCCCACTCAATGTCTAGTATCTCTGAGTCACGTCCTAGGGCTCATTTATCTAAATATAATTGATCTGATACCATCAATGCTCAATTGCAATCAGAGTCTATTTATCTAAGTCTGTTGTCTGAGCACTACTGGTTCTAGAGTCCTAATCCGCCATATGTTATTGCAAAGTCTTGATGACTTAGGGACCACTCGAGGTGAGTGTTTAGGAAGAACTCGATAGAGTTCTCCGTTGGATTGAACTACCTACTTATACTACTTTACAAGTGGCTATACACTACTAGCCCATGATCACATGTCCTTCTGGAATGTTCTATAATCATATGACCTTGTCACGTGATATAAGTTCCCACACTATTTATATCTCTTCTTCATTGTATGACTTGATATTTGTGATCAAGTGTTTGAACGCGCGGGAAACTTTCTCCTTCTTGGGGCTCTCATAACATAGCCCCCCCTTCAAGATTCCTCGTCCCAAGGAATTTTTCCATCGGTTCCAGTTCTCGTCCCATCTCTTCTCTCTTTCCCTTTCATATC
>Ga0157361_1000361_pt1 | contig 19479 bp, 19 predicted proteins | sample AttlaeALBM2_FD_111481 | JGI IMG/M metagenome (GOLD analysis project Ga0157361, IMG submission 111481) | Fungus gardens microbial communities from leaf cutter ant in Ribeirão Preto, State of São Paulo, Brazil - Atta laevigata ALBM2 | ecosystem: Host-associated > Fungi > Mycelium > Unclassified ...
ACCTGTTATCAGCAGATGCATATGCTGTCAGCCAGCCGCGATAACAGCCATAAGCGGCTGACGCGCGCGTTTCAGGTGGCGCTCGATCTACAGGAGCACATCTCAGTCAGCCTGCATCAGCCGGAAGAGGTGCAGAAGCTGGTGGAGCAGAGCCATGCCGAAGCGGTGATCCGCTGGAACGCGAAGACCATCTCCGCGCGCTTACGACTGCTGGCGGACGCCATTCTGTATCATCAGCTGCCGGATCGTTTTCACATGGAGAAGCAGTTGGGTGCGCTGGAAAAAATTGCCCGCCAGCATCCGGATAATCCGGTTGGCAACTTCTGCCTCTACCACTTCAGCCGGATTGCGCGCGTGCTGCGTAGTCAGAAACCGCTCTATAGCCGCGACCTGATGGCCGACCGCCAGCGTCGTCTGCCGCTGCTGCCGGCGCTGCGCAGCTATCTGTCGCTGAACTCTGCCGCGCTGCGCACCGCTGCGCGCTTTGCGGTGATGCTGATGTTTGGCAGCTCGCTGGCGCTGTTCTTCAACATCCCCAAGCCTTACTGGATCCTGATGACTATCATGTTTGTCAGCCAGAACGGCTATAGCGCGACGCGGGTGCGCATTCAGCACCGTGCGCTTGGTACCTTTGCCGGCCTGCTGATTGCGGCGGCCTCGCTGCGGCTGGCGGTACCGGAATCGGTCGCGCTGCTGTTCATGCTCTTGATCACGCTCGTCAGCTATCTGATCACGCGAAAATATTATGGCTGGTCGATGATCGGGTTTACCGTGACGGCGGTGTATTCGCTGCAGTTGCTCTCGCTGAACGGTGCGCAGTTCCTGCTGCCGCGCATGATGGATACGCTGATGGGTTGCCTGATTGCTTTCGCCGGCATGATCTGGCTGTGGCCGCAGTGGCAAAGTGGCCTGTTGCGTAACAATGCGCATGACGCGCTGGAAGCCTATCAGGAGGCGTTACGCCTGCTGCTGGGGCCGGAGCAGTCGCCGGAGAAGCTCGCCTGGCAGCGGGTTAAAGTGAACCAGGCGCACAACGCGCTGTTTAACTCACTGAATCAGGCATCAAGCGAGCCCGGCTTTAACGCGCAGTACCTGAAAGACATGCGTTTATGGGTGACGCACAGTCAGTTCATCGTCGAGCATATCAATGCCATGACCATTCTGGCACGTGAACATACGATGCTGACGCCAAAACTGGCGGAGCACTATCTGCAATCCTGTGAGATCGCGCTGCAGCGCTGTCAGCAGCGGCTGGCTTATGACGGGCCGGGCAGCGACAGCAATATTCTGGAAGCGCCGGAGAACATGAACGAGGGTCCGGTGACGATTGTGGAGCAGCACGTGAAGCGGATTTTGCAGCATCTGAATGTGATGCACACCCTCTCTTCACTGGCGTGGAGCCAGCGACCGCATCATGGCCGCTGGCTGAGTGTGCTGCGTCCGAAAGGCTGATTACGCGGCCAGTACCTTTTCGATAGCGCGGGCAAAACGCGCCATGCCCTCTTCGATGTCGGTTGGCTCAATCACCAGCGACGGCACAAAGCGGATCACATCCGTGGCGGCCGTCAGAACCATTACCCCTTCGGCGGCCGCTGCGTGAAGAATATCGCGCGCCTTGCTGGCGTGCTGCGGCCTGAGCACCGCACCAATCAGCAGCCCTTTACCACGAATCTCGCTGAAGAGATCAAACGTGTGATCGATCGCCTGCAGTGCCTCAACAAACTGCTGGCGACGCGCATCGACTCCGCTCAGCACCTCTGGCGTATTGATGATATCCAGTGCGGTTTCAGCAATCGCGCACGCCAGCGGATTGCCGCCGTAGGTGGTGCCGTGTACGCCCGGCGCCATCACGGAGGCGATTTCATGGGTGGTCAGCATCGCGCTCACCGGGAAGCCGCCACCCAGCGCTTTGGCCGTGGTGATGATGTCAGGCTGAATGCCGTAGTGCTCATAGGCGAACAGCTTACCGCTGCGCCCCATGCCGCTCTGCACCTCATCCAGCACCAGCAGCGCGTTGTGTTCATCACACAGCGCACGCAAACCCTGCATAAAGGCTGGCGATGCCGGCATTACACCGCCTTCCCCCTGGATCGGCTCGACCACGATCGCGCAGGTATGATCGTCAATAACCGCCTTAACCGCCTCAAGATCGTTAAACGGTACATGCACAATATCTGCCGGCTTTAGCCCAAAGCCATCGGAGTATTTTGGCTGGCCGCCCACCGACACGGTGAACAGCGTGCGACCGTGGAACGCATTATGGAAGGCGATGATTTTGCTTTTGAACGGGCTATGTTTTTTACAGGCGTAGTAACGAGCCAGTTTAAACGCCGCTTCGTTGGCCTCTGCACCAGAGTTACCAAAGAACACGCGATCGGCAAAGGTCGCCGCAATCAGCTTACTTGCCAGGCGCAGCGCCGGCTCGTTGGTAAAGACGTTGCTGGTGTGCCACAGCGTTTCGCCCTGCTGCTTTAGCGTCTCCACCAGCGCCGGATGACAGTGGCCAAGTGCAGTTACCGCGATACCGCCCGAGAAATCGATATACTCTTTGCCCTGCTGATCCCACACGCGGCTGCCTTTGCCTTTAACCGGCACGAACTGCGCTGGTGCATAAACAGGCAAAATTACGTTATCGAATGTCTGCCGGGTTACCGCTATTTTTTCCGCTGCCATTGCTGACCTCATCGGGTTATTTGTTGAGCTAATGTGAAATTATAATCACAAAATATGCATAAAAAATCATCCAATGGCAAACGGAAGTTATGTATTAAGGAAATTCGCCAGCAGCTGATGCCCCTGCTCGCTAAGAATACTCTCCGGATGGAACTGCACGCCCTCCAGTGCCAGCGTACGATGGCGGAATCCCATGATCTCATCCGGCTCGCCGTCCCGTACGCTCCAGGCCGTTACCTCAAAGCTATCGGGGAGCGTGTCGCGCGCGACAATCAGCGAGTGATAACGCGTCACCGTCAGTGGATTGTTTAAATTGCGGAATATACCCTGCCCGGTGTGCCGGATGGCGCAGGTTTTACCGTGCATTACCTGGCGGGCACGCACTACCTGCGCGCCGTAGACCTGCGCAATCGCCTGATGCCCCAGGCACACGCCGAGGATAGGAATACGGCCAGCAAAGTGCCGGATGGCCGCCAGCGAAATGCCAGATTGATCCGGCGTACACGGGCCCGGCGAAATCACCAGGTGCGTTAGCGGCAGCGCCTCGATCTCGTCGAGCGTGATGGCATCGTTACGCACCACGCGCACCTCCGCGCCCAGTTCGCAGAAGTACTGGTAGAGATTCCAGGTAAAGGAGTCGTAGTTATCAATCAGCAGCAGCATAGTAATTACAGTGGATATGAGTGGGTGCTGGCGACCCTGAGAAGCAAGAAAGGTCGCAAAAAAACCATGTTATCACCTCTGTTGGCTACTCCGGATAGTGAACAAAAAAGTTTCTGATTACTCTTGCACCTGGTGCTATATAATGGAGAGTAGTCATGTCAGTGAATACGCGCATTTTTAAAACGAAATGGTTCAGCAAACAGGCCAGTCGCCACAACATTACTGATGGCGAGCTTTGTATGGCGATCGCTGCAGTGCAGCAGGGAAGTGCTGTTAACCTCGGTGGCGGAGTATTCAAAAAACGCCTGCAACAAAATCGTGACCGCGCGATTGTCCTGGCAAAAGGCGGACGAAACTGGATTTACGCGTTTCTGTTTGCTAAGCAGGACCAGTCTGATCTGAAAGAGTGTGAACTGGCCGGGTTTCGCGCACTGGCAAAGCACTATTCACTGATGTCCAATGAATCCCTTAATCGGTTAATTGCAGGTAAAGAGCTGGTGGAGATATGCCATGACCGTAACGCGTAAATTTAAAAGTCCGGCCTTTGAAGCCATTCACAGTGCTGCATCGGGTCTTTTTGAAGCCGGCGCCTTGAGTAAACAGAGCATGCGTGATTTTGATGCACGCTGTCTCAGTGAAGTAAAGGCGCTGGATGCTGAGGAGATAAAAGCGTTACGTGAAAATTTAAATGTGAGCCAGCCTGTATTTGCTCACTACCTCAATACCAGCGTTTCCACCGTGCAAAAGTGGGAAAGTGGCACAAAACGTCCCGGCGGAATTTCTCTTAAGCTGCTTACCGTAGTGCAAAAACATGGGCTGAGTATTTTGTTATGAGGATTTACCGCTGAGGGATAGCGCAAAGTTTGACCACTGGTTACACCACTACGGTAACAAAACAGAGTCAGGCCAGCCTTCGCGCCGGGGTGGCATGCAGGCTGGCCTGATTATCTTACTGTGCACCAACGTCACAAGCGTGCTTTCTGGCGCAATTTAGCGCCTGAATAGCTTTAATTTATAGACTTTTATCCAATTTTGCCGGGCTCACCACTTTTGCAAACTGTGCCGTTAGCGGTGCAAGATCGCCCGCCACGCCGGTGACGATAGCAGTGTGCCAGGCCTCACGATCAAGCACATCCCAGTTCAGCAGGTAACCGGCGTGCAGCGCCAGCTGTTCAAAAAAGATGCGCTGCGCACGACCATTGCCGGCGCGGAACGGGTGCAGCACGTAAATTTCGCAGTAGTAATGCGCGATACGCGCTACAAACTCCTCCTGCGACAGATTCGCCAGTCCCCGCTCCTCTTCCAGCGCGCTCATCAGCACATTGCCCTCTTTCTCGATATATTCGCAGTGGCAATACGGCGTCTCATCGCGCCAGATATCGATGGTGCGCAGCTCGCCTGCCCAGCTGTAGATATCCTGGAACAGCGTGCGGTGAATATGACACAGGCGCGGTAAGCCAATAACGCCGTTGCCGAGCTCCAGCGTCGCCAGACGCGCGGCACTGAACGCCAGCTCCGCTTTACGCAGCTGTGCGCTATCGTGAATCTCCAGCAGGTTTTTCAGCACATCGTCGTTGTGCCACAGGTAAGGATCGCGCACCGCCAGGCTGTTATCCGCCATACTGCCTCCTGAGCGACGCGAGGCGATCTTCCGCCTGCTCCGCAGTAACTGCAGGTTCATTAACGCTATAGCCTGATAGCCTGCAGCTGGCCTGGTAACTGGCAGCGCGGCGCTGCTGCCACAGCGTGGCTTTCTGTTTATCGGTAAGTGGGTGAGTCATGGGGCCTCCGGCCAGCAGGAATTGCCCTAAGTATAAGAGCAAATTTTAGCTTTGCCGGAGAGCAGCAGAAGGCGCCATGAAGTCATAGCGCCTTGCGCGTTAAGGCAGGACTTTGGCAGAAGTGATAACGATCGGTTTTGACGGCACATTCTGGTACGGGCCGACGTCTTTAGTCGGTACCTGTGCAATCTTATCGATCACATCCATCCCTTTAACCACTTTACCGAACACCGCATAGCCGAAATCACGCTGACCATGGTCGAGGAAGGCGTTGTCTGCCACGTTGAGGAAGAACTGGCTGGTCGCGCTATCTTTCTCAGCGGTACGCGCCATTGAGATAGTGCCGCGCAGGTTACGCAGGCCATTATCCGCTTCGTTCTTGATCGGTGCATTGGTCTGCTTCTGCTGCATATCCGCAGTGAAACCGCCGCCCTGAATCATGAAGCCAGGAATAACACGATGGAAAATGGTGTTGTTGTAGAAACCGTTGTTGACGTAATCAACGAAATTTTTCACTGAAACCGGGGCTTTCTGATTATCCAGCTCGAGTTCGATATTGCCCGCAGAGGTGGTGAGCAGCACATGCGTATCCCCTTTCGCGGCCAGAGCAGAAGCGGATACAGAAGAGAGTGCTAACAGGGCTACTGCCGCTGTCAAAGTACGTTTAAGCATGAAAGATTCCTTACCTTGGAGAGCAAGCTCAAAAACGAGATCGATTGTAAAGAGCATGTAATACAAGAGCCAGCGTTTTACCTATATTTACGCTGATGTTGCGAACGTCACACTTTCCGATCGCGCAATCATTTGCGTGACGAAAATCACACTACTAATGAAATATTTCTCGCTTGTTTCACTGCTTATTTATTACGATCACAGTTCCATTTACACTTCATGACACTTTTGCCATCCGGCGTACCACAGGTTCTGAACATGACAAACCGTAATCGCATTGGCCTTACCTGGATCAGCTTTTTCTCCTACGCGCTCACCGGCGCACTGGTGATCGTGACCGGTATGGTGCTGGACAATATTGCTCAGTATTTCCAGCTGCCTATTTCCGAAATGAGTAACACCTTTACCTTCCTCAACGCCGGTATTCTGGTTGCGGTCTTCCTCAACGCCTGGCTGATGGTGATTGTGCCACTCAAGCGTCAGCTGATCTTTGGCTTTGTGCTGATGATTCTTGCCGTAGCAGGACTGATGACCAGCCACAATCTGAGCGTCTTCTCGCTGTGCATGTTCGTGCTGGGTGTGGTGAGCGGTATCACCATGTCGATCGGTACGTTCCTGATTACGCATCTGTACGATGGCCGCCAGCGCGGATCGCGCCTGCTGTTTACCGACTCGTTCTTCAGCATGGCCGGCACTATCTTCCCGATCATCGCCGGTGTGCTGCTGGCACGTGCGCTGCCATGGTATTGGGTTTACGCCTGCATCGGCGTGATCTACCTGGCGATCTTTGTACTGACGCTGATGGTTGAGTTCCCGGTCCTGAAAAGTGAAGCGGCGGTTCAGGGTGGAACCAAAGAGAAATGGGGCGTTGGCGTGCTGTTCCTCTCTATCGCGGCGCTGTGCTATATCCTCGGTCAGCTCGGCTTTATCTCCTGGGTGCCGGAGTACGCCACCAAATCGATGGGAATGGATATCGCCGCTGCCGGTCAGCTGGTGGGTAATTTCTGGACTGCATATATGGTGGGCATGTGGGCGTTCAGCTTCCTGCTGCGCTTCTTCGATCTGCAGCGCATCCTGATGGTACTGGCCGCGCTGGCAACCGGCCTGATGTACTGGTTCGTGACCACTCAGGACGCGAGCATGCTGCACTGGATCATCATGGCGCTCGGCTTCTTCTCCAGCGCGATCTACACCACCATCATTACGCTGGGATCGCAGCAAACCAAAGTCTCTTCGCCGAAGCTGGTTAACTTTATTCTGACCTGCGGCACTGTGGGCACCATGCTGACCTTTGTGGTCACTGGCCCGATTGTCGCCAACGGCGGTGCTCATGCGGCGCTCTCTACGGCTAACGGCCTGTACGCGGTGGTGTTTGTGATGTGTGTACTGCTGGGCTTTGTGACCAAACATCGCCAGCACGGACACACCGGGCATTAATGTCGCTTACGCACCAGGTTTCTGGCGGCCTTCTGGCGGCCCTGCGGGTCGCCACTCCAGGAAGGCAAAAGCATTAGGTATTCAGAAGCAGCGATACCCAAGGTTAAGGGAAGAAGGGAGAGTGAGGTAAGCCCGGACGTCACGCGGCAGGGATGCCGCGTGCCGAGGCCTGCAGGGATGCGGCCGTTGCCGTTCCGGGCGTGCTCACTCTCCCTTCTGACCAGCTACAGAATCCACAGCGAAACACCTGGCAATATCCCTTGTGGCCAGGCGCAAAATCCACAGCAATAGCATTTACCAATATCCCTCCTGACCCCGCACAAAATCCGCACCACAAACTCTCCAGGCTTTTATCAGCCCACCGTGCCGTTTTCTAACCATTTTGGGTAATTTTCAACCAAATAAGGTACTTAGCTTAAGCCGTTAAGAATCAGTTACATACCTCTGAAGGGGTATATAAAATATGACTTGATGTATATCAATAAGTGCCTGAAGCAGCGCGTTATCGTAAGCGCAGATACCGCAATTTTTGAGGCAAAGCATGAGCAAGCACAGTGTCGTTATTATTGGCAACGGCATGGTCGGCCACCGCTTTATAGAAGAGCTGATCGATAAGGCCGAACCCGGCCAGTTTGCGATTACCGTATTCTGTGAAGAACCCCGCGTCGCCTATGATCGCGTCCACCTTTCCGCTTATTTCTCCCACCACACCGCTGAAGAACTCTCGCTGGTTCGCGAAGGCTACTATGAAAAGCACCAGGTCAACCTGCTGCTCGGCGAACGCGCCATTACTATCAACCGCGAAGAGAAACTGATCCACTCCAACACCGGACGCGCGGTGCACTACGATACGCTGGTCTTCGCCACAGGCTCATACCCGTGGATTCCGCCGATCAACGGCGCTGAAGGCAGCGACTGCTTTGTCTATCGCACTATTGAAGATCTCAACGCTATCGAAGCCTGCGCGCGGCGCAGCAAACGTGGCGCCGTGATTGGCGGTGGCCTGCTTGGTCTCGAAGCCGCTGGCGCGCTGAAAAACCTCGGTATCGAAACCCATGTTATCGAGTTTGCCCCCGTTCTGATGGCAGAGCAGCTTGATGTGCAGGGCGGCGAACAGCTGCGGCGTAAAATCGAACAGATGGGCGTGCGCGTGCACACCGGTAAAAACACCCGGCAGATTGTGCATCACGCAAAAGGGGGTAAAACGCTGGCGTTTACTGACGACAGCGCACTGGATGTCGATTTCATCGTGTTCTCTACCGGCATTCGCCCCCAGGACAAACTGGCAAAACAGTGCGGCCTCGCGCTCGGTCAGCGCGGCGGTATCGCCATTGACGATCGCTGCCAGAGCAGCGACCCGGCAATCTTCGCTATCGGTGAGTGTGCAGCCTGGCAGGATCGCATTTATGGCCTCGTCGCACCCGGCTACAAAATGGCGCAGGTGGCAAGCGACACGCTGACCGGCCGCGACAATGCGTTTACCGGTGCGGACATGAGCGCCAAACTCAAGCTGCTGGGTGTCGACGTCGGCGGCATTGGCGATGCCCATGGCCGCACGCCAGGCGCGCGCAGCTACCTGTGGCTGGATGAGCAGAAACACATCTACAAACGTCTTATCGTCAGCGAAGATAACAAAACCCTGCTCGGTGCGGTGCTGGTAGGTGATACCAGCGACTACGGCAACCTGCTGCAGCTGGCACTCAACAACATCACGCTGCCGGAAAACCCGGAGGGGCTAATTCTGCCTGCGGGCAGCGGCGAAAAACCGCTGCCCGGCGTCGACGCCCTGCCGGATAGCGCGCAAATCTGCTCCTGCTTTGATGTCAGCAAAGGCGACATCGTTAAAGCGGTACAGGGCGGCTGCCATACGGTAGCGGCGCTGAAAGCGGAAACCCGTGCCGGCACCGGCTGCGGCGGCTGCATCCCTCTCATCACCCAGGTGCTGAATGCCGAACTGAGCCGTCAGGGCATTGAGGTAAACAATCACCTGTGTGAGCACTTCCCCTACTCACGTCAGGAGCTGTATCACCTCATCCAGGTTGAAGAGATCAAATCGTTCGACGCGCTGCTGGCAAAATATGGCCAGGGCTACGGCTGTGAAGTGTGTAAACCGACCGTGGGTTCGCTGCTGGCCTCCTGCTGGAACGAATACATCCTGAAACCGCAGCATGTGCCGCTGCAGGACAGCAACGATCTCTATCTCGGCAACATCCAGAAAGATGGCACCTACTCCGTCATCCCACGCTCTGCCGGTGGTGAAATCACGCCGGAAGGTTTGATGGCCATCGGCGAAGTGGCCCGCAAATATAACCTCTACACCAAAATCACCGGCTCGCAGCGCATCGGGCTGTTTGGCGCGCAGCGTGACGATCTGCCCGCTATCTGGTCTCAACTGATTGCCGCCGGATTTGAAACCGGTCAGGCCTATGCAAAAGCCCTGCGCATGGCGAAAACCTGCGTGGGCAGTACCTGGTGCCGCTACGGCGTCGGCGATAGCCTTGGCTTCGGCATCGAGCTGGAGAACCGCTACAAAGGCATTCGTACCCCGCACAAGATGAAGTTTGGCGTCTCCGGCTGCACGCGCGAATGTGCTGAAGCCCAGGGCAAAGACGTCGGCGTAATCGCGACCGAAAAAGGCTGGAACCTCTACGTATGCGGTAACGGCGGCATGAAACCGCGCCATGCCGACCTGCTGGCTGCCGACCTCGATCGCGAAACTCTCCTGCGGTATCTCGACCGCTTCATGATGTTCTACATCCGCACCGCAGACCGCTTACAGCGCACTTCAGTCTGGCTGGAGAACCTGGAAGGTGGCATTGGCTACCTGCGCAGCGTAATTATTGATGACAGGCTCGGCCTGAACGCGCAGCTGGAGAATGAACTGACCCGCCTGCGTGGTGAAGTGGTGTGTGAATGGACGGAGACCGTCAACCAGCCGCAGCTGCAGACCCACTTCAGCACCTTCATCAACAGCTCTCAGCGCGACCCGCTGGTGCAGCACGTAAGCGAACGTGCGCAGCATCGCCCGGCACGGCCGGCAGAACGTATCGCGATAACCCAGATTGAGGAGATTGACGCATGAGCCAGTGGCATCCCGTGTGTGAACTCAGCCAAATCCTGCCTGCTACCGGCGTGTGCGCGCTGATAGCAGGCCAGCAGATTGCCATCTTCCGTCCGCGTGACGATGAGCAGCTGTATGCACTCAGTAACATTGATCCTTTTGCTCAGGCCAGCGTGCTATCGCGCGGCCTGATTGCTGAACACCAGCACGCGCTGTGGGTAGCCAGCCCGTTAAAAAAACAGCGCTTTCGCCTGAGCGACGGCGTCTGCCTTGAAGATGCCTCCCGTTCAGTACCGAGCTATCCGGTGCGTGTCAGCAAAGGCCAGGTTGAAGTGTGTGCCTGACAGAATCCCTTCACTTTATGAGACGTCACTATGTTTACTGACACCCTGAACACCTGCGCCGCCAATGCGGCGCGCATTGTGCGCACCGCACAGCATAGCCCGCTGGCTTTCTGGATCAGCGCCGCGATGGCCGGCGCCTATGTTGGCCTGGCGATCATCCTGATCTTCACACTTGGCAACCTTGCAGAGCCCGCGTACCGTCCGCTGATCATGGGAGCAACATTCGGGATCGCGCTGACGCTGGTGATCATTGCCGGCTCCGAACTGTTCACCGGCCACACGATGTTCCTCACCCTTGGTTTCAAAGCGGGCACCATCAGCCAGGGCCAGATGTGGTGCGTACTGCCACAAACCTGGCTGGGTAATTTGGTGGGCTCTGTGTTTGTCGCCCTGCTCTACTACTACGCGGCAGGTGCACTGCTGCCTGCCGCCGGTTCGCTGATTCACAGTGCGGCGCTGGCGAAAACCACGCAGCCGGCCATGGCGCTGTTTTTTAAAGGTGCGCTGTGCAACTGGCTGGTTTGCCTGGCAATCTGGATGGCGGTACGCACGGAAGGTACGGCGAAGTTTCTGGCTATCTGGTGGTGCCTGCTGGCGTTTATCGCCTCCGGTTACGAGCACTCCGTTGCCAATATGACGGTATTCGCGCTGTCATGGTTTGGTCAGCACAGTGCCGACCTGACGCTCAGCGGCATCGGTCACAACCTGCTGTGGGTAACGCTGGGCAACATGTTCTCCGGTATGGTATTGATGGGCCTCGGTTACTGGTATGCGACACCGCAGATGCAGCGCCCGCAGCCTGCCGCTCAGGCTGTGCCGCTTAAATCGGTATAACGACATGTTCAGCCCGCCTTTTGCGGGCTTTTTTACAGGATGAGCTATGGACTACTTTCCGCTGTTTTGTCGCCTGCAGGGCAAACGCTGTTTACTGGTGGGCGCTGGCGATGTGGCTGAACGCAAAGCGCGCCTGCTGCTGGATGCCGGCGCCGATCTGCACGTTGGCGCACTGGATTTCTCCCCGGCGTTTCAGCAATGGGCACAACAGGGAAAGGTAACCTTACTGCAGGGCACGTTTACAGAGGCCTGGCTGGAGGCGTGCTGGCTGGTGATCGCCGCCACCAATGATGATGCGGTGAACCAACGGGTCGGCGATGCGGCCGAAGCGCGTCGTATCTTCTGTAATCTGGTGGATGCGCCGCAGGAGGCCAGCGCGATAATGCCGTCGATTGTTGATCGCTCGCCGCTAATGATTGCAGTCTCTTCCGGCGGCCGCGCCCCGGTGCTGGCGCGCTTGCTGCGCGAAAAACTCGAGGCCATGCTGCCACAGCATCTGGGCGAGCTGGCCGCGCTGGCCGGTTCACTGCGCAGCCGCGTGAAGAGAACGTTTGCCAGCATGGCGCAGCGACGCGCCTTCTGGGAGCGCTTTTTCGCCAGCGATCGTCTGGCACAGACGCTGGCCAACGGCGATCGGCCACGCGCGGAGCACATCGTCAATACACTGTTTGATGCCCCGCCGTCACAGCGTGGCGAGGTGGTGCTGGTGGGTGCCGGTCCGGGCGATGCCGGCCTGCTGACGCTAAAAGGGTTGCAGTGCATCCAGCAGGCGGATGTGGTGGTTTATGACCGACTGGTATCTGAACCGATTCTCAACCTGGTGCGCCGCGATGCTGAGCGGATCTTCGTCGGCAAACAGGCTGGCCATCACTGCGTACCGCAGGCGCAGATTAATCAGCTGCTGCTGGAGCAGGCGCAGAGCGGTAAACGCGTGGTGCGCCTGAAAGGTGGCGATCCGTTTATCTTTGGCCGCGGTGGCGAGGAGCTGGAGATCCTGGCGCAGCACAACATTGCGTTTAGCGTGGTGCCCGGCATCACTGCCGCATCTGGCTGCGCCGCCTATAGCGGCATTCCACTTACCCATCGTGACCATGCCCAGAGCGTGCGCTTTGTAACCGGGCATCTGCAACAGCATGGCGAAATCGAGTGGGATAAGCTGGCGGCGGAGCAGCAAACGCTGGTGTTCTATATGGGCCTGAATCAGGCAGCGGATATTCAGCAGCGTCTGTTGCAGCACGGCATGGATGCCGCCATGCCGGTCGCTATCGTCCAGCATGGCACCACGCCGCAGCAGCGTGTTGAAACAGCAACGCTGGCACAACTGGAGACCCTGGCCCGGCAGTTTGTCAGCCCAGCCCTGATTATTGTCGGCCGGGTGGTCACGCTACGCGATCGGCTGCGCTGGTTCTGAAACGGCAAAGGGCTGTACAGCGCTGCGCTTAACCGCCAGACTAAAGCCTGATATCTCATAACAAGGAGTTACCATGCGCATTGTTTCGCTGGCGGGTGCGTTGCTGCTGCCATTAAGTGTTGCCGTGAGCGCGGCACCGGTTAGCTGGTCCGATATGACTGGCGAGTGGCAGGTGGTTGCCGTAACGCCCAAAAAAGAGCCCGGCCAGCTCTATATCAAAAATGACCCGCAGTTTATGGGCGCACGCGTGGCGTTCAAATCCAGTGGTATCAGCTGGACGCGCGGCACCGCAGAGCGCAGCATCAATCCTGCGGTGGATAACTGCAGCGGCAAGCCTCGTCTGAGCGCGGCTAACGGCGCGGCGCAGGATCGGGATTTCAGCTTTCGCTACGGGTTTAACGTGCGCTGTGGCGATCGGGCATGGGGACCAGCGCCGGGCGCGGTGCTGAGTGTGCTGGCGGATGGCAATGCGCGGCTGTTCTGGGATGGGGCTGAGCTGGCGTTACGCCGGGTTAAATAAAACGGGTGCGCATCACTGCACACCCGGCGAGAAAGGCGGTCCGCTTAAGCGCGACCGCACTTTTCAGGGCTGCGCCACAAACCCCACTGCTTCATACACGCGCTTCAGCGTCTCCTGCGCATGGGCACGCGCCTTCGCTGCACCATCGCGCATGACTTGATTGAGCAAGGCTTCATCGTTACGGAAACGGTGATAGCGCTCCTGCAGTTCGCCCAGCATGCCTGCTACCGCTTCAGCGACATCGCCTTTCAGGTGGCCGTACATTTTGCCTTCGAACTCCTGCTCCAGTTGCGCAATCGACTTGCCGGTTACGCCTGAGAGGATATCCAGCAGGTTAGAAACGCCCGCCTTCTCTTTAATATCGTAACGCACTACCGGCGGCTCTTCGGAGTCGGTCACCGCGCGTTTGATCTTCTTCACCACGGATTTGGTGTCTTCCAGCAGGCCAATCACGTTATTGCGGTTGTCATCCGACTTCGACATCTTTTTCGTCGGCTCCAGCAGCGACATTACGCGTGCACCTGATTTCGGAATAAATGGCTCAGGGATTTTGAACACATCGCCATACAGCGCGTTGAAACGCGCAGCGATATCGCGACTCAGCTCCAGGTGCTGTTTCTGATCTTCACCTACCGGAACCTGGTTGGTCTGGTACAGCAGGATATCTGCCGCCATCAGCACCGGGTAATCGAACAGACCGGCGTTGATGTTCTCTTCGTAGCGGGCTGATTTGTCCTTGAACTGCGTCATGCGGCTCAGCTCGCCGAAGTAGGCGTAACAGTTCAGTATCCAGCTCAGCTGCGCATGCTCAGGCACATGCGACTGTACGAAGATGGTGCTTTTCTCCGGATCGATACCGCAGGCAAGGTACAGTGCCAGCGTATCCAGCGTCGCTTTACGCAACGCTGCCGGGTCCTGACGTACGGTAATGGCGTGCAGATCGACGATGCAGTAAATGCAGTGGAATTCGTCCTGCATCTGCACCCACTGACGCAGCGCACCCATATAGTTGCCAATGGTCAGTTCACCGGAAGGCTGGGCGCCGCTGAAAACGATGGGTTTCATGGTTATATCCTGATAATCACAGCCCGAGTACGGGCAACAGTTCGCTAAAAGTATCGAGAGTTAAATCGGGTTGGCTGGTGGCAATCGGCTCACCGTAGTTGTAGCCAAATGTCATCGCGACATTAGGTACACCTGCCGCCTGGGCAGCGAGAATATCATTGCGGGAATCGCCGACAAACAGCAATTGTCCCGGTAATACGCCAAAACGGCCAAGGACTAAAAATATCGCTGCCGGGTGCGGCTTCTTCACCACCACATCATCGCCACCGATAATCAGCGAGAAGTAGTCGGCAATACCCAGCGATTGCAGCAGTGGCGCGACAAACGGCGTGGGCTTATTGGTCACGATTGCCAGCGGCAGACCTTTGGCATGTAGCGCGGCCAGCGTCTCTTTCACCTGCGGAAACAGCGTGCTGCCCGCCTCTACCGTTTCGGCATAATATTTATCGAACAGCGCACGGGCATCGTGCTGCTCTTCGGGCTGCGGTTCACGGCCCAGCGCCCACGTCAGCGCGCGGGTCATCATCACATCGGCGCCGTTACCAATCCAGGTTGACGCCAGCTCCAGGCCCGGCGGCGGCAGTTGCAGATCGCCCAGCGCGAGATCGATCGCCTGCGCCAGGCCAGGCGCGCTGTGTACCAGTGTACCGTCAAGATCAAACGCCAGCGCGCGGATATCAGTGAAATGAGCCATTAACCTTCTCCAGTTCGCTGCGCATCTCGTCAATCACCTTTTTGTAATCCGGGTGACCAAAGATCGCCGAACCGGCGACAAACATATCCGCACCGGCTGCCGCAATCTGACCGATGTTATCGATCTTCACGCCGCCATCCACTTCCAGACGAATGTTATAACCGCTTTGATCGATCAGGCGACGCGCCTGACGCAATTTGTCGAGCGTGCCGGGAATGAAAGATTGACCACCGAAGCCAGGGTTGACCGACATCAGCAGAATGATGTCCAGTTTATCCATCACGTAATCAAGGTAGCTGAGCGGCGTGGCCGGATTGAACACCAGGCCGGCTTTGCAGCCGTGCTCTTTGATCAGCTGCAGCGTGCGGTCCACATGCTCGCTGGCTTCCGGGTGAAACGTGATGTAGCTGGCGCCGGCTTTTGCAAACGCCGGAATCAGCGCATCAACCGGTTTAACCATCAGGTGCACATCGATCGGCGCAGTAATGCCGTAATCACGCAGCGCTTTCAGCACCATCGGCCCCATGGTCAGATTGGGAACATAGTGATTATCCATCACGTCGAAATGAACCACGTCGCCGCCTGCTGCCAGCGCTTTGGCTGTATCTTCACCCAGGCGGGCAAAGTCAGCGGAAAGGATTGAAGGGGCCAGTAAAAATTGTTTCATCCGATTCTCCCAATTTTGTGCGCCAGACCGGGCTGGCGTAATGCGTTGGTCGCGGACGAAACAAACTAGCGGAAAAGCGCCAGCAGTTCGTCCACCTGAGTGCGACCACTTATGCTTCGGCTGATGGAACGCCGGGCTTTAACTACGTGTAAATCGGCATTCTGATACCACTCGCGCGTGAGCAGGGTATCGTGATTGGAAATCAGTACCGGTATGCGGCTCTCCTGCGCCAGCTTGCCGGCTAACTCGGCCAGGTGCTGCTGTTCGCGCAGGCTAAAACTGTTGGTGTGGTAAGCGGTAAAATTGGCCGTCGCCGACAGCGGCGCATACGGCGGATCGCAATAAACCACTGAACCGGCAAGCGCACTGTTCAGAGTAACATCGTACGATTCACAGACAAAGGTTGCTTTTTGCGCGCGTTCGGCAAACCACAGCAGCTCCGCTTCCGGGAAGTAGGGCTTGCGATAGCGGCCAAAAGGTACGTTGAATTCCCCGCGCAGGTTGTAGCGGCACAGGCCGTTATAGCCGTGACGGTTGAGATAGAGAAAAAGCACCGCGCGCTGGTAGGGATCGCGACTGGCATTAAATGCCGTACGCTGCGCGTAGTAGGTCTCTGCGCTGTTACCTGCGGGCGTAAACAGCTGACGCGCATCCTCGATAAAAGCCACGGCGCGCGTTTTAACGATGTTGTAGAGGTTGATCAGATCACCGTTAATGTCCGCCAGGTGATAGCGGTCATAATCGGTATTGAGGAACACGGAGCCGGCACCGACAAAAGGTTCGATTAAACAATCACCTTGCGGTAAATGACGACGGATGTCGTCAAGCAGCGGGTATTTCCCTCCGGCCCATTTCAGGAAAGCGCGATTTTTCTTCATGCTGTCGTGGTATTACATCTTAATTATTGGCTGTGGTGGAACCGACAGCAGCTCTGCGCTTAAAACGGGGCCACAGCAGCGCAGCCCCACATCACTTATTGACTCTCTTTCTTCACCTGGCTCAGCGGTTTCACCCATGGATTCGCCGCACGCACCTCAGCGGGCAGTGAAGCCACTGCACGTTTGGCTTCGGCCGGCGTGGCGTAAGCGCCGCTCACCAGCACGTACCATGGCTGACCGTTACGCGTGGTTTTATACACGTGATAACTGTTCAGATTCTGTTTTTTCGCCCAGGCATTCAGGCTCGCTTCTTTTGAGGCACCGCTCAGCTGCAGCGTGTAGCTGCCACCCGATGGCAGCGACTTGCTGGCACCGCCCGAACTGGCTGGCGCAGGGTTGTGCGCAGCGGTGGTGTGGGTTTTGCTCTCTTTCGTCGCGGTCGGCTTCGCTGCGGCCGGTGCTTTCTGCGAACTGTTTGTACGCGGAGCGCTGGTGGTGCGCGGCGCGCTGTCAGAGTGCAGTGCCGGTGGCGTGACGGCTTTACTGCCGTTGCCGCTGACCGTCGCCGGTGCCGTTGGCAGCGAGCTGTTGCCCTGTGCCCCCTGGGCTGCCGCATCCACAGAACCCTGCTGATTGTTCAGCGCGCTGTTCAGATCGCCCGGCAGCGTAACGCGCTGCTGGTTAGCCGGCGTCTCAACGGGTTCAGCCTGCGTTGGCGTAGAGGAGACCGAAGGCATAGAGATGGCTTGATTATCGCTGCCTGCCGGCGCACCCGCCGTATTTTGCGGCGCGCTACTCTCCGCCGATGGCGCGGCGCTCTGCTGGCCGCTCATCGTCGTCGAACCGGACAGATCGATGTTCTTTTCGCTGCCACCCGCAGACGGTGCAGCGCCGCCACTGCTGGCGGTGTTGGTGGCAGGTTTCTTCTCATCCGGCCCGGTCAGTGCAGAGCCAATCCCCAGCACTAAAACCAGCAGCACCAGAATACCAATGCCCATCATCATATGCTGACGAGAAACCGGCACTTTCGCTTTCGGCGCAGAAGACGATTTGCGAGGCCGCGTTGGACGGCGATCACTGGCGTCAGGTTTTAACTCGTCTTCCGGTTTGAACTCATCCATTTAGCCTCCTCCGTAAAACAGCACGCTTCCCACGTGCCGCATCACTTCTCACTACATATCATCAGGGTTTCTGGCAATCGTTGATTGCAGCCAGCACCATATCATGAGCCACGCCGGCACGCACTTCGGCGCGGCCAATTGCGAGAGGCAGCACCAGGCGTAATTCACCCGCCAGGACTTTCTTGTCACGCATCATGTGGGGCAGATAAGCTTCGGCCTGCATGCTTGCGGGGCCATTAACCGGTAAGCCCGCGCGCAGCAACAGCGCGATAATGCGATCGGTATCCGCCGCGCTGAACTGGCCGAGGCGCTCAGCGGTGCGCGCCGCCATCACCATGCCCGCCGCCACCGCTTCACCGTGTAACCAGTTGCCGTAGCCCATGTGCGCTTCAATCGCATGACCAAAAGTGTGGCCAAGGTTAAGCAGCGCGCGCAGGCCCGTTTCGCGTTCATCGGCAGCCACCACTTCCGCTTTTAACTCGCAGCAGCGACGAATGCAGTACGCCAGCGCATTCTCATCCAGCGCCAGCAGCGCATCAAGATTCTGCTCCAGCCACCGGAAGAAAGCCGAATCAAGGATGATGCCATATTTGATCACTTCCGCCAGGCCAGAGGCCAGTTCACGCGGCGGTAGCGTGCGCAGACAATCGGTATCCACCACCACCGAGGCGGGCTGGTAGAAAGCACCGATCATATTTTTGCCCAGCGGATGGTTGACGGCGGTTTTGCCGCCCACCGAGGAGTCAACCTGAGAGAGCAGTGTGGTTGGCACCTGAATAAAGCGCACACCACGCTGGTAGCTGGCAGCGGCAAAGCCGGTCAAATCACCAATAACGCCGCCCCCAAGGGCAACCAGCGTTGTGTCGCGGCCGTGCGGCTTCTGCAACAGGGCGGTAAACACGTCGTCCATCACTACCAGCGTCTTGTACTGTTCACCGTCCGGCAGAATCACCTGATCGACTTTTATCCCGGCATTGCTCAGCAGCGTGGCGAGCTTCTCCAGGTAGATCGGGGCCAGCGTCTGGTTGGTAACCAGCATGGCATTATCGCCTGCTTTCAGCGGCCAAAAAGAAGCCGGATCGTTAAACAGTCCGGCAGCGATGGTGATGGGGTAACTGCGATCCCCCAGTGAGACAGTGATCTTCTCCATGATGACCGATACCTATTGCTGAGCCCTCAGGACGCTGGATTAATTTTTTTCCAGCATGTTGATGATCTGATTGGCGACAACTTTTGCACTTTGATCGTCAGTGCGAATGGTGACGTCAGCGATCTCTTCGTACAGCGGATTACGTTCACCAGCCAGCGCTTCCAGTACTTCGCGTGGCGGTTCATCAACCTGCAGCAGTGGGCGCTTTTTATCGCGCTGCGTGCGGGCAAGCTGCTTTTCGATGGTAGTTTCGAGATAGACGACCACGCCGCGGGCTGAGAGACGATTGCGGGTTTCACGGGATTTGACGGAGCCGCCACCGGTCGCCAACACGATGCCCTGCTTTTCGGTCAGCTCGTTGATGATCTTCTCTTCGCGATCGCGGAAGCCAGCTTCGCCTTCCACATCAAATACCCAGCCTACATCCGCTCCGGTACGTCGCTCAATTTCCTGATCGGAATCGAAAAATTCCATATTGAGTTGCTGAGCTAACTGACGACCAATAGTG
>Ga0157361_1000363_pt1 | contig 19443 bp, 15 predicted proteins | sample AttlaeALBM2_FD_111481 | JGI IMG/M metagenome (GOLD analysis project Ga0157361, IMG submission 111481) | Fungus gardens microbial communities from leaf cutter ant in Ribeirão Preto, State of São Paulo, Brazil - Atta laevigata ALBM2 | ecosystem: Host-associated > Fungi > Mycelium > Unclassified ...
GTGTAGTAGGATACTTCACCTCAATATTAGTTTGAGCTCCTAGGCTACCCATGGCTCTAACTTAAGACTCTCACTCTACTACATTGTGATGAGACTGGCGCCTCTCTGAGTGTGCCCTTACAGTAAGCCTGCTTGGGGCAGGACCTTGCAAGGTAACTGGACTGGCCACAGTGCATGCAGAGTCCTAGGTTCATGCGACGTTGACGTTCTATGGGCGTAAGTGGCTATCTGGGCCCAGAATGCTGCTGGTGCCAGACGGTGACTGTTCAGTACAAGAAGAGGAAGGATATTGGGTTAATGGTCCCCGGTTGCAGTCTCAGGGTAACTTATCAGTCGATGTGGGGCTTTCTAAAGCAGGGGGAGGTCTTTCTTGGATAGGTCTAGGTACTTTTGGTGTGTAGCCTTGTGTAGCCCTCGATGCTTGGAATTTATGCTTTTCTTTTTGTTGACGTTTCCAGAAGTCATTATCAATTCTTATTATAGCCCTTTTCAAGCCTTCAAATGTTGAGATGTCCTCATGGCTAAACCTTAACTCATCGCAGATGCGGTTAGGAATGGTATCCTTCACCACTTTTCTGAGTGCTCTGTCATCCCAACGGATCCAGTTTTGGAACTTGGCAAATTGGATGAAGTAGTTGACAGTCTTGCCATCATTTGGAAAAGGAATTGCAATGATAGCATCCTCGTCATCATCTTCTGGTGAGTATGACCCAAATAGGTTGGAGAGTTTCTGGACAAAAGCTGACTAGTCTTCCAAGAAGTCAAAATTTTAGTAAGTTTCAGCCTTGTTGATAAAAGGCTCAAAATAATCAAGGGCTACACCCTAAAGATAGGAAATAGCAAAGAAGATTCTCTCAGTGTCTTCAAGAAACTCCCCTTCACAAGCGTGAAAGTAAATTTGACATTGGAATATAAATACTTGAAGTTCGTCCGGGCTACCCCCGCTGAACAAATCTGGTTCTTTGACTCCTTTGTTTCTTTTCCTTGGTTGTGCATCCGGTCATCTAGCTAGTGCCAATAATATAGCCTGTAAGTCCAACCCAGAGGTATCTGGGTGTGGGTTTTGAGAGTTGTTATGCGGATGATCTTGTTGCTGATCATGACTATCTAGGGTATGTTCCACCCTTTCTGGGGCTGAATCTTCAACTATTTCATCAACTGGTTCCTGCGAGAGCAATGGTTGATTTCGGGCTTGGAAGGTAGTAAGGGGGTGCTCTACAGGGGTTACTGTGGATTCTCTGGGGATAATAGATTGGACACCATCTCTCCTCAGGCAGCATTCCAGACAAGGGTCTGGGTTCGGAGTTTGGGACATGACTAGGTACTCTTGGAGGGGAGAGGAATAGGAATAATGGTAGTGTAGAAGTTAGTTTAGTTTCATTCTACTGTCAGGTTCGACTTCAGAAAGGGAATTCTTCTTGGGGGGCTTGGTCTCAACAGTGAGTTGTGCCTACTTCTACACTTGCCCCTTTTAGGATTCAAAAGATTTATTAAGAGAGAGAGAGAGAGAGAGAGATGAGTTGACAAGGATGGGGTCTTCCTGAGGGAGAACAAAACTAAGGTAGTTACAGCAATTGGCAATTATTTAAATAATTTGGAGGATTCTGGAAAGGCTGATGGTGAGCTGACCAATCCATGCGTGTGTGTGACACGTGCACAGTACGCATCACAGTGTCACCATCGTGACAAGCATAGTAGACTACTCTCCTCCTATTCCAGACTCCCTATAAGTACTGAGTAGTTACAGTGTAATTCCTCAGTCTGTAAATTAACGTCATCTGGTCCTAACCTCATCTTGTTCACCCCAACTCCTTCACTCAACTCCTTAGGATCTCTGTCTGGACGACTTCCACCACTCTGAAATACGCAACCAACCTCATGACCGGAGACCGGGGCACAACACATAAGTTGAAGCTAAGGTCGTTCAATAAGTCGTTCTCTACCCCGACGTCCTTGTCTCTCCGCCAGAGCCTTCTTTCTAATATTGTTAAGTACATTCCTCTCCAACATAGTACATTACTCTGGAACGAAGTATAGTTTCTATCTATCATTCTATACCTTTGTCTTTCAGAATTCTGTCCTTGACAGAATTTACAAACTCATACCAGTTCCTGTTGTGTTTTAACTCTGATGTCTCGCCAGTCTGCAGCTCCCTCTTCCGGGAGTAACTCCATTCCTTTTGCTGACCGAACTATCAGTCGCTTCACTTCTAGCCTCCCAAGGAGGTCGAGATGTCTCTAATCGGGGACACCTCACACTCCGGTACAACCCCACTCATCTCCACTTCCAGTGGAACCTTCAGAATTTCATGGTGTGGATCCCTCCACTGTCCCTCATGTCGACAACGACCTGGACTGGGTTGACGCTCCTGTTCCTGTTCCTACTCCTGTGTTTCAAACCTCACCCCCTGTTGCTGACCGTAACCCCGTTAACAATCAGCTAGCTAAGGCTCTCTGACAACTATCAGAAAATCTTAATAGAGGATCAGCACTAAAACTGTACCAATCAAAGGCCCGCATTCCAGACACCTGCGACGGCTCCGACCCTCACAAACTCAACCACTTCCTATTCCAATGCCGACTCTTTTTCCATGCCAACTCTTCGCAATTTTCCACTGATAAAGAAAAAATCAATTTTGCGATGACCTACCTCTCCAGTGTAGCGCAAGATTGGTTTGAAGTCACATTACAACAGGAAGACCTTGGCTATACACAACCTTGGCTCTTTACATGGCACCTCTTTGTGGATGAACTCCGGGTACATTTTGGACTCTCAGACCCAGTAGGGGATGCCACCAACCTCATCGACAACCTCCGTATGAAGCCAGGAGATAAAATTGCCACTTATAATGTGGAATTCATGCAGTATGTAGCACAACTAAACTGAGGTGACTCAGTTCTATGCTATTGTTTCTACCAGAGGTTGCCAAATCGCCTCCAGGACCTGATAGCAAACCGGGAACAAGACAAACCCAATTCTTTCCAGGCCATGTATCAACTAGCAATTACTTTTGACAATCACTATTGGGAATGAAATCGCAAACGAGACTGTCTCTGGAACACAGAGAAGGACGTAGCAGACAGCCATAACCAAAAACAAGATGTCACAAAAAAGTGACTACTAAATAGTATCATGGAGGTATAACAAAAATACCTGTTCAAATGAACTACATAAATAGCTGGACCCTCGTTAGCAAGTAGCCTTGCTAACATCGCCCTTTTGGTGTAGTGGTAAACCATACAGTATATGACTACTGGTCCATGGCACAACTGTGACACAAGGGAAAATAACTCAGTACTCTGCCTCCTTACAAAACTCCATTCCGTCTTGCTTCCAATCATCCACAAATCCGCCACAGACCGCACCCTCTCGGAGCTCCCTAAAACCCCCCAGAGTATCATCTTCTATCGCCAAATCACCATCTCTGTCCACTTTATGTGTCGACCTCTCTAACAAATTAGGCAGAGACAGTAAATTAAACAGTAATGAGCGCAAGTGCCATATTGACAATAACCTCTGCCTATACTGCGAATCAAAGGACCACAATGTAAGGGGATAACGCTAGAGGTATGCTTAGTGACGTGAATAGGTTCCCACCTAAGAGTCGCCATCTCTCCAATCGTATTCTTACTCTCTCCTATCTTCTCTTCTGTGACATACTGTGTGAGCCTCTAAAACTATTATTGGACTTTGTGGGAATATATGTCAGGTACCATGAGAACGGTGCCTTGACTGTCTAGTAGTATAAATACTAGTCTTCTGTTGTAGATATACCTCAGTTGAATCTCACCTTAGCTTTAGGATCTACTTATTAGCTTAAGGGTCATTCGCCTTGTGTATGAACTAGTGCCCTAACACACAAGGTAGACGGATACCCTAGGAAACAACTGGTAAGAGCACAGCTAACTACTCTGGAGAAACAAGAGACTCTGCTCTCCGAGAACCTCTCAGAAAACTAGAGCATAGCTCCCAAGACTCAGCACAAACTGGGAGTCACGTTGAACTCATTTGTGCAACTATGGGTCTAATGCGTCTCAACGCGTCCGCTCTTTCCGATCCAAATTCTCTCAGTATACCTCTCATCTCTCCTCTGGTGTGCGCTTTGGACCATCTCTAGCCTATACCCATCCGAACGCTAGTAGACTCCGGATCTACGCACTGTTTCTTGGACTCTACTTTTGCTCGTGAACATTCTCTGCCTACTACTCCTACTTCTCCTGTGGAACTGCACTTGTTTGATGGAACCTCGAATAATATTATCTCTGAGGTAGTATCATTGTCTGTAAAATTCCCTTCCAGTGAATGCATGACTCTTGACTTCTATGTTACTCCGCTTGATTCTTGTTGTTCGCTGGTACTAGGTCACTCTTGGCTTGCCCGCTACAATCCGTTGATTGACTGGGTTTCTGGGTCAATATTCTTTCGACCACCATCTGTACTCCAAAGTCTAGCTTCTGTTCTTCCTGTTGAAACCTTGGTAAATCCTCCGTTCTCTCCAGTGGAAAACCTTCTGCAGTTCACCACATCTAAGACAATTCTGTCTAACCCCAAGCGACCTTATATCGCAATTATTAGTGCGCCAGCCCTATTCCGGGCCTCGCACCTCTCAGGCTCAAAAACATTTTCCCTCCAATTCCGCTCCACAATACAGGCCAAATCCACCACCATCTCTGAGGAAATCAACCTCTCTGCCATTCCAGAAGAATACCACAAGTACGCCAATGTCTTTAGCAAGTCCAAAGCAGAAACACTCGCCCCCCACCGTTCTTATGACCTCTGAATTGACTTAGAAAAAGACCCCCATCCTCCAGTAGGAACCATTTATTCGTTATCCAAATTCGAACAGGAAGTGTTGAAAGAATTCATCAACAAAAACCTTACTAATGGATTCATCTGCTTAACATCTTCACCTCACAGAGCTCCAGTCCTGTTCGTAAAAAAGAAAGATGGTTCCCTCCAGCTCTGTGTAGATTTTCATGGACTCAACAAGATCACAAAAAAGGATCGATACCCACTTCCCCTCATTTCCAATCTTTTAGATTCTCCCTGCAAAGCTTGCATTTACACCAAGATTGACCTCTGGCACACGTATCATTTGGTCCGTATTGCCAAAGGAGACGAATGAAAGACCGCCTTCCGGACTCGCTATAGTGCCTTTGAATGGTCAGTAATACTGTTAGGACTAACTAACGCTTTAGCTGCCTTCCAATGCTTCATGAACGACGTGTTCTCCGATTTCCTGGATGTGTGCATAGTAGTCTACTTGGACAACATCCTGATTTACTCTGATGACATCACACAACACCGGAGACACGTTAAAGAGATACTAAAAAGACTCCGAAAAGTGGGATTATACGTGAAAGCAGAAAAATATGAGTTCCACTTGGACTCTGTCGAGTATCTAGGCTATGTTCTATCTTCATCTGGTTTGACCATGTCCGACGCTAAAGTGAAAACAATTCAGGAGTGGCCGGAACCAAAGAAAGTAAAAGACATTCAGTCCTTCTTAGGATTTGCCAACTTCTACAGACGTTTCATCTTCAACTATTCAGACACAGTCATTCCGCTCACTCGTCTCACTAGAAAAGACACTCCTTGGAATTTTGACAACAAATGTAGAAAAGCATTCAACATACTAAAACAGGCCTTTATCTCCGCTCCTATCCTTACGCATTGGGTTCCGGACACACAACTCGTTGTGGAAACCAATGCCTCAGATTACGCTCTTGCTGCCATTCTTTTCATTATGACTAAAGATAATGAAATCCACCCCATAGCCTTCCATTCCAAGATGTTCTTTGCTCCGGAACTCAACTACAATGTCCACAACAAAGAATTACTTGCGATATTTAAAGCCTTCAAAATCTGGTGACACTATTTAGAGGGGTCTGTTTCACCAATTGACATTGTAACGGACCACAAGAACTTGGAATATTTCTTGACAACCAAAGTTCTAACGCGCCAACAAGAAAAATAGTCAGAATACCTCTCTTAATTCAACCTCGTAATTCATTTCTGTCCCGGACATCTGGGCACCAAACCGGACGCCCTAACTAGACAATGGGACGTCTACCCAAAGAGGGGAGATAATGGCTACACTTCAGTAAACCCTCACAATTTCTGCCTAGTCTTTACTCACGAACAAATTGCAGCATCTCTCTGAGCAACTATCCTCACCACTCTGACACTTTGCGCAGCCACAATATTGGATCAAAACCAACTCCACTCCAATATCCTAGCAACACTTCTTTCTGACTCTTCCATCTCCAACCATTTATCTTATCCAGAAGGATGTTAGTCCAAAGACAACACAGGTTTTCTCAGATTTGACGGCAGAATGTATGTTCCGGACAACGCCAACCTACAACTCCAAATTCTACAGTATTACCATGATCATGTCCTAGCAGAACATCTGGGATAGAACAAGACACTGGAACTCATCTGGAAATATTATACCTGGCCAAACATCCGCGACAACGTACAAAAGTTCTGTAAGTCTTGTGTTACCTGTATGCAATCCAAACCACAGCATCACAGATCATACGGATCCCTCCAACAACTTTCTATCCCAGAACATCCATGGAATTTAATTTCTATGGACTTTATTGAAAAACTCCCTTTCTCCTCCGGTTTCGATACTATCCTAGTTATAGTGGATTGACTGTTGAAACAAGCAATATTTATTCCTACTCACGACACCATCACTTCAACGGAGCTAGCATACCTTTTTGTGAACTATGTCTTTTCAAAACACGGAGTTCCGTCTCATGTTACATCCGACTGCGGCTCCGAGTTTGTCTCTCACTTCTTCTGCTCCTTAGGTACTGCCCTGGATATGAGGCTGCACTTTACCAGTGGATACCATCTGAAGACAAACGGTCAAGTGGAGCGGACCAACCAGACATTAGAACAGTATCTTTGCATATATTGCAATTACCAACAGGACAACTGGTCGGAGCTACTGCCCCTGGCTGAATTTGTGTACAACAATACTTCTAGTGCCACCACTGGTGTCTCTCCATTCTTTGCCAACAAAGGGTACCACCCTAATCTCTTGGTATACCCGGAACGAGATATAGCTTCCTCTCATGCCCGTGACTTCATAGTCGACCTTGATGAACTACAGGGCACTCTTAAAGAGGAAATCACTAAAGCACAGATACAATACCAACCCTCCACTGACTCTCGTCGACAACAACCACTGGACTTCCAAGTCAGGCAATCAGTATTCGTCAAATCACAATATTTCAGGACAACACGCCCGTCAAAAAAACTCTCCGAAAAGTACCTTGGACCATATGAAAGAATTGCTCAGCCCAGTTTGCAATCACTCACTCTCCACCTTCCGAATACCATAAGGGCTGTTCATCTTGTATTCCATGTCTTCATGCTTGAACCAGCCATACCTAACTCCTTTCAGCAGCGTTCCGAGCCTCCACCAGCACCTGTAATCATTGACAGAGAACCAGAATATGAGATCTCCAAAATAGTCAACTCCAAGATCGACTGCCAGAGAGCATGCAAACTGCTCTACAAGGTTATATGGCTGGGATATGAAGATACCGACAATGACTCCGAATGGTTACTAGCAATAGAACTAGAACATGCAAAAGAATTACTTAGTGACTTTCACCTCCAATATCCCTCCAAACTGGGACCACTACGACCCTGAAATACTTTCAATCCATTTCCTCAACTACGTTCCTCCGCATTCATTCCGCTTTAAAAAAAAAAAGTTTTCCTTGAGTATTTGTATACATTCCAGAGTGCAGTTTCCTTTGCGCTGATTTGCTTACTTGTATTCTGCTCCGCAGTTTCCATTACATCTAATACCTGTATTTCAAAGGCAGTTTCCATTGCAAAATTTGGGTACTTGTATTTCTCTACAGTTTCTCTTGTGGTCATCGATTACTTGTATTTTGTTCATCATTGTCACTACTTACAGAAAAAAGACAAATGAAATTCAAAATAATCAAACAAAAGAACTACGAATTTCCGGTGCTGACAGAGTACACAACCAAAGAAAATCTACTGCTTTCTTCTTCTACACCCTCCATTTCATTATCTTCTTGCCTTCCCATTTCTTTCTCCTTATCCTCTCTGTTTAACCTCTCCTCCCTCTGCTTTTCTTTTTCCTTACCCCCCTGTACCTCTGTCACTTCTCTCTTGGACTCTGGCTATAACAATAACTTCTTGTCAGAGTCCTAACTCTCAATGCTAGCCAGCTTCTCCAAGGCCACTGTGATCCTCTGCACATCCTTCCTCAAACTCCGCAACTCACTCAAATCCTCCAGCTTCCTCAAAACCTCCGCCTTCCACTCTATGTCTGTTTGTTGCTTCGTTTTCCTTGCTTTTGATCTCCTGGCCGTTTCCGCCTTGGCTTTCGCTCGTACCTTATCCGTATCAAAAGGCTTACAGGTAGCCTTGGCCTTAGCGCAAGGAGTGCAAGAAGTTGTGTGACTACAAAAAAAAATTAGCGGAAAAGGAAACAATTCAAAAGATACTTACGGCAAGGTTTGAGAAATACACAAAATCCCGAAATCCACACACCTCTCACACGGACTCCCTCCACCGACAACTGACACCCCCATTTCTCTTGACAACTCCTCGTGTCTTTGACAAGCCTCTGGAGTTTCTTGTGGCAGGTATTGAACACATTGCCTCTTGGTCAGAGGCAGATAGTCGAGGAGGTTCATCTCCTCATCAGAAGGGGATGAGAGCAGTTAAAAGGTTTTCATCCAGTTTTTACGCTGTTGTTGTTCAACGGCAGCGACACGGTCCACCTCTAAACGGTGTGCCAGATTCCTCTAGCATTGTTCTTCTCTCCACTGTCACGCTGTACAAAAGTTTAGGCAAAATAAGTGATATTTTATACCTTAATAACAAGAATAACCAGCTCGAGAAATGAGTTCGGCCCCCCAAAGATGTTCCTTTAAGACACCCAGTCGTGGACTTGAGCATCTAGCTTGAGTAGCAGAGTAGCAGCTGTGACCACCGTTACATACACCTCATAGACGCTTGCCCAGGTATCTTGTATCAGATTCCAGATGGATTTCCCTTCTAGAAGTGCTCTCGAGAACGGAAGTGAACTTAGACAGGTTACGCAATCTGAGCGAGCAATATCATATCACAGCCGCCAACGGTCCTATTTAAAGAAGAGTTATGATCAGATTCAGGCCATCATCATGAATGGCTAATTATAGCAAGATCAAGAGAATCGTACCATCGCAAAGTCGCCTCGTAATAGTGGTAGGAGGAAACCGGAAAGTAGGAGAGTAGGAATGCATAGGAGAGGTAAGAGGAAGAACTGGGAAGCTGAGAAGAGAAGTAGTAGGGAGATTAGATGAAGGGGATACCCATGAGAACAAAACGGCTCAAGACTGCCATCTTTGTCTACAGTCCGTCGAGACGCCTAAGGCCTGACCATTGTGCGAGGAAGAGTTCTTGGAGTAGGATTAGAATGTCAGGGAATGATTAGCCGGTGTCCGGGAGGGGCACCGTACCATCATTACGGCCTTGCTAGAATTGGGAATTCGGAGATTTTCTTTGTCTCACTTTCTTTGTTGTCTTTTTGCTTTGTAATCATAATAAAATACTCTAGGGCACAGGAGGAGAAAAAGAGCATCACATCCCCATCATCATCCCTCTTTGTCACTCTAGAGCTTAACGGCTATTTTTGAGTAACTAAGTTTCTAGTTTTTCCAAGTGTTCTACTTTATTTTCTAAAAACCCACCCAAACTCTCCCTCGACGGGAATTCAAGCCCCAACGGACTTGGGCATTCACTTACGCTAGGAGTTAATAGCTCGCTATGTGTCATTAGAGTCAGCTTCCAGTTGTACAGTTAGCTGAAGAAGAGCCCATATGATGTCACGGGAGTTCTAGGTAGTTCTGCTATATCGACAGCGAGCCAGACTACTAGACTAGGTAAGGATAGTAGTGTCACGACGTGAGATGAACGTGCATCTTAGGGATCCTATTATGGTGAGATCTACCTCGAGTGGACTCTTAAACATTTTATTATTACTTCTGGGGTTTCTTTTGGATCGTAACCTACCCTTTTCCCTATTACCAAGCTCTCCCTTGTTATTTGATTACCTCCCCAGTGCCTACTTGTTTAGTACACAACTGTGAAACATCTCGGGGATTATTAGATTTCCATTTGTTGTCACTCTTGTTTCAAGATCAAATTCCCTTTGATCCCCATCACCACCAAACTTCCTCTTCCTATTTTCTCCGAATTTTTTCCTCCAACCTTTTCTGCTCTGCGAGTTTCATCTCTTTTCGGGCTTGCCACTTGAATCGTTCTTTCTGCTCCTGCTCTCAGAGCAAGGCCTCTACCTCAGCACGTTTTCTGGCTAAATTGGCCTCGTAGTGCTCATTGTCAGAGTCAGAAAGGTCAGCAATTGAGAACATGATGGTAGAACTTCAGGATTAAAAGTCCACAAAGGAAGATTTTTAAAGACCGGAGTCAGGTGATAATTATATTGCTTATGCACAGAAGCATCGAGGGCTCAGCCTTAAAGAGAGGGTACTGTCATATTCTGGAAATATGATAATTATGTAATTCATTCTCCTAATAATTCTCCTAAAAGTAATAATAGTAGGATAGCATAGTAGACTACTCTCCTCCTATTCTGGACTCCCTATAAGTACTGAGTAGTTACAGTATAATTCCTCAGTCTGTAAATTAATATCATCTGGTCCTAACCTCGTCTTGTCTACCCCAACTCCTTCACTCAACTCCTTAGGACCTCTGTCTGGACAACTTCCACCACTCCAAAATACGCAACCAACCTCACGACCAGAGACCGGGACACAATATATAAGTTAAAGCCAAGGTCGTTCAATAAGTCATTCTCCGCCCTGACGTCCTTGTCTCTCCGCCAGAGCCTTCTTTCTAATATCGTTAAGTACATTCCTCTCCAACGTAGTACATTACTCTGGAACAGAGTGTAGTTTCTATTTATCATTCTATACCTCTGTCTTCCGGAATTCCGTTCTTGATAGTAAGTCTACTTCAACACTCCCCCTGGACTGACGCACTTGTTATAAGAAAGCTAAACTCTAAGCCAGAATAAAGCCAACTGCTCTTTGTTCAGTGTTCAGCAATTGACAAAAAGAACTCAATAAAGTCCCTGTTAGATTTGCTACACTATATATACAATTACTATTGTGGCTATGCATCTTGTCTCCCACAGTCCTCATGCCCATCAGCTGACTTTGGTGTCACATACTATGACTATGACTTGTGACTATGTGTGACATAACTTGTAATGTGACCATTCTGTGACCTTGGTCACACCCTTTGTGACTCTGTAACTGTCACATGATATTTCTCATGCTCCACCTTAGTAATAATCTAAAAGAAAAGAAAAGAAAAAGAAAAGAAATATAAATATTGACTTAGCCATTTTGCTAAGTCATGACACTTGTAGTCCTTTGGTTGAGTCCCATTCAACATATAAATTTGTGTAATATGTCCCTTGGTAATGCCTTTGTAAGAATGTTGGCCACATTTTCTGTTATTAGTGTATATTAGAATATAACATTGCCCGATTTTGTGTGTTCCTTAATAAAGTGATGCCGCATATCCATATGTTTCGTATGTCGGTGGTTCTTGTCATTTAAGCTATTGGAAATTGAGCCACTATTGTCTACAAAAATTTTGAGTGGTCTTGTAACTGATAATCCTACTTTATTGAAGTACTTCAGCAACTACAGAGCTTGTGTAGTTGCCTTCAAAAATGCCATGAACTCTGCTTCTACTATAGACAATGCTACTGTGTCTTGTCTTTTGCATTCCCAGGAAACTGGCCCCCTAGCCACCATGAATATATTGCCCTTGGTAGATTGTCTGGTGTCTTTGCATCCAACATAATCTGAATCAACATACCTACTGGGTTCAAGACTACTGCCACCTTTGTATGTAATGTCATAGTTTATGGTACCTTTGATGTAAGCCATGACATGTTTCAACGCATTCCAGTGGGTCTTCTCTGGGTTGTGAGCAAAACAAGCTAACTTGTTCACTGAGAAGGTGATGTTGGGTCTTGTGGCAACCTGTAACCACATTAACAATTCTAAAGCTTCACAGAAGGGTATATTCTTCATCTTGTCTGCTTCATCTGGTGTAGAGGGGCAATCCTTGGTTGAAATTACTAGGCCAGGGAGAAGAGAAGTTGTTGTTGGTGAACAAAGATGTATGTTAAACTGTTTGAGGAGACATTCGCAATATGCCTACTGTAAGGAGACAACCCTAAGATCGCTTAGATAACCTGGTAGGGTTCGCATCAGCTAGCGTTCCCACAGATCCTCGGAGTCCGTGGTCTATAGTTCGCTTCCCTCTAGTTTGGGTCTCCATCACAGTACTATATAGCCATATCTGGTAGTGTAGTTATTATTATCCTGATGTAGGTGTCCATAGCGACTGGCGCACAGACCAGGCTAGTCTAGTATAAGTAGCTAGTAATGTACGGTAGAATACCTTACCTCAACAATGATTGAAGCTTCTGGGCTATTCATTGCTTCTTCTTAAGATGCCTGCTTTACTTTACTGCAGTATGACTGGGTGCCTCACCAAGTGTGCCCCTTACACCTGCTGTGATAGAGTGACATCTCCTTTCTGGTTTCTATCTATGCGTATACCAAGGATTAGTTTAGCTTTGCCTAGATCCTTAATCTCATAACTCGATCCTAGTTGCGATTTTGCTAGGTTTTCACCCTCAATGGTGGAGAAAGCACCTAAGATGTTGTCAGTCCAGGTAGAAGTCAGTGTAAGCTTGTTATTATATACCCTCAATCAGATTTGAGGATCAGTACATGATTTATAATATTCATGACCTTGGAAGGTTTTGTCTAAATTTTCTGCCTAGTCATGAGCTCCTTGCATCGTTCCATAGAGAGTTTTATGCAGTTTCCAGACATATTCGTCTCCCCCTTCCTCAAATCCTATTGGCTGCTCCATATAAATGTTGTAGACATTGTCACTATTGAGAAATACAGACACAAAGTCAATTTGCCAGAGGCAGAGCTGTTGAGATGCTGCTATTGCACAAATAAGATGAACAGATTCAAGTCGAGCAACAGATGTATATGTTTTTTCATAATCTTCTCCTATAACCTGAGTGAATTCCTTTGCTACAGTTCTGGCCTTTCACCTCTCCAGTTCTCCGTTATCCTTCCATTTTATTGCATAAACCTACTTTGATCCGACTATATTTTGTCCCATTGGCCTCGGTACAATCTCATAGACATCCCTTGCTTTTAGCATCTCTATCTTTGTAGCTATTGGTTTCTACCATAGATCCAGTCTCCTCATTGCCTCTTTGAATGTCCTAGGGATCCAATTTTTGCTCTCAACATTATTTGCTATTGGCCTATTGAGGTATTTGAGGGACTCCTGTAACCAAGTGCTTGGTTTTGTAGACCTCTGTGATCTCCTTAAGACAAGGAGTAGGTTTTTGGGAATTTCACTTAACTCTTCATCTAGTTTCTTTTCCCTGACAATAGTAGTGTCGTTATTACTATCCTTATGTAAGTCACAACTAGCCAGGGGTCTTGGGGCAATTCCCTGCATCAATGAAGGTATAGGTTCTGGACTCACATTGTTGTCAGAGCTAACAGTGTTACTGTTGGGTTGGGGTTCATATATAAATGGGTCTGTCACAAGCTTCATTCAGCCATATCTCCATCAATTCTTCATCAATTCTCACAGTCTTAATGGCTATGGAAAGCCCTTGAAAAGACCTTTTGATAGATATCAATAACATCTCAAGGCGATCAATAATGGTTGAAATATTAGGCAGATCAACTGGTAACCACCATGGTACTATTTATTAAATCACCAATATCTCAAAAACTGCCGTGATCTAAGCTTTGCTTTTAGACATCATAGAAGCCCTCTTCATACCGCTCAGAATGAGTCTAAAGCAGTGCTGAGGCGATTAATATTAGTGAAGATATGAAGACCTCAATGTTTGTACATGGACTTTATTAATTACCCATAGATAGTCATCTGTCCTTTTCTTAGAACAAAGGACAGCCTCCATAAGGTTAAGTTATCGTATTTTCAAGTACAAAGGCACTACCATATATAGAACAATAGGTAGTAGCATGTGATGCTCTGTCCTAGTACACAGACTATCACTTTTGTAAGGGGACCCCTCACACATGACTCCAGAGTCCATTGCCTCCCAACATAATTTTATTGTGCCGCCCCTGGTTACCAAAGAATGGAATGCAAGGACATTTTGGTATATATATTGTAGATTATTCCCTCCAGGAGCCTCATCTAATTCTCTGAGGAATCTCCTGGAGGTGAGTTGTAACATATTCTATAGCATAATTTAACCTGAGAAATCTCCTGGAGTGCTCTGCTCTGGTCGCCCTCACAGCAGAATTAGATCTCATTACCAGAGCCTTAGGGATTCTCAGTGGACAGCCGTCCTCTGGTCACCCTCCGCTGACAAACTCTGACCCTCTGATTACTCTGCTCTGAGGACGATGTCGCTGCCCACAGACACCCCCCCAGGCATAGCTGACGCCTTGGGCTACCTACAGCACTATCTCCAGGAGCTGACAAAATGACAGAATGCTTCAGAACATGCTATAAACACCACTCTCGTGGCCCTGACCACTCAACTGTAACAAATCACCCAACTTATGACCAGCTCTACTCCCGCGTCAACTGTCGCTCCACCCCCAATGCCTATCTCTCCCCCTCTGGTTATCCCTCCCTCCCCTGCTCTAGCCGCTTCGTCTAAACAGCGAGCAAGGCCAAAACTCCCCTCTCCCCCTGACTTCTCTGGCAAATGGAGCTCCAGACAAGCCTTCCTCAACTCCTGCACACTGTATTTGTACCTGGCCCTGGATCGGTTCACTTGCGACGAGAAAAAAATCTTCTGGACCCTTGTCTTCTTCAAGGACAGATGTGCTGTGAAGTGGTCCAAGAACCTCTTTCGCCAGGAGGTGGATACTGGCATTTTTCCAATTTAATCCTGGGTCGACTTCGAACAACAATTTCGGAGTTAATTCTTTCCAGTCAATACAGAAGCGGACGCCGTTAACACTTTGGAAGGGTCTTCATACTATCAAGGGAACCGGATGGTGGACAATTATTTAGATAGCTTCCTGATCTTGGCCTCGGACGCCAGATATACGGACCTCTGGACCTTGGTAGTCAAATTCCGCCATGGACTCAAATTGAATATCCAGAGTCAGATCGCCACCATGCCTTTTGGACGACCTGCCAACACCAATCCGGAGGCCTGGTATGCAGCAGCCCAGAGGATCAACCAAGCGCAGCTAGCAAATAAAGCATTTCAATCTATGCTTTGGTCAACGACCGTGACCCCTGTACGCTCTGTGTAAGGGAACTACTCTACGCATGCTTAGATCACATGGTAGAGTTCGCGTGAGCTAGCGTTCCCCATGATCTGTGGAAGTCCGCATGTATAAGTTCCCTATCCTCTAGTTCGGGTCTCCTAAGATAGTACTGTGCGACTATACCTGGTAGTGTAGTTACCAATATCCGGTGCATGTGATTATAGCGAGATAGTTCACAGGCCGGCTAACCTAGTATAAATAGGTAGTGACGGTGTAGTAGAATACTTCACCTTAATATTAGTTTGAGCTCCTAGGCTACCCATGGCTCTAACTTAAGACTCTCACTCTACTACATTGTGATGAGACTGGCGCCTCTCCGAGTGTGCCCTTACAGTCTGGACCCCTCCCAGAGTATGTGGAAGACTTGGAAGAGAATGAGACCCCCGTTCAGACTCGAGAAGCTGAATACGAGCAAGGAGACTGACTCTTTATGACCCAAATCCTTCTGGAACCCACTGCGGAAGACCTATGTGCCGCCTCTACAACCTCCCAGAAACTTGCAAAAGGAGCCTGTCGATCTGTGGAGGCACAGAGAGAACCTTTCATTCTGCCTGACTGTGTCAGAGGATTTGAATCTGTATTTGCCAAAGAAGACTTCGACATCCTCCCAGAGCACAGGCAATGGGACCATGCTATTGAACTCATTCCGGGCTCGGAGCCTAAGTCGTCGAAGATCTACCCTTTGTCTCCAGTGGAACAAAAAGAGTTGGACACCTTCCTAGAGAAGAATCTGCATACCAGACGAATCTGCCTCTCTAAATCCCCCATGGCAGCTCCCGTGTTCTTCATCAAGAAGAAGGATGGCTCACTCCAGTTGGTTCAAGACTATCGTGCACTCAATTCTATAACGGTCAAGAACAAGTACCCCTTCCTTCTCATCTCCGAACTCATGTCCCAACTCCGCAGAGCCAGATACTTTACCAAGCTAGACGTCCGTTGGGGTTTCAACAACATTCACATTAAGCCCGGAGATGAGTAGAAGGCAGCCTTCTGAACCAATCAAGGTCTGTTCGAACCCTTAGTAATGTTCTTTGGAATGACTAACAGTCCCATCACCTTCCAAACTATGATGAACGATATCTTCCAGAACCTTATAGCGGAAGGTATTATGGTGGTCTATCTGGACAACATCCTGATCTTCACCAAGACAAAGGAAGAACATGAGCAAGCGGTCTAATGGGTATTGCAGGTCTTGAAGGAGAATAAACTCTTCCTCCGCCCAGAGAAGTGCAAGTTCTGCAAGCAGCGGATTGAGTACTTAGGTCTGGTCATCTTAGAGAATGAAGTCTCCATGAATCTGGTCAAAGTCGCAGGAGTCCGAGAATGGCCTACTCTGGAGAACAAGACAGACGTTCAGGCTTTCTTAGGTTTTGTGAATTTCTACCAGAGGTTCATTTGGGACTTCTCTGCCAAAGCTCGATCCCTCTTTGACCTAACACGCTCTGAACAGGTCTGGACGTGGAGTGGAAAGGAACAAGCAGCCTTTGAAGATCTCAAAATAGCAGTAACCACTGCTCCAGTGTTAGTATCTCCTCAGGAATCGAACTCCTTTCGGATTGAAGTGGATAGCTCGGACTTCACTACAGGAGCAGTCTTGTCTCAGCAGTCAATGACGGACAGAAAATGGCACCCTGTAGCATTCTACAGTAAGTCCTTGTCCTCCATGGAACAGAATTACAAAATCCATGACAAGGAAATGCTGGCCATTATCCGTGCGTTAGAAGAGTGGAGGCACTTTTTGGAAAGAGCAACTCATCCGGTGGAAATCTGGACCGATCACAAGAACCTCGAGTATTTCATGATGGCCAAGAAACTTAACTGTCATCAAACTCACTGGTCCTTGCATCTGGCTAGGTTTGACTTCTTGCTTCATCACCACTCCGAATGTACAATGGGCAAACCGGATGCACTGTCGAGAAGAGCTAATCATGGAAACGGAGCCTCTGACAATGAGAACGTTGTCCTCCTTCGACTGGAGTTCCTTGCGGTATGTGCCCTGGAAGGAGTGGAACTGACAGGTGTAGAACAGAAAATCCTGTCCGACATATGCAAGGGGAACCGGAACGGAGACCAAGAGGAACGCATCGCTAAGGCAGCACGAAAGCTCTGACGCTCTGCTAACAAAGCAGTGCACTCCTCGGAGTGGTTGAACATAGATGGCTTACTCCGGTTCTGAGGGAAGATATACGTACCTCAAAGTCTAGACTTGCGTAGACAGATTGTAGCCCTTTGCCATAACACGCACATTGCAGGTTACCCCGGATGCTGGAAGACACTAGAACTGGTGTCTCGGAACTACTAGTAGCCTCAGATATCTAGGTATATTGGCCAGTATGTAAGTACCTGCGATCTATGCCTCCGGACTAAACCTTGGCGACACTCTCCAGTTGGCGAGCTCTAACCACTCTCCATTCCAGATGCATGGTGGGATATCCTCAGTGTTGATTTTGTGGTCGAACTCCCAGAGTCCTCCGGACATGACGCTGTTATGACCGTCATAGATTCCATCTCCAAGAGAGTACACTTCATTTCGACGCACACAACAGTTACAGCAGAAGGAGCAGCCAGACTCTTTCTTCACCATGTCTGGAAGCTCCACGGCCTCCCAAAACGTGTTGTCTCCGACTGCGGACCCTAATTCGTAGCTTCATTCACTAAGGAACTGTACAGGCTACTAGGCATACGACTGTCCTCTTCCACAGCTTAGTACCTCCAGATGGACAGACAAACAGAATGCGCCAACTAGGAGCTCAACCAGTTCCTCTGCTTATTCATCAACAAATGGCAGAATGACTAGTACGACCTCCTACCGATTGCGGAGTTCCAGCACAACAACCATGTCCACTCCACGACACAGCAACTTCCATTTCTACTAGACACCGGACGAATCCCCCATATAGGCTTTGAACCAAGCCAAGTCCCCTCCGGACTAGAGACGGTCAACGAATTCATGGAGCGGATGAAGTCCACTACTGAAGAGGCCAAGTCGGCGATCCACAAGGCACAGGAAGACATGATACAGTACTATAATCGAAAGAGAACTCCGGCCTCCGTGTACAAACCAGAAGACCGGGTATACTTAGACGCGTCAGACATTAAAACAACATGTCTGTCTCTGAAGTTGTCACATCACAGACTTGGACCCTTCGAAATAGAACGCCAAGTGGGACCGTTAGCCTACCATCTCAAGTTACCTCACAGAATGAGGCAGTTACACCCAGTGTTCAATGTCATGAAGTTGTCCGCTGCTCCAGAGGATCTGATCCTAGGAAAGAAACCACAAGCCCCACCGCCACCCATCGTTGTTGACGGAGAAGAAGAGTGGGAAGTGGAAGAAATATTGGATAGTCGCTGGCACCGGAGAAGGTTCCAGTTCCTGGTCAAGTGGAAAGGCTTCAGCAGAGAACACAACTCTTGGGAGGCGACCTCCAATGTCAAAGCACTGGACCTCGTTGTGGAGTACTATTGGAAGCACCCAGCCACCCCAAGATATATCCACTGGACAGACTTCGATGCCATTTTTCAGTCCCGGAACCATTGCTTCGAGACATAGCAACCTTGGAGGGGGGGTAAATGTAAGGGGACCCCTCACACATGACTCCGGAGCCCATTGCCTCCCAACATAATTTCATTGTGCCACCCCTGGTTACCAAAGAATGGAATGCAAGGACATTTTGGTATATATATTGTAGATTATTCCCTCTAGAAGCCTCATCTAATTCTTTGAGGAATCTTCTGGAGATAAGTTGTAACATATTCTATAGCATAATTTAACCTGAGGAATCTCCTGGAGTGCTCTGCTCTGGTCACCCTCACAACTTTCATGTATATAAGGACTCATAGTCTGAGGATTAGACCTCAGACTTAACATCTTTTGTCACTTGCCTTACTTCACATTTTTGAACTCTTTAAAGTATCAAAGCTATCACAAATGGTCACTTACTATTTGTGATGGGTGCTTTGATACTTCAAAGAGCTCAAAAATGTGAAGTAAGGCAAGTGACAAGAGATGTTGTTAAGTCTGAGGTCTAATCCTCAGACTGAGAGTCCTTATATA
>Ga0157361_1000364_pt1 | contig 19377 bp, 14 predicted proteins | sample AttlaeALBM2_FD_111481 | JGI IMG/M metagenome (GOLD analysis project Ga0157361, IMG submission 111481) | Fungus gardens microbial communities from leaf cutter ant in Ribeirão Preto, State of São Paulo, Brazil - Atta laevigata ALBM2 | ecosystem: Host-associated > Fungi > Mycelium > Unclassified ...
ATATGTATATATATGTATATATATGTATATATATGTATATATATGTATATATATGTATATATATGTATATATATGTATATATAAGTATATATGTATGCGTATGTGTATGTGTATGTGTATGTGTATGTGTATGTATATATATGTATATATATGTATATATATGTATATATAAGTATATATGTATGCGTATGTGTATGTGTATGTGTATGTGTGTGTATATATATGTATATATATTATAATATAAAGAATATAATAAAATTATATAAAGAAAAATAAATAGATTTTTAAATAAGTTATTTATAAAAATAATAAGTAAAGATAAATAAAAAGAAGGGAAGGAAGAGAGAATAAAAAGAAAGAGTAAAAGGAAGTTGGTGAATAAAATTTAAGTATAAATTTAATTTAAAAAAACTTTTAAAAAAGTATATTTTAATTTGAAAATAAGAATTTTTAACAAAAATTTAATCTAAAAAAAATTTAATTTATATTTAGAAATTTATTTTATAATTGTTAGTATAAATAAATTTTTATAAAATTATTAAAGAATTTAAATAATTTTTTAAAGAATTAATTTATATTTATAATGAAATTAATTAAGAAATTAAATTTAGTAATTTATATAAAAAATAAAGATAAATTTTAGTGCCAGCAATAGCGGTTAAACTAGGTATTATGAGTAAATTTAATTAATTAGAATTAATAGGTTGAAAGTTTATAAAATTTAATATTAATAGTTTATTATATGGTGAAATATGTAATAAATTTAAAATATTAAAATATTAAATAATTTTGATATAATGAAATTAAAAAAAAAACTAGGATTAGAGACCCTATTATTATAATATAAAGTAGGATAATTGGAAAATAAATGTAAATCATTAAAATTTAAATAATTTGGCGGTATTTTAAAAAGTTAGAGGAATTTGTCTTATAAATGATAATCCACGATAGGAAGGTCTTAATAAAAATTTTATATATTGTTGTTTAAAAATTATTTTAGGAAAATTATAATTATTAAATTTAATAAAAAAAATTTGAATTCAAATCAAAATGTAGAATTGTTAAGTAAAGATGAGTTATATTTTAGTTTATAAAAGAATATTTTAAAAATTTTAAATATTTTGAATATAAAGGATTTAATAGTAAATTTAATAAATTTGTTAAATTGAAAATTAAATAAAATATGTACAAATTGCCCGTCATTTTCATAAATAAATAGTTGAAAAAAGTCGTAACAAAGTAAATGTACAGGAATGTGTATTTAGATGAAAAATCATTTGAAATGAAAGATTAGATAAATAGGGAAGGAAAGTTGATAAGATATTTAATAAATAATTTATATAAGAATTTATTTATAGATAGTTTAAGTAATTAAAGATGTATTAAATTTAAATGGGTTATATATAAGGATAAATCAATAAATAAAAATTATAAAGATAGTAATGTAAATGAATTTAGATAAATATATAAAAGTAATTTTAATTTAATGTACCTTTTGTATCAGGGTTTGTTAAAATATAGATTAAAAATATATAATTTTCTCGAAATTAAAAGAGCTAATAAAGATATTAAATAAAATTAAATTATGTTAGTTAATGTAAAATAATTATTAATAATAGGTTATTAGAGGATATATTCTAGTCAATTTTAATGATATCTAGTTTTTTTTTATTTAAATTTAATTTAGTCTTAAAATAGAGTAATAATTTTTATCTGAGAAAAGGTTATTATTATTTAAGAAAATAAGCTATGGGATAAACTATAGTTTAAATTAAAATAATTTGTTTGTATAAAAGAGTTATAAATAATAAAAAATAGTACTAATAGAATTTTAGTTTTATAAAAAAAATTTAATAATTTATTAAATAGAATTAAATAAATATATTAGAAATATTAATGTAAGTAAATAAAATATTAATGATTTAAAAAAAAGATTTAATAAAATAAAGAAATATAATTTTAAATAATTAAAAATAAGTAATAATGGTAAAATAAGTAAAATTGATTAGAAATTAAATAATATTAATAAAATATAATTTTAATTTTAGGAATTCGGCAAAAATTAGGTTCAACTGTTTAATAAAAACATAGTTTTTTGATTATAATAAAAAATATTTTTACTGCTCAATGATTATAAATTAAATAGCTGCAGTATAATGACTGTACAAAGGTAGCATAATAGATTGTTTATTAATTGTAAACTAGAATGAATGTAGGAATGAGACTTAAACTGTCTTAAATTAAAAAATTGAATTTAGTAATTAAATAAAAATATTTAGATGAAATTATGGGACGAGAAGACCTTATAGAATTTTATATATAAATTTATAAAAATTATTATAATTTTAAAGAATTAAATAAGTTTGTATATTTAGTTGGGAGGATTGTTAAATTTGATAAACTTTAATTGGAAATAAAATATTAATGAATAGTTAAATTAAAATTTGATTGGTTTAAAAAATTAAGAAAGAAATAATTACCTTAGGGATAACAGCGTAATATTTTTAGAAAGATCATATTGATAAAAATGATTGCGACCTCGATGTTGAATTAAGATAAAAATTAAATGCAGAAGTTTAATATTTTAAGTCTGTTCGACTTTTGGAATCTTACATGATTTGAGTTTAGATCGGCGTGAGCTAGATCGGTTTCTATCTATAATAAATTTAATAAATATTTGTACGAAAGGACTATATTTATGAATATAATTTTTTTAAAAATAAAAATGAAAAGGAAGAATTTTATACTAATAAATTTAGAGGGTTTATTAGTGTAGTGATTACTATTTAACTTAAGGAAGGGTGTTAGTTTTAGAAATTAAAGAAAAATTTAGTAAAGAAGTAATAGTTAGTTAGGTTAGGGAAATTAATTTATTTAAGAGGGGTTAATTTTTGGTAAAGTTAATATATGTATGTTAAAGTTAAAAAAAGGGAAAGTAAAGGAAAAAATGTTTTAAATAGTATATAAAAATTTAAAGTTAATTATTTAAAGATTAAATAAGAGTTAATTACTTTGGCAGAGTAGTGCAATAAATTTAGAATTTAGTAAAATATAATGATTTAGTTATATAAGTAATAGGAAAAATAAATATAAAAAAAATAATTAAATTAATTAAATTAATTTATTTAAAGAAAGTATTACTAAATTTTATTGTAAAATTTATTTTAAATTAATTAATTACTTTTGTGAATTTATTACATTAAATTTAAAATTTATAAAAATATTAAATAAAATAAAATATAAGTAATAATTTTAAGGTTAATAAAATATATAATATTAAATTTAGTTAGGTTATTTATTCTTGAAATTTATGTATTAATTAGAGTAGCTTTTTTAACTTTATTAGAACGAAAAATTTTAGGGTATGTTCAAGAGCGTAAGGGTCCTAATAAAGTTGGGATCATAGGATTATTACAACCTTTTAGTGATGCGATTAAATTATTTAGAAAAGAAGTTTTTGTTATTTTTAAATCAAATTACTATATATATTATATTTGTCCAATTATTTTGTTTATGTTAATAATAGGAAATTGAATAATATATAGATTTATTACTAATATTTATTATTTAAATTATTCATTATTAATTTTAATTATTATATTAACAATTATAGGATATATATTTATGTTTATAGGGTGATTTTCAAATTCTATATATTCATTAATAGGGGCTGTTCGAGCTATTTCACAGACTTTGTCTTATGAGGTTAGATTAATTATAATTTTTTTAGTATTGATAATTTTAAGGGAGAGGTACTCATTTATAGATTTTATAAAGTGGCAGGAATATATGTGGTATGGATTTATATTAAGACCATTATTTTTAATATTTTTTATTAGGGTATTGGCTGAGTTAAATCGGAGGCCTATAGATTTTGTTGAGGGAGAATCAGAGTTAGTTTCTGGATTTAATGTAGAATATTTTAGAGGAGTTTTTGCTTTAATTTTTATAGCGGAGTATGGAATAATTATTTTTTTTAGTTATTTAATGGTAGGTATATTTACTAATTTAAGTAGATTTAGTGCTGGGTTGTATGTTAATTTTATAATGTTTTTAATTATTTTAATGCGAGGAGTTTTACCTCGAATACGGTATGATGAGTTAATGTATTTATGTTGAAAAATTATTTTACCTTTTATTTTAAATTATATAGTTTTTATTTTAATATTTAAGTATATATTTGTATATTTATAAGTTAGTAATAAGTTAAATTAGAAGGATAGTTAAGTTAAGGGATTATAATAATTAATTATAGGAGATTGTGTAAAAATATTGAATATTAAATTAAAATTATAGGAGGAAGGGAAAGAAAATGAGGGGTTGGGGGGGGTTTATGAAAAAATTATTATTGTTTTTAAAATATAAGTAATATTTATTTAGAACATTAAAGAAGGGTTGAGGAGTGAATATAGGATAAAATAAAAGAATTTAATTTGTGTTATTAATTATTTTAATAAGTTTACTTATGAGGATAATTGATTGATAAATGAAGAATAAATTTGTATAGTAAAATTAATAGAAAATTTAAAAATTTCTTTAATATGTTTTCAAAACATAAACTTATTCAAGATCATTAATTTGGATTAATTAGGCAGGAGGTTAAAAAATGTGTAAGTAAAATTTAAAGGATTAGTAATGAAATAAAATAAGTTGGTTGATGTTGATAGATTTATAGGTAATTTTTGATTTTTATTAGATTAGAAAATGAGGGGTTGGAGAAAATAAATAAATTGATTTAAATTAGGAATATATTTAATTAGAGATAGATGGGTTAAGTAAAAATTAGATTGATTAATTAATTAGGTAAAATAAATTTGGGGGGGGGGAGATTATATAAATTAGTAAATAATAAATTTTCATATTTTGAAGTTTAATGGTAAAATAATAAAAAATATAAAATATAAGATAGTTAAGATTTGTCTAATAAGGATATAAGGATTTTCAATAATTTGAGCTCCAGCCCAAGTTAAAAGGATAAATGTATTAATAAATAATCAAAATGTTATTTGATTAGAAAGAATTAAAGAGGATGGTTGGGAATATATAGATTTGGATATGAAAGGGAGTGTGTATAAAATTAAGATTGATATAGTTAGGGCAATTACTCCCCCAAGTTTATTAGGGATTGATCGAAGGATTGCATAAGCAAAAAGAAAATATCATTCTGGTTGAATATGGGTAGGTGTGACTAATGGATTTGCAGGAGTAAAATTGTCAGGATCTCTAAATATATATGGATGTTGAAGAATAATAATAAGGAATAGGAATAATATAAGGTTAAATCCTAATAAGTCCTTAAAAGTGAAATATGGGTGGAAAGGAATTTTATAAAGATTTCTGTTTAATCCTGTGGGGTTAGAGGATCCTGTAAGGTGTAAAAAAAATAAATGGAGAATAATAAATATTAAGATAATAAATGGGAGAATAAAGTGGAAAGAGAAAAATCGATTTAAAGTAGAATTATTAATAGAAAATCCCCCTCAAATTCATATTACTAGTATATTTCCAATATAGGGAATAGTAGATATAAGATTGGTAATTACAGTAGCTCCTCAAAATGATATTTGCCCTCATGGAAGTACATATCCTAAGAAGGCTGTAGCTATAGACATAAAAAAAATAGTTACACCAGATATTCAAGTGTAGGTAAGATTGAAAGAATTATAGTAAATATTACGGCCAATATGAATATATATAGAAATGAAAAAAAAAGAGGCTCCATTTATATGAATATTATGTATAATTCATCCATTTGGTACATTTTGAATAATATGAATGATTCTTTTGAAAGCGAATGAGATATCAGGGCAGTAATGTATAGAAAGAAATAGACCTCTAATAATTTGAATTAAAATAAAAATTCCAAGTAATGAGCCAAAATTTCATCAATAAGAAATATTTACTGGGGAGGGGAGATTAATTAAAGAATTATTAAAAATTTTAGTAATTTTTTTCATATAAGTAAAATTTTAAGAAGTAAATTATGGATTAAAAGTTAAAAAGGATATTTTAATTTTTAATAAATTATTTAGTTAATTTTTCGTAATGAGGAAGATTTAGTTGAACAAATTTTAATAATTATAAATATAGTTAGTAATAAAAATAGTATACAAATAAAAGTAAAATTATTATAAGGATAGAAATATAAGTTAAAAATATTTTCAAACATTTTTTTGTTGGTATTAATAATAAAATTATTATGAAAGATATTAGAATTGATAAAAATTAAGTTAAATTTTTTTATTAAAAAAGTAAAGTTTGATATATGTCTAAAGAATATAAATAATATATTAATGAAAAGTGTAATAATAAGGATAGGTTTAATATAAAAATTATTTTTTATATTAGAGATTAGTCTTGTAAAATATAAGAAAATTACAAGTAATCCTCTAATTAGGGTAAGAAATAAAATAATGGAGTATATATAATTTTCTGATCAAAAGGATAAGATAGTAAAAATTACTAAAGAGTAAGTTATTAAAAGAATAATTATAGAGCTAATATTAAATATGTTAATAAGTATTATAAAGGTGATTAAGAATAATAAGGAGAACATAGATAATAAAAAAATATTAGAGAATTTAGTCATAGTAGTGTTATTGATGTATTAAATAGAATTATATTTTAAAAATTATGTTAAGTTGGGTATAAGATATTTATAAAAATTAAATTGTCAAGAAATAGTTTTAAAGTAGAATATTAATTTTGGAGATTAAAGGTATATTATATAATTAAATATTTTTTTGAGTTGTTTTAATAGTAAGATTTTTATATATCTTTAATTTACAAAATTAATATTTTTATTAAACTATAAAACATTTTTTTAGATATTATAATTTATATACAAATTTTTTTGATTTCTATAATATTATTGATAATAATATATAAACATATATTAATTATATTAATAATAATAGAATTATTAGTAATTAATATATCAATAATTATTTATATAATAATGGGTGAGTTAGGAATAGAATTTTATTTAATTTATTATTTAATTTTTAGTGTTTGTGAAAGAGTTTTAGGGTTAGCATTATTAGTAATAATTGTTCGATTTAATGGTAATGATTTATATTATATATTTAATTTTAGAAAATTTTAGAAATTTAATTTAAAAAAGAAATGATATATTATTGAAATTAAATTAATTATTTTATAGATAGATAAATTATTTTTTATAAATGATTATAGGGAAGAATGATTTTATTTAAATATAAAGTGGAGAAAGTAAAAAAAGTATTATAAAATAAGATTAAAATTAAAAAATTTTTAGATTAAATAAAATTTAAAAGGTTAAATTTGTTAATAATTAATTAATTAATTATTTTATTTGATAATAACAAATAAAAATTTATATGATAAAATTTATTATACTAGTAATATTTATAAATTTAATAGTTGTGTATAATAGGATAGTTATATTTTATTATAATTTATGTTATTTGTTAAGGTTTTTATTGATTTTTTTTTATATAGAAAAAGATATTGAATGATTTAATATTATGATAAGTTTAGGGTGTAATTATTATTCTATAATGTTATTAATATTAAGTTTTTGAATCTTAGGTTTAATATTTATATGTTTAAGTAGAGAGGGGGTAGAGTTAAAATTAAAATTAATTATTTTTGTTAATATATTGATAGTATTAGTTATATTTTTTACATATATAGATTTTATTTTGTTTTATTTAATATTTGAAATTAGATTAATTCCTACTTTTTTTTTAATTATTTATTGGGGGGGAAATATAGAACGTTTAAGGGCTGGATATTATATAATAATATACATATTATTAATTTCTTTCCCATTGTTGGTTTATATTTTTAATATGTATATATATGGAATGACAATAAAATTTAGATTAATAGTAAAGGTAATAAATAATTATGATATTACTTTTTGAGGATTTTTAATAATTTATATAGCTTTTTTTATTAAAATACCAATTTATTTGTTTCATGTTTGATTACCTAAAGCTCATGTTGAGGCTCCTGTATATGGGTCCATAGTTTTAGCGGGGGTGTTATTAAAAATAGGGAGATATGGATTAATTCGATTGATAGAAATATTTTATAAGGTTAGAGTTAAATATAGATATATTATTTTTAGGATTGGAATTATTGGAAGAATTATTATTAGAATTTTGTGTTTGGTTCAGGTTGATATGAAGAGGATAGTAGCTTATTCTTCTGTAGTGCATATAAATTTGATATTGTGTAGTTTAATAACTTTTTATAAAGTAGGAATATTAGGGAGGTATGTAATAATAATTTCTCATGGTTTATGTTCTTCTGGAATATTTTTTATAGTAAATTTGTATTATGAACGGTCGGGGAGACGGTTATTATTTTTAAATAAAGGAATGATTAGAAATTTACCTACAATTATTATATGATGATTTTTATTTTGTATTATGAATTTTTCTTTCCCTCTTTCTTTAAATTTTATTGGGGAGACCTTAATATTAATAAGAATTGTTAATTGAGATTTAATGATGATAATATATTTAATATTAATTTGTTTTTTTAGGAGGGCTTATTCACTATATTTATTTTCTTATGTTTATCATGGTAAAAATATTTATTATGAAAGTAAGATTTATAATTCAAGTTTAAAGGAATATATGATTTTAATTAATCATTATTTTCCTTTATTAATATTTATATTAAATTTAATACTATTTATATAGATAGTAAATTTAGGTAGTTTAAGAAAAATATTAATTTGTGGAATTAAAGATATTTGATATTTAAGAAATTCTAAATTATTTTAAATATATTATTTTTTATATATATATTTTGAACATTTATTATATCATGATTAGTGAGGGTAAGTTTTTATTATTTAGATTTAATAGTGATATTGGAGTGGATGGTATTTAGATTTAATTCTATAAATTTAAAATTTATTATATTAATAGATTGAATTTCAATCTTATTCATTAGTTTTATTATATTAATTTCTTCAATAATTATATTATATAGAATAACATATATAAAAATAGAAAAGTTTATAAATCGATTTAATTATTTATTATTATTATTTATTTTATCAATAGTGATGATAGTAATTAGACCAAATATGATTAGGATTTTACTTGGGTGGGATGGATTAGGAATAGTATCATATTGTTTAGTAATTTATTATCATAATTATATATCTTATAATTCTGGAATAGTTACAGTTTTATGTAATCGAATTGGGGATGTAGGAATTTTAATAGCAATTAGAATAATAATAATAGCAGGAGGTTGAGATTTAATAATATTTCAAGGAGGTATAGAATTAATATTATTAATAATATTAGCTGCAGTTACAAAGAGTGCTCAGATTCCATTCTCTGTGTGGCTACCTATAGCAATAGCAGCTCCAACTCCTGTCTCAGCTTTAGTTCATTCATCAACTTTAGTAACTGCAGGAGTGTATTTAATAATTCGTTTTAATAGATTTTTAATAGATAGAGGGGTTAGATTATTTTTAGGTTTTATTTCAGTTATTACTATATTTATATCTGGAATTATAGCTAATTTTGAAAATGATTTTAAAAAGATTATTGCTTTATCAACTTTAAGACAGTTGGGTTTAATGATAATAATTTTAAGATATGGATTTAAAATGATAGCTTATTATCATTTATTAATTCATGCAATTTTTAAATCTATATTGTTTATAGCTGCAGGGGCTGTAATTCATCTAATAAAGAATACACAGGATATTCGATTATTAGGAAATTTAAATGAAGTAATTCCTTATGTAATAATAAGGTTATTAATTTCAAATTTAGCTTTAAGTGGAATACCCTTTATATCTGGATTTTATAGAAAAGATTTAATTATAGAAGTTATTTATAGGAGAAGAAGATTAAATATAATAATATTAGTATTAATAGTTATATCTTTATCATTAACGGTGTCATATTCCTTACGATTTTTGTATTATTTATTTTTTAATAGGAGGTTTAAATTTTATAGATATGTATATATAAAGGAAGATTGAGTAATTAATATTTCAATAGTTATTATAATGTTATTAAGGGTAGTAGTAGGGTCAATAGTTAATTGAATTTTTTATTTTGATTATTATATAATTTATTTAACTTTATTAGAAAAAATAATTACTTTATTGAGATGTTTAATTGGGATTTTAGTTATAATTATAGTAATAATAGTAAGAAAAGTTATTAAATTATATTATTATATATATTTTTTTAGATCAATATGATTTTTAATTAGATTATATAGAGTAGTGTATAAACCAATTAATGTATATAGAGTTTGAATATCAAGAATGGATAAAAGATGGGTGGAATTTATAAGAAAAATTTTTATTGTTAGATTTGTAAAAAAAAAATTTGATTCTATTTATTATAAATTATATATATTTATATTTATCTTTGTTTATTTTATAGTAATTATATTTATATTTATTTAAAATATATAATATTATTTAAATAGCTTATAATTAAAGTATAATATTGAAGATATTAAGAAAATTTAATAAAAATTTTTAAATAAATTAAAAATTAAATTATTTTTATAATGAAAATATAATGTTTTTTTTAAACTATATTTAAAAAGTAATATAGAAAAATTTCTATAAATTAATGAATTAGAAGTTCATTTTTATTTACTTCAACTAGAAGATTTATAATATTCAATAATATTATTAACAATAATATACCTCTATTTGGTTTTAGTTAAAATTAAAATAAGGTAGAAAATTAAGATTATTAAAAGTTCAAGTAGAAGGGAGGTAAGGGGGGGGGGTAAAATTAAATGTAAATTAAATAATAAATTTAATAATTTTATTAAAAGAAATAAAATTAGAATAATATTAATAAATGAATATAATAAAGTTAATATAAAAATATAAATATTTGACATTTTAAATAATAAAATAATAATAAAATAATAATAAAATTTTTAAAATTATTCTTAGATTTAGTTTAAAAAATTAAATCAAAAATTTAATTCGAAGTTAAAATGTAAAATTACTTTAAGAATGAATTTAATTATTTAAATGAGATTTAATTATTTTAAAAATATATAATAAATATATAAAAATTAATATTAATGAGATTTATTAAGATATATAAAAATAAATATAATTTTTTAATGCAATTAAAATGTTATGAATTAACTAATATCCTTTGGCGGGTAAATTTTTTTTTGGGGGAGTGGGAGGAAAAAATGAGTTTTAAATAATTAAATAATTTTAAATTATTTTTCAGTCTAAGGAATATTCGTTATATTCAATGTAAAGACCGATAATTAGGATAAATAAAAATATAAAGGAATAGAAAATAATAAATGGATTAAAATTTAATGTTAAAAAAATTAATGGTAGAAGTAGGGCAATTTCAATATCGAAAATTAGAAAGATTAGACTAATTAAAAAGAATTGGGTTCTGAATGGTAATCGAGCTCTTGAAGATGGGTTAAATCCACATTCAAATGGGGATATTTTTTCTTGATTTAAGGTAGTTTTTTTTGAGATAAAAAAATTAATAAGGAATAAAATTGAGGATAAAAAATAGAGAAATATAATAAATAAAATAATATTTATAATTATTTATATTAATTTTTTTAAATTTTTTAATTGGAAATTAAATGTAATATTTATACTATATAAATAAATAAAAAATAAGTAATATATTTGATAATAAAGTTAATTATTTAGAGTTAGAGAAATTAGGGAAAGTTAATTTATTATTTAAAAGTATATTTTTAAGATTGGATTTTATTAAAATGAGGATAAGTGGGGTATAGAATAAGTAAGTATGAAAAAATAGTAATTTAAATATAAAAAATTATTTTATAGTAAAAATTAAATTTTTATTTATATAAATTAAAAAATTAAAATCTTCATCAATAGATAGAAATAAATAAGAATAATCAAACTACATCTACAAAGTGTCAATATCAGGATGCTGCTTCAAAACCGAAGTGATGGTAGGAAGAAAAATGAAATTTTAAAAGTCGGATAAAACAAGTTAGGAGGAATAAAGTTCCGATAATTACATGAATTCCGTGGAATCCTGTAGCAATAAAAAAAGTTGAACCATAGATTGAGTCAGCCATAGTAAAAGGGGAGTTAATATATTCGAATAATTGAAGGAGAGAGAAATAGATTCCAAGAAAGATAGTTAGAAATAGACTTTTTTTTGTTTCATTAAAATTTTTATTGATTAAGGCATGGTGGGACCAAGTTACTGTTAAACCAGATGAAACTAGAATAATAGTATTAAGTAAGGGGATGTCAAATGGGTTAAATGGAATAATACCTTTAGGAGGTCATGATTGCCCAATTTCAATTCTAGGGGCTAGAGAGGAGTGAAAATAAGCTCAAAAAAAAGAGATAAAAAAAAAGATTTCTGAAATAATAAATAAAATTATTCCTATTTTTATTCCTTTAAATACATTAATTGAATGGCATCCTTGATATGTAGCTTCTCGGGAAATATCCCGCCATCATAAATATATACAAATTAAAGTTCCAGGGATTGATAAGGAGAGAGATGGGATATAAAAATTATGGAATCATCTAACTGTACAAATTAGATTGTTGAAAATTCTTAAAGAAATAATTAGAGGTCAAGGTCTTGGGGATACTAAATGGAATGGGTGATTATGAGAAAGATTTGTCATAAATTTAAAATGAAATAAAAAAAGTTAGTTAATAAAGAAAGTTAATAAAATTTTAAAAAATATATAAAGAAAGTTTTGAAAATTAGTGTTTCTAGGTTTCTCTACTATATAAAGTTGATAAAATAGAGAATACATAAGCTTGGATTATTGATACTGCAATTTCAAGAATGTAAAGTAAAATTTGTGTAAAAATTAAAATAAAAAGTATTAGAGAATTTGAAATATTTAATCCTGAGGATCCTAAAAGAGTTAAAAGTAAATGACCCGCAATTATATTTGCAGTTAATCGAATAGATAAAGTTAAAGGGCGGATAATTAAACTAATTGATTCAATAATAACTATGAAAGGCATAAGTATAAAAGGAGTTCCAGAGGGAGTTAAGTGGGTTAATAAATTATTTAAATAATTTAAAATTCTGTAAAGTATTAGTCTAATTCAAAGTGATAAGGATAAAGAAAGGCAAAATCTTATATGACTTGAAGCAGTAAAAATGTAAGGGAAAAGACCAAGAAAATTATTTAAAAAAATAAATAAAATGAGTCTGGTAAAAATAATAATATTAGAAAAGGAGTATGAAATTAAAATTTTAAATTCATTAAAAATATAATTAGTTAATAGAATTCATAAGAATGTGATTCGAGAAGGTAATAATCAAAATTGATAAGGTAGTATAAAGAATAAGATAAAAATTCTTAATCAATTTAATGTAAAGGAAGGGGAGGTTGATGGATCAAAAATAGAAAATAAATTTATTATCATATTCAATTTCAAGAAAAATTTTTATTAAATTTATAATTGTGAAAAATTTTATTATTTATTGTTAAATTTTTAAATGAATTAGGGGATGGGGTAGCAAAGAAGTATAAAAAAGAAGTTAAGATAAATATTAAAATACTTATAAAAATTAAAATAAATATTCATAATAAAGGCATTATTTGTGGCATAAAAAAATATTAATAATTTATTTAATGACTTTAAAGTAAAAATTTAATATTAATAATTAATTTATTTTAAAAAAAAATTTTTTAAAATTAGAAATTAAGGAGAAAGAAAAGTAAAAGGTAAAAAATAAATTTAAGGTAAGGTAGGTAATTTTAGTTAGATTTAAGAAAAAGAATATTATTAATAAGTAATATTTTTAAATTGACAATTTAATGTTGTTAATTAAACTAATTCTTTTTTTAAAATTTAAGTAAAATTTAATTAGGAAAAGTAAAAAGAAATTATGATTATAATAAAATATGAATAATTTAATTATAGATAAAATAGAGTTGATAGTGAAAAAAGGGGGATAAAAGTAAAATAATCTTAAGAAAATATATAGTTTTAGATTAGATTATAAAAGATTATGCATAATTAATTAAGTAAAATTATTATTTATATTATATTTATTAAAGATATAGAAATATATATTAGGAGAATCATTAAAAATAGAGTAGTTTTCTATTATAATTTGATTTAAAAAATCAATACTTTTTCAGTCATTTAATGGAGGATAAAAGTATTAAAAGTTGGAAGTTAAGAGTAATAAAAGATTTAATTAAAATTAGGTTGAGGTGAGGTTAGAGTTCAGAGTAGATATAAATTTAATTTTTATTAGTAAATAATTTATTAAAAAAAATTATTTGAGGGGAGATAAAATAAGTTAAAAATAATTAAGTAATAAAAAGATTAAAAAAAATATTTATTTATTGATAAAATTGAAAAATTCAATTTTTAAAGTTAATTAAATTAGTGGATTCAATAGCGATGGGTATAAAACTATGATTTGTTCCACAAATTTCAGAACATTGGCCGAAAAATAATCCTGGACGATTTATAAATAATAAAGATTGATTTAGACGACCAGGGATAGAGTCTATTTTGATCCCTAGTGCAGGGATTGCCCAGGAGTGAATTACGTCTATAGATGTAGTAAGAATTCGAATAGGATATTTATATGGTAGGATACAACGGTTGTCAACGTCAAGAAGGCGAAATTCATTATTTATAAGTTGATTTGTAGGAATTATAAAAGAGTCAAAGTCAATATTTGAAAAATCAGAAAATTCGTATCTTCAGTATCATTGGTGACCTAAAGCTTTAACAGTGAGATTGACATTGAAGATTTCATCAGTGAGGTAGAGTACTTTAATTGAAGGGATAGCTATAGCAATAAGAATAAATATAGGAAGAATAGTTCATACAATTTCAATTGTTTGATTTTCTAATAAAAATCGGTTGATAAATTTATTAGATATTAATCTAAATGTAATAAATAAGATTAAAATAGTAATATAAGTTAAAATAATTATAGCAAAATCATGAAAAAAAATTATTAAATCGTAAGTTGGGGAATTAGAATCTTGAAGAGAAATTAATCATGTATTAATTTTTAATAAAAGATATATAATGGTCTTTTTAATTGAAGTTTAAATTCAATGCACTATTCTGCCATATTAAATATAAATATTTTTAGTAAATATTAAAAATGAAGTAAAATAATTAAGAATTTAATAAAAAAAATATTGATTTAAAGATAAAAATAAAATATTTAAAATAAATTAGAAAGTAAATAAAAATAGAATAAAGTAGTTATAAAAAATAAATTAACATTAAAAAATTAAGCAATAGAAGGAATTTCTGTAAATCTATGATTTAAAGGAGGGTATTTTCTTAATCATTCAAGAGAAGAATTAAGAAAGAAAATATTGATAATAAGTCGTTTTTTGGATAAAGATTCTCAGATAATAAATAATAGAATTGATAAACTTAAAATAGATATAAGTGACCCAATAGAAGAAATGATATTTCAAGATAAGAATGAATCTGGGTAGTCAGAGTAACGTCGGGGTATACCTCTAAGACCTAGAAAATGTTGGGGAAAAAAAGTTAAATTTACACCAACAAATATAGAAAGGAATTGAATATTTAAATAAAAATCATTTAATCTAAATCCAGTAATTAAGGGGAATCAATGAATAAATCCAGCAATAATAGAAAATATAGCACCTATAGATAGAACATAGTGAAAATGAGCAACTACGTAATAAGTGTCATGGAGAACAATATCAATAGAAGAGTTAGATAGTATAATTCCTGTGAGTCCTCCTATTGAAAATAAAAAGATAAATCCCAATGATCATCATAAGGCAGGATTATAATTAATTTTTATACCATGAAGTGTTGCTAATCATCTAAAAACTTTAATTCCAGTTGGGATAGCAATGATTAAAGTAGCAGAAGTAAAATAAGCTCGGGTGTCAACATCAAGACCAATAGTAAATATATGATGAGCTCAAACGATAAAACCTAAAAGACCAATAGCTATTATAGCATAAATTATTCCTAAGGTTCCGAAAGTTTCTTTCTTTCCTCTTTCTCTTATAATAATTTGTGAGATTAAACCAAATCCTGGTAGGATTAAAATATAAACTTCTGGATGACCAAAGAATCAGAATAAGTGTTGGTAAAGAATTGGGTCTCCTCCTCCTGATGGATCAAAAAAAGAAGTATTTAAATTTCGATCAGTTAATAGTATTGTGATAGCACCTGCAAGAACAGGGAGGGAAAGAAGAAGAAGAATTGCAGTGATAAGAATCGATCAAACTAATAATGGAATTTTATCTAAGGATATGAATTTATGATGTATATTTAGAATAGTTGAAATAAAATTAATTGCTCCTAGAATGGAAGATATACCTGCAATATGAAGGGAGAAAATTGTTAAGTCAACTGATGGGCCACTATGAAATATTTGAGATGTTAAAGGGGGGTAGAGAGTTCAGCCTGCCCCGGTTCCTGTGTATAAAAAATTTCTAATAATTAATAGGGTTAATGAAGGGGGTAAAAGTCAAAATCTTATATTATTTATTCGTGGGTAAGCTATATCTGGAGATCCAAGTATTAATGGAATTAAAAAATTTCCAAATCCACCAATTATAAAAGGTATAATTGTGAAAAAAATTATAATAAATGCATGGTTGGTAACTAGAGAGTTATAGATTTGATCATTATTAATTAGACTTCCACATGATCTTAATTCTAATCGAATAATCATTCTTATTGAGGAACCTAATAAACCTGATCAAATTGCTAAAATAAAATAGAGAATACCGATATCTTTGTGATTGGTTGAGAATAATCATTTATTCATAGAATAAGTTTAAGTATATAATATTTAATATAAATTTAGTATAATTTGATTAATTTAGAAATTTAATAAAAAGATTATAATGATTTAAAATAAAAAATATTAATAAAGTATTATAAATTATATTAATTGATTTAATAAAAATTATGAGTTAAATTTGATTATATATGAAAATATAAAGATTTTATTGAATAAATTTAGAAGAAATGTTATGTCTGATTAAAGTAATAAATTGTAAATTTATTTAAGAAATTAAAAATTTCTAACATTAAAAATTAATATAATGAAATTAAAAATAGATATAAAAAATGAATTTAATTAGAAAATTTAAAAGATAATATAAATTGTTTATAAAATAAAAGGGTAGAAAATAATAAATAGAAAATTGAATATATTATAATTTAAAAAAAATATTAAATTGCAAATTTAAAAATTTTAAATAAATTTAAATAATATATAATAAAATATATAAGATTTATAAAAAAATTATTTATTAAACTTTGAAAGTTTAGAGTTTAGAGTATATAACTTAAAATCTTAAGGAAAATTAAATTATTAAAATTATTAAAGATAAAAATAATGGTAATAAAATAAATATAAAAATATTATTATAATAATAATTTAATTTAATTAATTTTGATTCAAATTTAAATAAAAATAAAGCATGGAATAATATATTATTATAAATAAATAATATAAATAAAGATCTAAATATTATAATAATTATAATTATGATTAGATTATTTAATTTTATAAATAAAAAAATTGAATATCATTTTATAAAAAATATTGAAAAAGGTGGTATGCCAGATACGTTAAAAAGAATAAATAAAAATATTAAATTAAGATTAATATTAGGTATTATAGTTAAAGAATTTTTAAATATTTTAAATAGTGAAATAATAAAAATTAAAGATATAAGTGAAAATGAGTAAAAAATAAAATATATTAATCAAGATAAAGTTTTTATATAAATTATTAAAATTATTCATCTAGATTGATTAATTGAAGAGTAAGCAATAATTATTTTAAAGTTAGTAATATTTAGACTTAAAAAAGGTGGAATAATTGAGCATAAAATTAGAATAAGGTAAATAATAAAAAAATTATTTAATTTAATTAAAGATATGATGTAAAAAGGAATAATTTTTTGGATGGTAGTTAAGGTAAGAAGTATATTATAAGGTAAGAATTTTGAAATTAAGGGGAATCAAAAGTGGAAAGGAGGAATACTAAGTTTAATTAATAATGAAATAAATAGAATATAATAAATGTAATTATTAGATATAATTAAATTATTAATAGAGATAGAAAAAATTATAAAAAAAGATGAAATAATTTGAATAAGAAAGTATATAAAAATAATTTTTTTATTATTTGTAAATAAATTTAATAAAAAAATAAATAAAAAATTAGTAATTTCTAAGAAAAATCAGATAATTATTAAATCATTAATAAATAAGGAAATAAAAGAAAAGATAAATAAAAATATAAAGATTAAATAAACTAAAATTTGATTAAAAAAAATATTTAATAATTTAAAATTTTTTAATTTAAAAAATTAATATTAAAATATAAAATAATTTTTATTTATGAATAAAAAGATTAATATAATAATTAAAGTTTTAATAATAAAATTAAGATAGTATGAAGAAATTATTAAGGTAAATAAAATCATTAATCATTAAAGATGGGGGGGATATAAAAAATAAATTTATTAATAAAAATATATTTTAATGTAAAAGAGCATAAAAATTTTTGAAGTTTTTAGGAACAGTTCAATTCTGTTAAGTATATTTATAAATTATTTTAATTTATTAGTTGTTGGTAAGGAAGTGGAGAGAAAATAAGAGGTTTAAAATTAATAATTACAATAATGTAAATAAATAATAATGAAAGTATATTATAAAATATACATAATTTATTTCATCAAAATAATCCTTTTAATTCAGGCATATCATTTTAATTTATGAAAAATATAAAAATTAAAGATTGATATATTTAAGTATTTTTAATTAAATATATAATAATTTAAATTAATTAATTAAAATTATAAAATAATAAGGAAAGATATAAGATAGAGAGAGATAAAGTAGTAGAGGAAAGGGAAAAAATAAATAAGAGAGGGGAATTCCTCTATTTTTAGAGTATGAATCTAAAAGCTTTAAATTAGCTTACTTATTTTATTTATTTAGAGAGTTTTTAGAAAGTTAATTTAATGGGGTAGAGGAATAAAATAATATAAAATAAAATTTAATAATTATTAAAAGTAAGTTATTGTAAGTAAAATTTTAGTTTAAATTAAAATAATTCATTTACAATGAAAAGATTTTACAGTAAAGTAAAAAAATTTATAAAGATTAAAAAAATAATTTTATATTTTATTTATTATTTACTAAATATAATTAATGAGAAATTAAAAATAAAATTAAATATTGTAGGTATAAAAAATTTGTTAATTATAAATTTAATAAATTAAATTTAAATTAATTAATAATAATATAAATTAAGAAAAAAATAAAGAAAGAAATGGAGGAGGAATATTAATTTTAAAAAAATATAAAATTAGATTAAATAAATAAAATTTAAAAAG
>Ga0157361_1000365_pt1 | contig 19374 bp, 18 predicted proteins | sample AttlaeALBM2_FD_111481 | JGI IMG/M metagenome (GOLD analysis project Ga0157361, IMG submission 111481) | Fungus gardens microbial communities from leaf cutter ant in Ribeirão Preto, State of São Paulo, Brazil - Atta laevigata ALBM2 | ecosystem: Host-associated > Fungi > Mycelium > Unclassified ...
ATACTAAAAACAGTTCTTTTCTTCTTAGGTTTCTATTTAATATGTTTTGGTTATTCTTTGGACATTCACCTTCAGTAAGCTCTCTATTATTTGATTTATCTCCCCAGTGCCTACTTGTTTAGTGCACAATTATGAAGCAGTTTGGAGATTTTGCCTCTTTGACCTTGCTTTCACCTTTGTTTTGTGATTAAACCTTTTGATCCCTATCAATGCTCCTTGTTTAAAGGATCCAGTTAAGGTTTTCAGTGAAGTTATATTAGAGGAGAGATGTCAATGAGACTTTGAGTAGTACCCTTGAGGTTGCCCTAAGATAAATAAGAGTACTGATTCCTCAGAGTAAGACTTTACAGAGGGAATACAGAAAGAGAGAACTTTCCATTCTCTTCTCTTTCTGGTTTGTATTTATCCTAACTAGGTATGTTACAATATAGTAATACTAGTTGTAACTATGGATGACTAGTTAAGTAATAGTCCAGTGACAAAAGCAATGAAGGTAACAAGTTAAGTTAGTATCTAATAATGGGTTAGTCCAATGTTGTTCCATTTAGTACAAGTCCAAAGATAGAAGAAGAAAATAGTCTGAGATTTCTTTGAAGAGTCCTATCCATCCTATGAGTCTATTGTCTCTTAGAGTCCTTAGACATTTAGTGCATTTACTACATAGTAATGTTCTCATCTAGCATTACCAATATCTCGTCTACTAGCCACTCATTATCAGACCATGGCTGATAATAGTTATAGTCCCACTCAATGTTCATAACACAGAGAGAACATCATCATATTAACCCCCCATTATCTCTCTTCTATTGCTCTTAAGCTAAAAGACTATCTGAGTGATTAAGTCTTTTATCCTAAGTTTCTTTTGTTCTTAATAACCTCTCAATACATATTTCTAAAGTAGAACTATGGTAAGAGGTCTCTTGAGTGGAAATTAAAAACAGTTCTTTTGACTTTTCCTTCATTTGGTTATTTTATTATTATTTTCCCACCTATCCCCTATAAAAAGCTCTTTTTTGTTTGATCATCTCTCTAGTGCTTACTTGTTAGCATACAATTGTGAGACATTTTGGAGATTCTATCTCTTTGACTTGTTTTCACTTTTGTTAGAGATCATACTTTTGATCCCCATCAATGTATTATAAGCTTATTGGTCTTCAGAAGTTAAAGGAGCTTGGGCAAGTAAAAGACCATGATTAGTAGTAAGTAGAGTCAAAACAGAGTAATAGTCTTTTATGCTAAATGACAAAATGAGATGCTAGATATAGGCTAACTAATCAAGGTAGATTATTTGGGTATGTGGTCATGAGTAACCTGGAGACCAAGAATATAATTGAGTTCACCAACATCAGTAATCTCAAAATAGCTAATAGATCATTCTTAAGTGAAATAATCTGACAGAAATTAGGACCTACAATGGCCATGTTATCAACATAAACAAGCAAGATTTTATTGTTTTGATATAGTACATAGAGGCAGTCATTGGCAAATGCCCAGACAAATTCTAATCCTGTAAGGACCTCATAGAGTTGCTTGTTTCATTGATGACCCACCCTACTTCAACCCATACAAAGCCTTCTTTAATTTCCAATATTCCCCTTGGTCCATAAGTTCTCCACTCCTTTTGGTACCTACATATAGATATTCTCATCAAGATTGCCTTCAAGATATGTACCCCCAATGTCCACTTGATGAATATCAAAGTCTAGGAATATAACAAGCAAGAGGAAAATATAGAGGGTAGTAAATTTTACAACAGAGAAGAAAGTTTCAGAATAGTCCTTGCTAGGAACTTGGGAAAAACCATGGGCAATAATACATGCCTTGAATTTTATGTAGTTTCCATAACCATTAACTTTTTTGTGATAAACAATACAACTTCCCATGGTTTTTTTCTTCTCATGTAAATTGTCTATCCACTTGAAAATCTCTTTCTCTCTAATTATACTCAGCTTTAACTGCCTTTTTCCAGTCATTAGCATTAGGAGATTTGATCATTTCCAAGTAGAGGACAGGTTCACTATCAATAGTAAGAAAGGCAATAAGTATAAATTTTTCAAAGTCATAATGGCTGACCAGTTTGCACTAGCAACTTAAATGCTTGTGATAGAACAAATTACTTGACTTGTTAGATTTTTTCAGGGCAGAAGGAGAATTTTTGGGATTAGACTGAGACAAAATTGATGTGGGAAGAGTCAAAGGGCACTTTAATATAATATTAGTAGGTACAAGATCCAAAGACTTAGATTCAGATTTGAAATCACCAATTGCATTGTCAACCAACTGATTAATATTATTAGAAGACAATTTTGAGAGGTCAATGGAAGCAAGTTTACTTAGAGTATCATCCTCATTGAATTGAACATCATGTGAGGCAATCAATTTGCTGTTTTCCAAGTTCTCTAGATGTTAGCCCTTTATTTTATCAGTCTACTAGCCTAACATGTAAACACACACAGCTCTTGGTTCCAATTGATCATAACAAACCTCTTTTGGAACCAAAGTCCATCTGAGAGAGCCAAAAATTCAGAGATGGGAAATATTGGGCTTATGGCCAGTCTAAGCCTCATAAAGCACTTTTTCCTTAAGACCAATTGTCATAATAAGAGATCAAATATGGACAGCATAGAGGGATGCCTTTCCCCAATAATAGAAATTTATACTAGTAGAATATAACATTGACCATATCATTTCAAGGAAAATTGCAATAGCCTATTTGGCAATATTATTTTGTTCAGGTTAGTAAGGATTTATGGTCTCATGAATGATACTGTTGACAGAAAAGAATTTTTCCATAGCAGAGTTAACAAATTTAGTACTATTATTACTATGAAAATAGGCTCCAGGTTGTCTTTCAAGCATTGCAATAATATTACAAATAGTATTAAAACTCTAGACCTCACAGTCAAATGTATGTTTCAACTCAAAGTCTATATCTAACACTTGATATCTTCACACTCCTTGTTAAAGGATCTAGTTAAGGTTTTTAGTGAAGTTATATTAAAAGAGAGATATCAATAAGACTTTGAGTAGCACCCTTTAAGATTGCAGCCCTACTTAGTCAGCTTACTATCAGCCTATTTTGGAACCCTCCAAATTATTTAAACATTATCATTAGTTGTAGTTACCTTAGTTTTGTTCTCCCTTAGGTGAACTCTATTCCTATTAAAACTCACTTTCCTTCTTCTCTCTTAATAAATCTTCTTGAGTCCTAGAAGGGGCAAGTGTAGAGGTGGGTACAACTCACTGTTGAGACCAAGCCCCAAAGAAAGATGCTCCCTCCCTGAAGTCAAACTTGATAGGAAAAGTACTAATTTCTCAGGATAAGATTTTCTAAAGGGAATACAAAAAGAGAAAACTTGCCATTTCCTTCTCTTTCTAGTCTGTATTTATCCTAACTAGGTATTGTGACTATGTTACAATGTGGTAACACCTCTTGTAACTAAGAGTAACTAGTTAAGTAACAGTCCAGTAACAGAAGTGACAAGTCAAGTCATTGTCTAAGAATAGGTTAATTCAATGTTGTTCCATTTAGTCTGAGTCCAAAGATAGAGAGAAAATAGTCTAAGATTTCTCCAAAGAGTCCTGTCCATATTTTAAGTCTGATGTTCTAAGTCCTAGACATTCAATGCATTACTGCATTATAATGTCCTTGTCCAACAATACATACATCTTGTCAACTAACCACTCATTATCAGACCATAGCTGATAATAATTGTAGTCCCATTTGATATTCATAACAGATAGCTCCACTAACTTCCTCTTTTGACTTCAAAAGTCATGCAATAGGATACCTGCAGCTCACTTTAACTATAACAAGAGCATAAGTATATTCATCCCATATGGGTACACTCATTGGCCCAGTCAAATCTATCACCACTAATTCTATCTTCTTATAGTGAGTAGTGCTTGAATTTGAAAGCAGTAAATAATGTGACTTTTCATGTGCACAACTAGTACATAGATAGTCAAAGTCTATAGGCAAATAGATTTCCAATCCTCAAACAAGGTCTATCTGTTCCATAGCCCAAATAGTTGAGAGACTTAAATATCCTATCTAGTAGTGTCAAAGTTACATTGCAATATAAGCATACTGTGTTTAGACAATAGATTTGCAATAAATCTTGTACAATGTACCTGTAGATTCTATCAACATGGCATAGATGAAATCATTGCCATTTTTAGTAAGAGCAATCCTATTATTGAGACCTTTGATTTTTGTACCCAAATGTTGCAATGTACCCATGCTGATAAAATCAGTATCTATCTTAAGCATTCTCATAGCTTTTCTTTTTACTCAAAAATTCTATAAAATTCAAATAAATTCAGGAATAATTGGAATAAAATTGGATCAGATAGTAAGCAAAGAAACCTAATAAACAATATTGCTCACTGTTATGTGGACCATTATAGGAAGGAAGTAAAATAACCTAATAAAATAAGTAACATCAGAAGAAAGAAAAGCAACCTAATAGATAATACTACTTACTGTCATACAGACTATTATTGTTATGACTTGGCAAAAATGGCTAAGTTATTATTTATATTTCTTTTCTTTTTCTTTTTCTTTTGGACTTATTACACAAGGATAAGCATAGGAAAGTGTCACATGAAAAACATAAGGTCACATGATGTGTGTGGGAAAGTAGTGCACAAACCTTGTAGTAGTTGTATAAGTAGTATATAGAATGTAATAGAAACTCTATTGAGTTCTCCTTGTCAACTCAGACTTAGAGTAGATTTAAGTCATCTTGGCTAGAGTCTTACAATTGTTGGAAGGAAGCAAAGCAACCTGATAAACAACACTACTCACTGTCACACAGACTGTTGTTGGAAGGGAGCAAAGTGACCTGATAAATAATACCACTCACTGTGATACAGACTATTGTAAGAAAGAAACATAGTAGTGTAGAGGACAATTGTAGCTAGGATTACTCCTGTTTTCCTTTATAGAGAGTTCTCTGACTATGGTCTAGGTAGTGGTAAATATAAAATTTTTAATATGGATAAAGGGTATAGTCTTTGAAAGAAAGCACTTCTAGTTGACACTATGTTTCAGCATAATGTCCCTTGTGCAAGTTTGTGGGGAAATGAATTCAAATGTAAAGGTGAAAGGAAGGTTGAATAAAACTCTGCCAATATACCATCATAGTAGTGATCTTGTTGAAACCCAATTCTCTATACTAGACTACTGTCCTAGCTTTGTTCCTGAGTCCTGTCTACCTGGTGTTACCCTAACTCCCTATTTCAAAGCTATCCTCATAGTAGCACTCTCTGGTTATATGATCAGACTACCCTCACAATAGTACTCTTGACTATGTGATCAGATATTGGACTTTGACTCCTCCCTATATAACTCAACTCCTTAGCAATACTAAACCTTGTTCTAGAGCTCCTATGATATTGCCTCTGTAGCTAAGTCACTTGTCTCATAGTCTTTTTGTTTTGACTCATGACTGAGTCAAAGCACCTTAATCACTGATCCAATCACTCTAAAAATAGATTTCTACTTTGAAAACCCAAATAGAGGAAAGAGACAACTAAGATTGCTTACTTTTTTCCTACTAAGTAGGGGTTTTTATATGTTTTTGAGAAATACAAAAGAAATCTACAAAGATAATAAACCTAGTCATAAGTCTATAAATACAACAATTGTTCTGGTAGTGATAAGGAATCTTACATTGAAAGGGGCAAAAGAGATGTTTACTGTGACAAGCAAGTAGAAGAGATAGTGACAGTTCTTAATTGTGTGCTAAAGGGTTTGTGGGGAGAAGAAGGAAGTGAAGGTATCAGAAAGAAATTAAAAAGTAGAAGTGCAGCTTATCTATAATATAAAAATAGATGAAATGATTAGGAACTCAATCTAGATCTGCCTCGTATAATGTCCTTAAGGTGGATACCTTTATACACTATAAAAAGCTCACTAGTAGAATAGTCAGTAAACTACTTATGGGCCTTACCATACTTAATCAAGCCCTTATCTGCACTCCCACACCAAACCTTATGGGTGTGATATGATCTGAGTTGATAATTAGCCAGGCTTTTTAGGCCTGCTACTCTATAAAAGGTTGTCTGAGTGACTGCTGTATCTTGTCTCAAGAAAGAGTAGGGTATATGATAGGAAACATTTACTACCTCAATCTCTTACCAAGATCACCCCTTACACACTCAAGAGAATTGCATTTATAACCTCAAAAGCTTCTAAGATGAAGGCAAGGGCCAAGGAGGCTCTCCTCATCAATTTCCACTCTGAGAAATATATTAGAATATTACAAATGTTAGAGACTCAATTAAAAAGAAATAGAAAAGAAAACTCTCTATTCTACTACTCTCCCTCACATCTCTCCTCTATAACACTACCATACAGCCATGACAGCCATCACCTTCCTGTCCTCTATACTTCCCAGACATGACCATGTGATACTGCTCCACCTCCATACTTCACTCCTGCCCATCATTTCCTGAACCCCAAACTGGCTTCTCTCTACTCCAAATATGGTCTAGAAACACATAACAGTGTGTCCAAGCGTCAGCACTATAATCATTATCCAGTAGCATGTCTGTTTCTTGACTGAGTCCAGTAGTGATAGAATCACTAGTCACTGATAAACTTTTGATCTGCTGTCTTGGTGTCATATTAGTCTAAGTCTACTCTAGATTGAAATTATCTCATATTCCAAAGATATCTCTGAGCCTCTAATTTCTAGAGCTTCAACATTGATAGTCTGTATCTGAGAAATCTGATGTTAGTTCATCAGTCTTGCCTCCCAAGGTATATGCTATTCTAGCATGTAGCAGCTTGGTCACTACCTAATAGAAGTACCCAATCTTGGGTCTAGATTATGTCTGGGGCTTATAGGAGGTCTCTAGAGTGGGTTCCAATAGTGAAATCTAGAGTTATAATTTGTATCCCATACTATATTTCTGCAGAAAATTCTCTAGCAGCATAACACCACACTTCCCTATGAGTCATTTTCCTCTCACATGTCCATTGATAAGAAAATAAAAGAAAAAATAAAAGAAATATAAATATTGACTTAGCCATTTTGCCAAGTCATGATACTACCCTCCTCTTAAGTTTCCTCATCCTGAGGAATTTTCCTATAACTCATAGTATGAGTCAATCATATTGCCTATCTCATAGTTGTCTTCTTTTGTCTATTCTCTTACTCCTGAATTTTCTTCCTCAATTTCTTCTTCTTTGATTGTTTCTATTGTTTGTTGTTTTCTTTCTCCTTTCCACCATCTCCAGTTTCTTTCTAATCTTCCCCAGTATTCTTGATCATACCTTTTATCTGACCAACTGAACAATTTTCTTGCTGTAAATCTTCCTGGCAATTCTTTCCTCTTAAATACTTCTTCCTCATGTTCTTGTCTTACTACATCTTCTATATCTCATTGATATTCTTTCTCAAACTCTTTTTTTGCTTTTTTTGCATTTTCCAAGTTCTCTCTTCTTTTCCAAGTATTGGATTCCATTGTGAGTCTCTTCCTCTTATCTACTGCTTATTCAATATCCTTTTTACTTTCCATTCTTCTTCCCTTTTGATTATTACTAGAGCCAGCTGCTCTTTCCTCTGTCCTTCTACTTGGCCTATATATTTATATATTCTACTGATGTTAACTGCTGGATGTATCTTTATTACACTAGGTAGTTCTAATTCCATTACATTTGATAATACAATTTTCTTCACCTTATAAGGCCCTACAAATCTCTCCATCAACTTCTCACTTCTCCTTCCAACTATCTGATATTTTAGATCCTTAGTACTCAGTATCACTAAGTCTCCTACTTTATAGTTATTAACTTCTCCTCTCTTTCTATCCATGTATTTCTTTATCTCCTCTTGTACTTTGCTTAGTGCCACTTTTGCTTTTTCCTATATTTTCTTCATTTTTTCTACAAACTTTTCTGCTCCTGCATATTTCCCTTTCTTTCTTCCCTCAAACCCCATCCTTGGATCCTGCCTGTAATTTGCCTTAAAAGGCAACATTCAAGTACTTGAGTGTGCCTTATTATTGTAAATGAACTCTACTGTTCTCAATTATTCTGGCTATTGTTCCTGCCTATGATCAATAAACATCCTCAAGTATTGTTCTAATTCCTGATTCACCCTTTCTATTTGTCCATCTGTTTGAGGATGGAATGCCATCAACAATTTACTTTCAATCTCTAATATTTTGTTCAACTCCTGCATAATTCCTGCTGCATATTGGGGTCTCTGATCTAAAATAATACTTTTAGGTAACCTATATAGTTTCCACACATTATCTCTAAACAGCTGTGCTAACCCTTCTGCTGAAGTCTTTTCCATAGTAGGAATAAAATATACTATTTTTGTTAACCTATTAACTATTACCAAAATTGAGTCATACCCCTGGGCTAGAGGCAACTTGGTGATAAAGTCTGCCAAAATATGTGTCCAGGTTTTTCCAGTATTGAATTGGGCATCAACTTTCCTACCAGTTGCTTTGTGCAATTTTTATTCCATTGACAGGCATTATATCCTTCTATATATTGCTTCACTTCTTTTATCACTCCTGGCTACCAAAAGTTACAGGTGATCAGCTCTACCATCTTCTACTGTCCTCTATGTTCTTCTATTAGTATATTGTGGAGTAGCCTAATGATTTCTGCCCTCAATTTCTCATTCTTAGGTACATAAACTTTTCTTTTCTTGTACATGATACTGTTAGCTTCTCTCTACTCCTCATCCTTTAACATTTTTACTCCTGCTTATTTTATCTCTTCTACTGCTTTTACTACTTTATCATCTCTTATTCTCGACTCTTTGACCTTCTCTAGTAGATCTATCCTATCTACTATGATTTCTACTACTTTGGTTCTTCTGACTTTCAACCACTCTGGTTTCACTAACATTTCATTCTTATTGTCCTTTTTCACTCCTACCTCCCAATCTGGTCTTCTACTCAAACTATCTGCCTTTCCCATTTTGCTTCCTAGAATGTGTTTCAGCATAAAGTTGAATCTTGACAAGTATAATATCCATTTTTCTTGCCTCTGATTTAACTTCTATGCCTTCATGAAATATTTGAGATTTTTGTGATCTGTTCAGATCTCGAATTTAATTACTGTTCTCTCCAAAAAGTGTCTCCATGTTTCTAGGCATCTAACAATAGCCAATATCTTCTTATTATATATCTCATAATTTCTTTCTGTGTTGCTTAGAGATTTTGAGATAAAGGCTACTGGTCTCCACAATTCATTAGAGCACTTCATAGATAATATTCCCCTAGTTATGTTAAGACTCTAAACCTCACAGTTGAATATGTGTTTCAACTTGAAGCCTATAACTAAGACTTGATATCTTCACACTCCTCGTCAAAGGGTCCAGTTAAGGTTTTCAGTGAAGTTATATTAGAGGAGAGATGTCAACAAGACTTTGAGTAGCACCCTTGAGATTGTCCTAAGACAAGTAAGAGTACTAATTTCTCAAAGTAAGATTTTACAGAGGGAATACAGAAAGAGAAAACTTGCTGTTCTCTTCTCTTTCTGGTTTGTATTTATCCTAACTAGGTATTGTGACTACATTACAATGTGGTAACACTAATTGTAACTATGGGTAACTAGTTAAGTGACAGTCCAGTGACAGAAGTGATGAGAGTGACAAGTGAAGTCAGTGTCTAATAATGGGTTAGTCTGATGTTGTCCCATTTAGTACAAGTCCAAAAATAGAGAGAGAAAGATAGTCTGAGATTTCTCCAAAAAGTCCTGTCCATTCTGTGAGTCCATTGTCTCTTAGAGTCCTCAGACATTCAATGCATTACTGTATAGTAATGTTCTCATCTAACATTGCCAACATCTCGTTTACTAGCCACTCATTATCAGACCATGGCTGATAATAGTTGTAGTCCCACTCAATGTTCATAACAAGTTATGTAGTTTGAGACGTTTGTCTCTATCCTAAATTCTTTGTCTAAATCCAGGACTACTAGTACTAGTCTAGTGGTAAAGACTCTCTTGAGATCATCAAATGCCTTTTGCTGTTCCTATTCCTACTGCCACTTCACATCTTTTCTCATGAGCATATTCATTGGCCTGGCTACTCGCATAAAGTCCTTAATGAATCTCTTGTAATAGTTTGCGAGGCCTAAAAATTTCCTAACATCTTTCATATTCTTTAGCTCTAGCCAACTTAATACTCCATCTATCTTTTTCTTTTTTATTTCTATCCCATTGGGCCCTATGACAACCCCTAGGAATCCTACTTTCTTCACCTTCCACATATATTTCTCTAGTTGAACATATAGGTTATTTTCTTCTAACCTTCTCAATATTTCTTTCATGATTTTGTCATGTTTCTCTTTTGTTTCCATTCCTACTAGCACATCATCTATAAATGCTGCAACTTTTCCTTTGTTTATTAGATCCCTTAGAATCTCATTCATCATTGCTTGAAATATAACTGGCAAATTTGTTATTCCAAAGAACATAACTGTTAGTTCAAAGGAACCTATATACATTGTAAATGCTCCCTTTCACTTATCTCCTTCCTTGATTCTCACATTATTGAACCCTCACCTCAGATCCATTTTAGTAAATACTTTCTTGCTACCTATATTGTTGATTAATTCTGTGATTAATGGCAGTGGATAATTATTCTTCACTGTTTGGTCATTTAGATTGCAGTAGTTCATTACCATCCACTTACTCCTATCCTTTTTCCCTACAAAGACTGGTGATGTTTGGGGGGATTTTGATGGTCTAATATATCCCTTTCTTAATTGGTTGTCCACAAATTTCTAAACTTCCTCCCTCTCATTTTTGGATAGTGGGTAAATTCTTCCTTTTCATAGCTTAAATGTCTCTATGGCATGATCCCAAACTTTCCTAGTCAGTATTTTCTTAGATTCTATCTTCCAGAATACTTTTCTCTACTTCAAAAATTTCTTAGAAACCAACTCTTCAATTTTCCTGTGGTCCTCCTCAATCTTTTCCTCTCTTCCCCAATCTTCTTTATTGTCTATTGCCCACTTAACAATTCTTTCTTTCTCTAGGGTTATTAATCTCTTTCCCTTTTTGCCTTTTCTCTCTTCTTTCTTTAATATCATCCTGCTACACAAGGGTAGACACCTCGTCATTTTGATCTCCCTGGTTTTCCAATTTATTTCTGGGTTGTGTGCCTGTAATCACAGCATTCTGTCACAAACTTCATTCAGCCATATCTCCATCAATTCTCCAACAATTCTCATGGTCTAAGAGGCTATGGAAAGTCCTTAAAAAGACCTTTCAATCAATACCAGTCATATCTCGAGGCAATTAATAATGGCCAAGATATTAAGCAGATCAACTAGTAACCACCATGTTACCGTTTATTAAATCACTAATATCTCGGAAACTGTGGCAATCAATGCTTCGGTTCTAGGCTCAGCAGAAGCCTTCTTTATAATGCTCAGAATGAGCCTAGAACAACCTCAAGGCAATTAATATTAGTGGAGATATGAAGGCCTTAATGTTTGTACATGGACTTCATTAATTACCCATAGATAGTCATCTGTTCTTTTCTTAGAACAAAGGACAGCCTCCATATGGTTAGGTTATTACTATTTTAAGTACAAAGGCACTACCATATATAGAACAATAGGTAGTAGCATGTGATGATCTGTCCTAGTGTATAGACTATTACAATTATGTATATAAGAACTCATAGTCTAAAGATTAGACCTTAGACTTAACAACATCTCTTGTCACTGTCTAACTTTGCTTATTAAGCACTTTTGAATATCAACTCATCAATCACAAATCAAGTAAGTGACCATTTGTGATACATTCCCAGTATTACCTCCATTTTCCTAAGTTACACACATCTATCCTCATTTTTTCTATATGGCCTTTATAGTACACATTTGCCTCCACTTGGTGTATAATGAATCCTCCACTATTATTGGTCCCATTGACATTCTTGACCATTATTGGCTTCTCTAGTTTCTATAACCTAAATCCATGTTTTGCTGCTGTCCTTTTATCCATGAACATCCTCATTGCACCACTATCCAAGAGCACTTTTACTGTGACCTCTTTATGAGTATCTGTATTTTCTACTCCAATGTTCAATCATACTTCTCTTAACATTTTGAAAGTTCTTCTGATTTCCCTCTGACTACTTCCCTCTTTTGCTGTGCTTTCTGACTCTCCTGGTTGTGTGTTACTTTGCTGTACTTTTCCCTCTATGGGGAATGCCACTCTTCTCTCTTCCTTCTTCTAACATCCACATTATCTCTACCTATCCTTGATTACCTCTTGCCTTCTATTTTCTTCCACATGATATCCTTTTTCTTTATACCTTTCATACTGCACATATGTCACTATCACTTCCTCCGTGCACCACTCTAATTCCAATAGATGTGTTTCCTTTGGTATTCCTTTGCCACAATGCTCCTCTACTCTCTTGCTGTGCTTCTTGTAGCTTGGCCACACACACCACCTCTTCTTTCTCTGTTCTCCTCAATCTTCTTTCTCCTTTCTGTGCCTTTTCCTTTGCAGGGTACACCAGCTCCTCCTATTGGTGCACCTTTTGTGGTTTTACCACATGTACTATCCTTTCTCTTTTTTCCCATAACAGGCACTTTTTACACTTGTGCTCTTTTTTCCCTACACTTAAAGCACTCAACTACTACTGTCTCTTGCCTTCTGATTGTTCTCTTTTCCACTTCACACTGCATTACTCTACTCCTCAATATTTCAAATTTATTTTGAGGAGCAATAGTCTCCTCTTCTCCTTCTTTCTAATTCTGTTCTTAACTTAGTGAGGGCCTGCTTTTCTTTGAGCAAGTTGCTCATGAGAATTTTGTATTGGATTTGAGACATTGTGCTAATGCCTCAAGAATATGGAATGAGTGTTAATTCTCACTTATTTATACTATGTCTATTGGAGCGCAAGATCTTCACCCAGCCAGGTGCCTACTGTCCTACTAACTACTGTTCTAATAGTATGGTTAGACTATCACCCAACGGATAGGATCTCCAATCTAGACAGTCTTCTAGAAGTAACTATTACTTCTCTGCATATACTACTCACAATGGAGCGCAGCACAAAGTTTATACTATGAAAGCTATACTACTCAACACAACTCAATTATGAGGTCAGGTCTTAAATGCAATACCTGAGCTTGGTACTGTATCTCCACCTACAGTCTCTAACTGACTGCAAAGTTCCCTTAAGCCAAGAGCCCAGCTATGTATGGAAGTGACTGATAATTGTAGTGATTACTGGCTAAGGGTTGATTTAGATAAGATAAAAGAGTAAGCAAGGTCCAAGGTGGATAGTACTCTGAAGTAGAATTGAGTTCTGGTATAAGGCTTAGTTAGATTGACCTTAACCTCACTCCTTATCTAAGTTGACAAGGAGAACTTAATAGAGTTTCCATTAGATTCTGTACATTATTTATACATGAAGAGTAACCCTAACTCTTCTCTTTTATCCTGCGTTTTCCTATGAGTCATTTTCCTCTCACACATCTATCAATAAGAAAATTAAAAAAATAAAAAAGAAAAGAAAAATAATAATCAGAAAATAAAAGAAAAGAAAAGAAATATAAATATTGACTTAGCCATTTTGCCAAGTCATGACATAGTAAGTCCAAAAGAAAAAGAAAAGAAAAGAAATATAAATAATGACTTAGCTGTTTTACCAAGTCATGATACTACCTCTCTCTTAAGTTTCCTTATCCTGAGGATTTCTACAACTCGTAATATGGGTCAACCATGTTGTCTATTTCTTCCTTATCTTCTTCTGTCTATTCTCTGATTTCTGAGTTCTTTTGCTTAATTTCTTCTTCCTCTTTGATTGTTTCCAAAGTTTGTCTTTTTCTACCTTTCTATTGCTTCCAATTTCATTCTAACCTTCCCCAATATTCTTTAACCACCCAAATAGTTTCTTTACCATATACCTTTCTGGTAGTTCTTTTCTTCTAAATGTTCCCTCTTTTCTTTCTTGTCTCCTTATATCTTTTATATCTTGCCAATATTTCTTTTCAAATTCCTTGATTGTCTCCTTGGCATTCTCCAAGTTTTTTTTTTCCCTTTCAAGTGTCTGATTCTACTGTGAATTCTTTCTATCTTACTAAGTATTTGTTCTTTCCTCTTATCTGTCACTTATTCAAGATCCTCCCAGCTTTCCAATCTTCTTCTCCTTCTATAATTACTGAAGCTGGTTGCTCCTTTCTCTGTCCCTCCACCTACCTTATATATTTTTGTATTCTACTAACATTTACTACTGGATGTATTCTTACTGTACTAGGCAATTCCAGTTTTACTGCATTCAATGACACTATTTTCTTTACTTTGTAAAGACCCACAAACCTTTTCGCCAACTTCTCTGTTCTTTTTCTAACCATCTAATATTTCAGATCCTTAGTACTTAACATTACTAAGTCTTCTACTTTATATTTGTCAACTTCTATCCTCTTCCTATTAGCATATTTCTTCATTTCTTCCTATGCCTTTCCTAGTGCCACTTTTACTTCTTCCTGTATTTCCTTTATATTGGTTACAAATTTCTCTGCCCCTTCATATTTTTCCTTCATTTTCATTTTGAACACTATCCTAGGATCTTGTCTATAATTTGCCTTAAAAGATAATGTTTTGTACTTGAGTATGCTTTATTTTTGTATGTAAACTCTACTGTTCCTAACCAATCAGGCCACTGTTCTTGCCTACAGTCAATAAACATCCTTAAGTATTGTTTTAGCTCCTGGTTAACCCTCTCTGTTCACCCATCTATTTGAGAGTGGAATGCTATTGACATTTTGCTCTTGATCTCCAATATCTGGTTCAACTTTTGCATCAATCCTGTTGCAAACTGTAATCCCTTGTTTAATATGATACTTTCAAGTAGACCATGCAATTTTCACACATTATCTCTGAACAACTTGGCTAACCCTTCTGCTAATGTTTTCTCTATATTTGGTATAAAGTAGACTATTTTTGTCAGCCTGTCCACTACTATTAAGATAAAGTTGTATCCCTGAGCTAAAGGCAACTTTGTAATGAAATTAGCTAATATATATATATACTATATATACATCTCAGTGCTATTTGTCCATGTTATTTTTACAAGTGTCCAATATTCATTGGTTCAATTCCAGTTCATGTAATCTTTCTGAGTTATGGTTGAGATGACTCATGACAATTACTACTTGTATATATATAGTGTACAAAATCTAATGAAAACTCCATTGAGTTCTCCTTGTCAACTCAGATAAGGAGTAGGATTAAGCCATCATGGCTAAGCCTTACACTATCCCAGCTGCCAAAAGAATATCTGACATGTCATGATTCCAACTATACTCTATTGTCATCTATCAAGACCTTAGAACCTTTTTCAACAAGGATCCTAGAAATTCCATAACCTTTTGGGACTGTTCTAGTGACAATGAATGGTTCCCTTATTATTTAGTTGACAAAGAGTCCAAAACTTCCAAATTCCATTTGGTCCTACCTAGCAAAACATCCCAGGACTATAGTAGAAAGGATGAATGCAACTTAATTATCCAAAAGTGGCAAATGTATTTCCAAGCATCCAACTTTAAAGGAAAAAACTTCCTCAACCTCAATGATAGTAAACCTATACAACCCTCTTACTCTAAAGGAGGAGCATGGCTTAAATACTTTAGCCTTTCCAATTCACTATGTGCATGGGTCACAAGCAACCTGATAGACAGCACTGCTCACTGTTATACAGACTGTTGTTGGAAGGAACAAAGTAACAGATTGAAAGCATAGGTATGTCTTTGAAACTTAAGAGGTACTAAGACCAAATAGAAATGACTGGTCTTAGGGCTTACACAATAAACACTTTATGTACAATACAAGTGTATAACAATTTACCTAAGAATAAACATATTTTAGGTATTTCTGCATATGTCTCTTATTCTGGAACATAATGAGACAAGAGAAAGATGAATAACAAGAATGAAGATGATGTTCAGAGAATGTTATTTGGAATGCTAGAAATAGAGGAGGAGTAATGACAAAAGGTAAAGAATAAACTTCATTACTCCCACTCATTATTGAGACATTAATCTGATGATAAAGCTCTAAAAAAAACTTCTGAATTCAGTTTGAAATTTTGAATATATTTTGTGAAATTTGCCAGGGACTTGTAAAGAAATTTCTTGAACAATATAGCCTGGCTGCCTATGCTCTTTTTCCCTTTAGGTAAGCCATTGATGAACTCAAAGAATTGCAGTTTATGTAATTGCATAAGAATTGTACTGCCAACTCCCACTACTTTGAGTGTGGAGAGTAGCTTACCTTATGGTGAGCTTCAGATTTGTTTGCTTTGGCTATTAAGGCAGCATTGACAGTGTCTGTAGTAACATTGTTGACCATAGAGAGCACTGTCATGCCATACAAATCTTTAGGCAAAGTAGGTGACAATTTACACCTTAATACAGAATAACTGGCTCAAGAGAAGAGCTTGGCTCTCCTAGAGATATTTCTTTAGATACCCAGTTATGAACTCAAGCATCTAGCTTGAGTAGCAGGGTAGTGGCTATAACCACTGCTACATATACCTCATAGATGCTTGCCCAGGTGTCCTGTATCGGATTTCCTATGGATTTCTCTTCTAGAAGTGCTCTCAAGGGCAGAGGTGAACTTAGACAAGTTAATGCGATCCAAGCAATGTCATATCTTAGTGGCCAGCAGCATTATTCATAGAAGAGTTACAATCAGAGCTGAGCCATCAGTGATGATGGCTAATTATAGCAAGATCAAGAGAATTTAGCCAACGTGGAGTTGTATCAGAATGGCAGTAGAAGAAAACTGGAATCTGGAAGATAGGATGTAGAGAAGCTAGGAAAAAGAACAAAGAAACTAAGGAGCAAGGTAGCAGGGAGGCTAGATAAAGATAATGCACTTGAGAGCAAAATGACTCAAGATCGCCGTCTTTGTCTATAGCCCAGCAAGAGGCTTGAGACCTGGCCATCGTGCAAGGGAGGGTTCCTGGAGTAGGACTAGAAGAATAGGGAGCGGTCACTCAGTACTCGGAAGGAGCGCTGTCTCATCATTGCGGCCTTACTATGTTTGAGAAACTCAGAGGTTTTCTTTGTCTCATTTTCTTTGTTGTCTCTTTGCTTTGTAATCATAATAAAATACTCTAGGACACGGAGGGGAACTCAAGCAATCATACCCCCATTATCATTCCTCTCTGTTGCTCTAGAGCTTAATGGCTATCTTGAGTGACTAAGTTTCCTATTTTCTAAGTGTTCTATTTTACCTTCTAAAAAAAACCCACAAAACCTCTCCCTTGACAGGAGTTTGAGCCCTAATGGACTTGGGCATTTGCTTACACTAGGAGTTAATAGCTTGCTATGTATTATTGGAGTTGGCTTTCAGTTGTATGGTCAGCTGAAGAAGAGCCCACACAACAGCACAGGAGTTCTAGGTAGTTCTGCTGTATTGACAGCGAGCCAGACTACTAGACTAGGTAAGGGTAGTAGTGTCACAACACAAGACAAATGCGTGTCTTAGAGATCCCAATACAGTAAGACCTACCTCAAGTGGATTCATAGAAATTCATTATTATTATTATTTATTTTGGTTATTTGAGTTCCCCCTCTTATTCCACCTTTTGCTTAAGCTCTTTTTCATATTTGATCATCTCCCCAGTATCTACTTGTTAGTGCACAATTGTAAGATATCTCAAGGACTATTCGTATTCCCATTTGTTATCACTCTTGTTCAGTGATCAATTCCCTTTGATCCCCATCAGCGCAAGATAGTTCTGTAATTTTCAGTCACAGTTAGAGTGTTTTGGAAGGAAAGGAAAGAAGTTTTCAGAGGGTACAATAGCCGAAGAGAGAGCAGAGTCCTTGGAAATGTCCGAAAGAAGGGTGATGACTAATAAAGGGGAATTTTTGATGGTGGCAGGAATGTTATGAATATTGAGTGGGACTACAATTATTATCAGCCATAGTCTGATAATGAATGGTTGGTAGACGAGATGTTAGCAATACTAGACAAGGATATTACTATACAGTAATGCATTGAATGTCTAAGGACTCTAAGAGATAATGGACTCATAGAACAAATAGGACTCTTTGGAGAAATCTTGGACTATCCTCTTTCTATTTTTGACTTGTACTAAATGGGACAGCATTGGACTAACCTATTATTAGACATTGACTTGACTTGTTACCTTCATTGCTTCTATCACTGATTTATCACTTAACTAGTTACCCATAGTTACAACTAGTGTTACCACATTGTAACAAGTCACAATACCTAGTTAGAATAAATATAGACCAAAAAGAGAAGGGAACAGCAAGTTTTCTCTTTCTGTATTCTCTCTGTAAAATCTTACTCTGAGAAATTAGTACTCTTACTTGTCTTAGGACAATCTCAAGGGTGCTACTCAAAGTCTTGTTGACATCTCTCCTCTGATATAACTTCACTGGAAACCTTAACTGGATCCTTTAACAAGGAGTGTTGTCATGCCAAACAGTTATTTAGGCAATAAAAGTGATATTTTTCACCATAATAATGAGAATAACCAGCTTGAGAGATGAGTTCGGCCCCTCAGAGATATCATTAGATGCTTAGTCATGAACTCAAGCATACCACTTGAGTAGCAGAGTAGTAGCTATGACCACTACTACAGAGACCTCATAAACATTGTCCAGAGAATTTCATAATAGATTTATAACAGAACTCTCCTCTAGAGTGCTCTCAAGAGCAAAAAGGACCTTCAAAGATGTTTTCTATAAGGATGATGTCATATCTTGGTGACAGTGACTTATTTATAACATCTAGGTTACCATTAGAGCAGGGCTATCACCGCTAATAGCTAATTATAGCAAGAACTAGCAAGACAAGTCCTCTTGAGAATTGCATCGCAAACCTAACAGAAGAAGACTAAGGCTTGAAGATGTAATGAGGTATAGAGGAGTAGTAGAAGGACTAGAGAGGTCAGGCAGAGAGGTCAAATAAAGAGATAGAAGAAAAGGTATTTGATAAAGATAATATGCTCAAGAGCAAGATGACTTGAGATTGCTGCCTCTTTCTATGACCCATCAAAAGGCTTGAGAGCCATCTATTGTTTAGAGAAAAACCCCAGGAGTAGGATTAGAGGAGTGGGGAGTGGTAGCCAAGTAATTGGGAGAGGTGCTGTCTCATCATTTCACTCTTACTATCTTTGGGAATTTGGAATTTTTCTTTGTTTCTTTTTTTTTGTTGTATCATTGCTTTGTAATCCTAATAAAATACTCTAGGGCACAGAAGGGACAAAAATACTCTTTCTTCCATCGTCTCTCCCTCTGTTACTCTAGAGCTGAAAGGCTATCTGAGTAATTTGAGGTTTTTCTTTTGTGTCTGCTTTATGAAAACTCTATAAAACTTCTCTTGAAGGGAGA